>Ga0325414_1001305_pt1 | contig 23710 bp, 14 predicted proteins | sample PopdelMetagenome_8_FD_206183 | JGI IMG/M metagenome (GOLD analysis project Ga0325414, IMG submission 206183) | Populus deltoides microbial communities from Bellville, Georgia, United States - Leaf-PdKOR-R3 | ecosystem: Host-associated > Plants > Phyllosphere > Phylloplane/Leaf | place: USA... | reverse complement strand
AAAAATAAGAATTTGGTTTTTTTTCAAGGAAAAAAAAATTAAAAACAAAAACTATTAAAAATCTAATAAGATTGAAGGATGATCCAGACCCACCAACCCTCTTCCTTTGTAACAACTTTATTATTTATTTCCTCGGAAAAATGTTTGGGTTCTCTATGTAAATAACCCAGCACAGTAATTGGATTTTGGAGTTAAATCTAATCTTGTGGCCCAACAAAACTTAAAGGGGTTGTGTTCCGAAATTGAACAAAATGTTCATCTGTGTCTAAAAATGTAAGATCATTTCATTTCCAGGCAGATCAGTTCTAGTTCTGTCCCGGCAAGACATTAATGATTTAATAAACATGCAATAATAATATTGTTTTTCTTTAATTAGATGTTAAGAAGTATATTCGAAAACAGTTTATGCATATATCATAACTTAATTTTTTTTAAAAAAAATATTTTTTCTAGAATTAAAATTAAAATTAAATAATTATTTGACCAGTGGTCAATTATAATATTCCAGCACAACAACAAAACGACCAATGAACCGCGAAAAGGAAAGAAAGTAACATGCAGCGTACCTTTCATGACAGAAGGAGCTCGAAGCCAAAGCTCACCGGTCTGGTTCACCGGCAAAGCTTTACCACTCTCCGGGTCCACAATCTTAGCCTCCGTATTCGGCGACAAAAGCCCTGCCGTACCATACCTCCTACTCTCCTCCAACGTATCCGTCGAGGCACCAATCGCCGTCGACTCAGTCAGACCATAACCTTGCAAAATCGTGACCCCTGGATACTTATTCGAAAACCCTTCAATCACTTCCTTACTCAATGGAGCCCCACCAGATAAAACCGATTTCAACGAGCTCAAATCATACTTCGTCCTTATCTGATCAGCCCCATTAATCATCGCTACAAGAATCGGCGGCACGAGTGGTAAATAAGTGGCCCGGTATTTTTCAATTGTTGATAACATCTCTCCCATTTCGAATTTCGAGAGAACGATGATCGTTGATCCTGATGCCAGAATTCCTGTGGCAAACGCTGCTAAACCGTAGATGTGAAACATCGGGACCGTACAAACAAATGTGTGTCTTCCTTCGTTTAATCTGAACCGTTCAACAATTGTTTCTACCATCGCGATTAAGTTCTTGTGTGAGGACACCACACCTTTGCTTTCTCCAGTTGTGCCTGAAGAGTAGAGAAGCGTAGCTGTGTCGTCCTGGTTAACTCGCTCTCTAACTCGGCTCTCCCTCGGTTCCCTTTTTACCATCTCGCTTAATGTTGTCAAAATGTTGGCTTTTGTTTTTATGGAGGTACCTGTCTCGTCGTCTATGAGGACGATGGGTAGGTTTGAGCTTGACTCGGTGAGTTTGGAAACGAGTTCGGGAGTAGTGAAAGCAAGTGAAGGTTTCGAGTTGGCGATTTGTTTAGCGATTTCACGAGGAGTGTTGAGAGGGTTAGTGGTGGTAATTATGGCGCCTAACCACATGACGGAGAGGCAAACGATGGGGAAGAAAATGGAGTTTGGAGAAAGTAAGAGGATCACTTGACCTTTGCGGATTCCCATGTCGTGGAGACACGTGGCAACGGAATCTACTGCTCTCCATAGGTCTTTGAAGGAGAGGTGGCGGCCGGTTGCTGCGTCGATGAAGGCTGTTTTGCCGTGGTGAGGACGGGAGAAGATGAAGGTGGTGGTGTCTAGGAAGTCAGTTTGTGGGAGTGGGATTGGCTTGCGTTTGCTGTAGAAAACAGAGTTTGATTTGCAAAAGCCGCTTCTTGGGTGGACTGTGAGGTTGCTGCTGTTGTCTGCCATGGCTGCTAAGTTCTTCGTCTTGCTCGGAAGAAACCGGACTGGCAGTATTTATGGACATGTCGATGGACCCCATTTTTAGTCGGTTGATTATAAACTTGGTCCTTGTAGTTTAACAAAAATTATTATCTTTATAGTATCAGAAATAGTTAAGTAAATATCCTTAGTTGATATTGATTATAATTGATTTAGTAATTTTCTTTTTAAGAAAAAAACCTTATTTAGTAATAAATTTTCCCATTTTATCCACGTATTTTTTAAGAAGTAAAAAAATAAATTAGAAAAAATAGAAATTGATGAAAACACTTCAAAACAAATTTGTATATACTTTATTCATAGTGTAATTATTAAATACTTATAACATAATAATACAGAAGAGATAGATAAATAAAAAAGAAAAATTAAATTATTTTTTTCTAAAAAGGGAAATTATTATCACTTTCTAGCGAAACCGAATATAATTTATTTTTTTTACACTGTATATATCCAGTAATTATAATATGAACACTGATTTGTTTTTCGTCGGATTGATGAATGCGCTTATGTATGAGGTGGAATATTGGACTTAATTAAGAAAATTCAAAACTGTGGACACCAAGAATTTCTTGATTTCTGTATATCGAACGCGGCACAAGCATGTGGAGCTGTGGACTTTTCTGTTGAATATTCACCGTCCTTGTACGGAAAACTTTATCGGACAGGGATTCTTCAATAGACAATAAATAAACCTAATCCTTGCGTGCATGCATCATTTAGGACCTTATCTAAATCCGGACCGGTTTAAGGGGAAGGTTTCAGTTCCGGATTGATTAGGTTGCAGATCTTTCTTTTAAAAAAATCTCAAGCATATGCATGCTATTTTCTAAAAACATTTAAAGTATGAATGAAGAAGCTCGTGTAAGCATTTGATAACATAAACTGATGATAATTTATATAAATAAACAAAAAAAAATCATTAACAATAACAAAAAAAAATTAAGAGATAAATATAGACCAAGATATTTAATACGGGTTATTTACTTGGTTGTATTTAATAAGTTTATTTATTAAAATTAATTTATAACGGAAATCTACATACATATAAAATTTATTGAATAAAATAAAAAAATCTTATATAAGACTGTTCACATTAAAAATATTGTAAAACAATAAATGGTTTTATTTTTAAAAACAAGTTTAATATATATAAAAAATATAAAAAATTATAGATGTATCACACTAACCTCATAAAATAATTAAACGCGCTCAATATAATCAAAAATAATCGTTGTTTAAAAAAGGTTACGTAAACAAGCAAAAAATCACAGAGAATGAGTATTATTCAAAACATAAATATAAAAAATATTTTTTTTAAATAAATATAAAGCGTAGTAATTTTTTTAAAAGAAACAAAGTTATAAAGAAAAGAATAATGCCAGGACGCCTGGCCCACAAAGAAAGGGCTCACACAGACCTACAAATCCAAGCCCGCACGCATGATCCTTTATTTTATTTTTTTGAAGTTAATGGGGTGAACAATATATCGTCAATAATTGCCCAGAATCCGAGCACCGTGAGAGCTAAAAAAATAAGGCTCTTGTTTTTTCAACCTGAAACCTATTTTCAATATGCTTTTGACCTAAAATATCCAGAAAACACCCATATAACCTAGTCTAATCAATCCATGGCCTTAAAAAATTCAAAACACTGCCCACAAACCCATAATCAACTAAAAACAAAAAATATTTCAAAGCTCATATATGTTTTTTTATGTGTTTTCAAGGTAAGAAAAATACTTAATCTTAACCCCTCTTATCATGTGAAATTATTTGACATAAAATTTGACCCTTTTTATGGTCGGAATTGTCATTGGCCACAATTTTTTCTTTCAAAGCCAGAACCCCGTGACCTCCCCTCTCCTCCACTGAAAAAAAACTTAAAAAGAGGAAAACAAAGTATGGTATTAAAACGTGATATTTAATAATTATATAGTCTGATTACCTAATAACTTAAAAAGATGGGGCATAAAATAAATTTTTTAAACAAATTATAGAGCTATCGCCTATGTTACCCGTGTTTTTCACTTAAGCTCTCTTTCTCTCAACTCAATCATTATCTTAAAAAAACATCTAATTAAGTTCAAAAAAACTCAATTACGCAAATAAAAAAATTTAAGAAACAATTTTTTTTCAAATCTCATTATTAAAATTCACAATAAAATATAAAAAAATAAAAAATAAATTGGCTATAATAAAAAAAAGCCACACGTTTTGTAGTTTCTTATACTTTAGATAATTTATTCCGGCCTAATATACTTCCATTTGTGCCAAAATTTATTTTACTATGGAGAGTTTAAACAGATTAATGCAAAAAAAAAAAAAAAACATGAGAGAATATGTCTCCGTCCAAGTGACACCTCGATGCATAAATGATAAAAATGTTTTACACGTGCTATTTTTCGTCCCTTTGCTGTTGTTTCTAACCGCGTTCTTGTCTGGCAGTCACGTGGTCAATGGTGCATTTGGTCTCTTACCACAAATTCTCCTCGTCTTGGATTTATTTATTTTGATCCTCGTTTTAGTGTTCGTCTCGATATTATCCATTTTGTAATAACACGGTGTCTTCCAACAACAATCGACAAAGACAGTTAGAAATAAAAAAATAATAATTATAAAAACAGAACTTAACAGGTCAGATTTTAAATTTATTTTTTAGATATTATTAATTTGAGTCTTATAAATCTCAGAGCCACTGAAAACTTATATAATTATTAACTTCAGAGTTCATAGAATTAATCGAGGTATGAACAAACTGGTTCGGACACCAACGTTAATAAAATAAAAATAATAATAATAAAAAAATCAATAACAAAGACAATCAATGATAATATTATATCATTAAAACATAAAAAAAAACTTGCAATGAATTGATATAATTGTTAGAGAGAGAAAAAAATTCATTTTAAATCTAAATAATCTAATAATCAAGTGTATGATGTAGTGTTTTTTAATTAATAATCATCTCAAACTTGATCCAATACCATATTTATTATTCACTGGATATAATAATTATTTAAATAAAAAATAATTTAATTGATTTGGTATTCATTTATTTATTAAATAAAATAACTATTTAAACAAAAACTCATTAATTTAGTTTGATGTGGTATTCCTGAGTTTGAATTAAAGTGCCAATAGACGATTAATATTTTGTCGAGAGGCCACAAAATTATGAGAGGAGGCCCAGAAAGTAAGGCTCGGACCAATATAATGTTATCAATACTATACAGATTCTAGCCCATTACTAGCCTCGACTATTTTTCACCACCGCTACTCGGCCCAATACCCACACAAGGGCAAGATCAGGTGCGGCATCGGCACAAGAAGTAATCCCGTGACAAAATCGCACTTGCGATCGATCAATTGAGAGGCAGAGGAGAGTGAAAGAGATGGCAGGAGGGCATGGAGAGGGCATCGCTTACAAGGGCTTGACTATTCATAAGCCCAAGCGATGGCATACTGTAACTGGAAAGGGCTTGTGTGCTGTCATGTGGTTAGTGGTTATACTGCATTTTTTCCCCCTTTCGCAGCTTCAATCACTATATTTTTTCATGTTGTTTTCCGATCTGTTTTGTGATAATTTACACTGAAATTATGGGATTCCTGTGCTCTTGATCTGGAAGGAAGTTGACTGCTGGGGTTTTGTTGTAATTTGTGATTCCAGGTTTTGGGTCTTGTACCGGGCTAAACAAGATGGTCCTGTAGTATTGGTAAGACTTGATTCTTCATTGAACTTTAATGAATTTTTGCATTCGGCATTAATTCACTTTCATGGCGTTATGTTGTGCTCTGCAGGGCTGGCGGCATCCGTGGGAGGGCCATGATGATCATGGCCATGGACATGGGCACTAGGTAATTTCTCTCACTCCTATTGTTTGTTAAAATGTCTTTGTTTCTTGGTGTACTAGTTATCTTCCTTGTTATAGATGTGAATGTAGTGTAAGTATATCACTTGTTCTGCCGGTTTAAGGAGTAAACGGTGATGTTATTGTTCTCTTGTTATTACTTGCATGGATAAGTTTCTTTCTTTTTCTCTCTCTTTTTTTCCATACAAAAGAACGGATTATAAAGAAACCCTAATGTGTGTATCATTTACAAACTGGTGGTTGTCTTTACTGGTTATGATAACTTACGCTGTGGTCTTACTTTATTTGATTCTTCAAAATAATGATAGATATCCCGGGTATTCTTCAAATTATCATTTTAGTTTTGTCATGAATTGGTTAGCCATTAGCGAGTATATTGAGTGAGAAATGCCACTGATTGAAACAAAATGTAGAACTGTTTTTGTTTTGGAAAGGTGTATTATGTGATATCAAAATGGAGATGGATGGGGTGGTGATTTTTCTATCATGAGTTCGAAATGATCTGTGTGCTTGCACCATGCCATCATAGGAATAGTACTGTTGATTGATAATAATTAGGGGAGAAGAGAAGACTTCAATGATTAGCTCTTAGTTATGGAGTATTTGCCATTATAAAGATTCTCTTCCCGAAATTGGTATTTTTATGAAAATCTTGCACTTCTTGTTGAGATTAAATCAGGTTACTTAAGAAAAGAGTATACTCATTCAAAGCATCTTTTAGATCCCCTGCAAAGCTTTTGAGCCAAGGACACTTTCAAAAGCCTGCAACCATTCTATAAGAAGAACTTGGCAATCCTTCTTTTTATAAAGTAGTTGGCAGCAAATTGCTGTGATTTTAATGATAAGGATTAAGATATTTTATGGCATTGGTTAGAGGAGAAAAGCATTATTATGGACCTCTTTTATTTTATGCAAATGAAAGTTGTTTACTGAACTTGAAGGCCGAAAGGTATCCTTTCTATTTATTCATGCAAATTTCATAATAGGTAGGAAAACAGAATATGGTTGATGTACTGCTCCCTTTCATCGTGCCCCATTCAAGTAGTTGGCAGCAAATAGCTGTGATTTTAATGATGAGGATTAAGATATTTTATGGCATTGGTTAGAGGAGAAAAGCATTATTATGGACCTCTTTTATTTTATGCAAATGAAAGTTGTTTACTAAACTTGAAGGCCGAAAGGTATCCTTTCTATTTATTCATGCAAATTTCATAATGAGTAGGAAAACAGAATATGGTTGATGTACTGCTCACTTTCATCGTGCCCCATTCAAGTAGTTGGCAGCAAATAGCTGTGATTTTAATGATGAGGATTAAGATATTTTATGACATTGGTTAGAGGAGAAAAGCATTATTATGGACCTCTTTTATTTTATGCAAATGAAAGTTGTTTAATGAACTTGAAGGCCGAAAGGTATCCTTTCTATTTATTCATGCAAATTTCATAATAGGTAGGAAAACAGAATATGGTTGATGTACTGCTCACTTTCATCGTGCCCCATTCAAGAGGTGGATGGTATTGTGGTTGATTATGCGTGAATACTTTGAAGGTGTTTACTGGTGTGGCCACTCTGTTCTCATGACTTGTAGCCCATTTATGGAAGTGGCATGCTGCAACATCTTAGGCAACAGATTGAAAAAAAAAAAAAATATATCAAGAGGGGATCCAGGAAGAAAAGAAAAAAGAGAGTTGGAAGAAATATTATATTTTGGTTCTCAATATCATGCATATGGTTGTCATTTAATTTTTATTTTCATTTAACCATTACCGGCTTGGCCTTAGTTCTTCATTACAAAGTGAAGGTTCAGTTTAGTTTGTTGGTCATTGCGTATGCATGTCATAGCTATTTCTAGTTGGCATCTGGCATTCTGGACAAACATTTTGTTTTCATCCTCCTATGATTTTGTGTCAGCAATTTATTTTACCATTATTAGAATGTACAAGGAAATGGGGCAACCATACTTTTATTTTGCTGATTGCAGGCATCCCATTGAAGAATGAAGATGAATGGCCAAGCGTGAAAGTTTTTGTTCATGAGTTGTTGGTGATGTTGTCGGGAATAGCTGCGTTTCATTCTTCTTTTCAATAAATTGTTGGCAGAAAAAGATTCTCGTGAACATTGAACATCCTTGTTTGTGAGCATGGATTTTAGTGTGCATGTATTCGTCTCTAGACATGGGTACTTTGTTTGATTTTCATTATCAAGCTGAAGTTATACAGAAGACTTTTCATTTGCTCTTGCTGATATCAGCTCATCTCAGCTTGTGGTCAGTAAAATCCGTAGCAGAATCATAGCAGATCATGGTAAAATCACTACTCTCTGTGCTCGCATTACCTTCCTATAATCAAGATTGTGAACTTTCTCCCATTGTTTCAAACAGTGATGGTTCGGGTCACAGTGTTCATGGTTATTAAATCATGATCAATAACCACCTCATTTCCGAACGATGCCTACCATTGGTTGTGGCCAAGAGGATTAATTAAAACAAAAGAAAACAGCCGGGGCTCGCAATTTTATTAGATAGTAAAAGAATCCTTTATTGAAAAGCGAAAAAGAATGCAATAAATCCTGTTCACATTGGATAAGACTTATGTCTGGTTTTTCTCCACCAAGTAAGTGGTTATCCATGCAATATTGAGTGATCTACAGAAGTTACAATTTCTTGGTTTTAAAAATCATTTTACTGGTGATTTATTGTTGTTAATGAAATCTATAATTTGGTTTAATCTATAGTTTAACTGTCATGCATGCATGCATGATGTAATTGTTATGTGTCCAATATCTTTTGTTTAGAAGATGTAATCAGAGAACAGAGAAGCCTTTACTGTAAGTTGTAACCATGCCATGTAAACAGCATGATTCAACCTTTTTTCTCTCAAAAGTTTTAGCACTACATTTTGATATAAGAAAAACATATGTTACATTGTTGTAGTTTTGGCCCCAAACATCATCAAAGCCGTCCAGCTTTTTTTCTGTAAAATAGCGTTTGGTTGTTGTTTTAGGATAAAAAAAACGAAAACAATTGAGATGCTATATATTCTATTTTAAAAGGATAAAAATTCATCCCAAAACTATACCAGATACAAATTTATTTTTATATAACTATTTTTATAACTTTAACTAAATATGTTGATATCCATTATATAATTTTTTTTTTTTAATTTTGGAACACTAACCAAATATAACCCAAGGAGTTTATTTCAAGGGACACTCTTGCTTCATGATTAAAAAGGATATATAGGACTATTCATTTTTATTTGAAAAGAATAAAAAGAATACATTAATGTAATAATTTGTGTTATACATGATACATCCATGAAAAAAATATGAAAGAGTTACTGTTACATGTAATTTTCCTCCAACAAGTAATTAATTAGTGGTGATCACCATGGCAAAGCAACCTGAAATCCCTTGAACACAGGGTTTACAGATTAAACAAGGTTGCCGAAGGGAGTTAAGGAGAGGCTATCCTTCCTAGTTAGTAAGTATGTTAAGAAGCAAAACCCTAGTCTGGATCAAACGTCTGAACATGCACTCTAATTCAACTTCAAGATCTTCAACAGCAATCTCAACTGCCTCCAATCTTTTATTTGCACTATGAAGTGCAGTTTCATCAAAAAAATCATACAGTCTCTGGCCAGTTGATCGCAAAAACGTGGACCTTATAAAGGACCCTTTACTTGATCCCTGCTCCAGCCATGGAATTGAAACGAGAGATAATAAAGATTCAACAATGGTGATGGCAGTCACACTTACTTCTCTTAGCACTTCAACAACCACCACAATGCTGTGGTCTACATGTGAGGCATCTGATGTTACAGATTTGCCTGTCATTCCCTTTGGTGATTTCAGGCATTTCAATGTCCCTTTCTTTAGCTTCTTTCTGTAGAGATTATAGGCTGCAATTTCGGTGCTAATATCTTGCTTGCAAACCCTTTTTCTACGTAATGTGAATTGTAAGTCTAGAAGATGTTCTCTGACAAGCAAAAGAACATCTTTAGATACACCACACACGTCCAACATTCTTAGAGATGCCTCTGAGACTTCGTGAAGCCATTTTTCTTGTTTCTGGCTGACAAGAACTTGTTGGATTTCTGGTGAATGGAGGAGGTCATTGGCAGAATTGTGCAAGTCTCTGAGAGCATTGAAATCAGGCAGTGCCATTCTCAATAAAGATACAAGAATTTTGTGGCACTTGTCGAGAGGATTAAGGCACAAATAGAGGGTTCAATTTTTTAGGTAATTGGCATTAGTGACCAGACTAAAACATCTCTTGGTTTTTATACAAAACCTTGAAAGACAGGCTATCCTGATCAAGATCTCAGATCTTGAGGAAAATGACTATGAAGTATCCTTTGTAGCACGAACCTAGAATTACTGGCAACAGCTCTGGGGACCCAATATGTCCCAGAGGAAGCTTCCATTTCAGATAGAGGTAGGCATTGAATATTATATTTGGTGATTTAGACTGATTTAGTCAGGTTTGCATGCACGGGAGGGAGGTGCCAGCCTACGTTCAATTCTTGAAAATTGCATACCAGACACACTGTCGAGCTTAATAAAGCAGAACAGGCCATTTCTACTGTACGTGCCTCTGTTTTCTATGGACATGATCCTGGATTTAGATTCATGGTTTAAGTTACTGAGCAAGGAGCTTCCGAGAAATTCTTCTGAAGGCTCCTTGTCCATGCCAGCTTCTTGCTAGAAGACAAAATGTTACTTTTTTTCTATTTAATTTTTGACATTAACAAATCAAAACCATTAAAAAACATCTCAAAATTATCAATTTAATTTTTAATTTTTAACATTATCAATTTTTTTTTAATCTTTGACACTGACCCATGACCCAGTTAATCAAGGAAAAATTTGTTCAAAATCTTGGTGACTATTTTTAATTTTTTAAAAATCAAAATAATATTATTTTTATCACTTAAAAAATATTTAAGTTAACTTGTAACATGAACCGTTATGACTTTAAATAACAAGATAATTAGTCTTTATATTTTTGAAAATAGAAGATGACGAACACAAGATAAAAATTGTAATTGGAAGGTGGAACTCCAAAATATTGGCTTACTTTAAAGTCTTGAACATCACATTCAATTGGTGATGGCCGATGGAAATTGAGGTGAATTAAAGCATTATTTTGATCATCTAATATTTAATTAGGATGTGGGATTTTTATTTGAGAATTTCATATTCAAATCTCCAAAAAGTGTAGATCCATTGAACCACTTATTGTCTATAATTGATACACACACAAGAATCAGGATATAAAAAAAAGTACATTTAATTTTTTATTTTTTTTATATGCAAATGGTTTTAAAATATTGAAGTTTTACTAAAACCTAATCGATGAAAAGAAAATCAAAATGCTGAAATTAAATTGGTATTTTATTGATAGTTAAATGGTCCGTCCGACCTATCTACTTCGGCCTAGCTAGCTTTCAAGATTCAGATCATTCTTGCAGCCACACATATCCATATTTCTCTAAGAATATATGATAGCAAGGGGAGCAGAAGAAGAACTTCTTTTCTTCTGGTTTTGTATTTTACTCCGGATTGATGGGGTTGCGTGTTAACAAGTCACCTTTTCTTTTATTTTTTTTTAATTCGAACTGGTCCATGAACCGGTTCATATCCCGAGTTGACTTGCCGGAATAATACATGGTTTTTTTTTTTTTTTTTATCTAGAAGAAAAACTACTGAATTGTCTTTCAATCGATGGATGGTATATACCCACTGATGTAGAACCCTACCATGTAAGAACATCCATGGAAGTTTTCACTTTACTGCTGCGCTGTGGAATTTTGGGAATCAAATGGGAAGGTGGGATGGGAATGTCTGCCTACATATAAGAAACATGCATGATGTCACTGTAAAGTTTTAGGTGGAAAATCTCTCAAAGTCTAAGTCCACGCTAATATCTACATAATTAAAAAACTTCAAAGAACTTCGAGGCGCCTACCGCCCTTGGACCTTTTGCCTCTATGCCCCATCAGTAGTCAACCCACCTTCACTTTATGCATCCCTTTGTCTTTGATTTGTCATCTTTTGAACCACCACCATACAAGCCACCACCGCACAAAAACAATCATAGAGACACCAACCACACCTTCGATCCTTGCCGCTTTCTCCTCTTTCGATTCACTTTTGTTTAGCTTGGTTGCCATGGTTCAAAAGAGCTCAAACAAAGGTCATTTTCTCTTGAAGTAAACCTAGAGAAGTTGTACACGGAAAACCCACACACTTGCTAGGATCAACGAACCTATCATCATTCCATTTTCCTTCTGCTAAGGAGAATGATCTAAATGTGGTGAAAATGATCAGGGAGCACCTGAGACCACGCATTTTCGCCAGCTTCCTCGAGCCATCCGCTTTCATGGTGGAGCATGAGATCATGGTACAAGCTATGATATAATTAGTGATAGGCCATGCTTGCTTTCTTAAATTGCCAAGTTCAAATCATGATCCAGGCTAAACACCATCTCTTGAAGTTAGAACTGCATAAATGTCAATTGAGTCACCAGAAAATTTTATACATTCTATCCTTGTCATATGCAATAATGTCCACAATGAAATGGGTTGTTGTTTGATATTATCCACTCAATAAAAAATTTCCTTTGTGGGGAAGGTGTTTTGCTGTTTTTCATTTGCATGTCAAAGGTGAAGGCTCTCTTCGTATGAAGATTCATGGAAGAGTAATCTTCAAATTATCACATCAAAGTGTATGTATCTAATTGAGAATAATCTTCAAATTATCATATCAAAGTGGATGAACCTAAGGATCTGTTTGTCTCATGTAAGATATTTTACAAGAAAATATTTTTTTAATTTTTTTTGTGTTTGTTTTCATAAAATATTTTTCAAAAAATATTTTTCTATATTTGTTTCCCATAAAATATTTTACAGGAAAAGAGGTTAACATAAAATATTTTACAGTCAACTTTTAAATTTAATTTATTTTCCAGAAACTATTTTTTGGTTATGAAGTTCTGTAAAATAGTTTACGAATAATAATTAACTTACAATATTATTCAATTATTTCAACTATCACCACCTTCTCTTGCACTACCACCACAATCACCTCATCACATCATCTCCGCCATCATCATTATCTCACCACCATTTCCTCCTTTACAACCATCATTGAAAAAATATCTTACATAAAAATAAATTTTAAGCTAAATATTGAAAAATATATTACCATTTTATGAGAAAATATTTTATGTAAAACAAACAGATCACCCTAATTAAGAAATAATCTATCTCTTAAAAGGGTATGTTCAATTTTTCTTTCTCTTTTTTTTTTCAATAGAATAATAATATATAATTTAAATATTTCTTTTCTATAATTTTCTTTGATCCATAAAAAAATCTCTATAACTTTTGATGTTGTTTGTGTGAATTATGTTCAAAAAAATTCCGTTGCAGAGTTGATTTTTTAAATCTTATCCATCTAATGAACCTCAATAGAGAATTAGAGGTGAAAGATTCCTTTCATATGAAGTTTGATGAAAGAAAAATAGTAGTATTTTGGTCATTATTCTAATTAAGTATAAAGCTAAAACATGTTAAAACATGTGGAGTTTTCACTTTACTCTTAATTACTTTTCATTCTCTTATAAATATTTAATGTGGATTGAGATAGTGATTTTTAAAATTTTCAATTTGATCTTTAAACTTTTCTTTACACAATTGAGTTTTTTTTTCAACTTAAATTAATACTCAATTGCATGTTTTTTTCGAAGAAAGGATTGAATTGAAAGTCAGAGAACTAGAGTGAAAAACACAGGTAAAATAGATAGTGATTTTTTAATTTCTTTGAAAAGTATATTTGAGTTTCCCATCTTTTTTAGCTATTTGATGATTGGTCTCTCTAATCCTAGAAAAATTAATTTCATTATCAAACTTTATTTTTATATCTTTTCAATCCTTTTTGGGTGGGAGAAGAAAGAGGGGATCGTCAAATTCCGGCATAGAGAGAGAAAAGTATCGTTACGACGATTTCGATCATCAAAATAAAAGATTTTTGTTTCAAATGGTTTCATAAAAAGAGTTTAAATTAGATGTTTTTTTTTTTTACTTTGAAAGTGCTTTAAAAAACATATCTAAGTTCAAGAAATTTTTTTATTTTGAATTGATTTTGGATTTTAAAGTGATTTTTTGTGTTTTTGGAGGTTATGGAATGATTTAAGAAGGTTGTGTGAGAGTTATATAAATATTGATATGGGATGAATTTATTTGAAATAATCTAAAAATGACTTAATTTTAATTTACAAATAGATGACAAAAGGATAACTTTACCTATAAAAAAGAAAAAAAAATAGTAATAATTAAAATAGGTCTATATAATAATTGTTTTGCGACTTTCATTTGGCTTTTTAATAAATGAGTTGTTTAAGAGTTTGGATAATAACCAGTGGAATTTACATTAACCAGTGGATTTCTCTATGAGAACGATGTGGCTTGATTTCTTGGTTTCAAACTGTTCTTGGCATGGCACGCGAGCTTTAGAATTGATCGAGTGGTTCTCTGAACTGTGAGAGACAAAAGCTTCAAAATTTTTTGAACATATTTTAATTTAATTCTATCAAAATTGTCAGATTTTTTTGGTGAAATTATTATATCTTCCTAATTATATTTTAAAATTTCATCTAATAACTTAAATATTTAAGTTAAAATTAAATTTTTAACATGGTATTATAAAGTTGAAAACTAAACAGTTATAAATTTAAATTTTATTATTTTTATTTTTTATATAATTAAAATTAATTAATAATAGCAAAAGATGAAATAAGTTGTTTTTGAGTCTCAGTCACAACTTTTTTGGTGAATTCCAAAACAATGTTTTTTTTAATAAATTTAGTTATTATAAATAATTTTTTTTAAAAAATAAAATGAACTATACTATGTTAATCAAGTCATCAGTGAATTTACAAGATCAACTTTTCAACTAATTTAAAGTAAAATTCAGCTCAAATAAGATTTTAGATTGGCATTAACAATGTCCTAAAAAATCCAATTAGCTTGAAAGCAAAATTTATATTTTGAATAATCGGTTAATCTCTTCTGATGATCTAATCCATTTCTCTTAGTCAAGATGATTAGTGGCTAATATTTATACCTATAAAGATTCTTTTTAATAAATTTGAGGACTCTTCAATATTTAAGTAAATATCATTTAAAAAAAAATCATATTTTAAAAAAAATTAAGAATAAATATGTATTAGAGGATATAAAAAATCTAGAACCTCCTTGAAAAGTTCTAGATTTTTTTTATAGCTTATATGACTTGTATTTTTTTTAAAAGACTAAAATATAAAAGAAAATATATCTGACTCGTTAAAGAAACAAATATCCTTATTCATTAAAATAAAATATCTCCAGAAAAAAATATTTAACTCGTGGTCGACACATACATGAAACCTAAAATTTCTTCACCACCAACTTCCCCACACACACACACACACACACACACACACACACACACACACACACGAGCTAATTGCTTATCTAAACTTAAAATATTAGGTTATTACCCTATATTTTTTAATTATTTTAGAAAAGAAAATACGGTTAAAAAAAAGAGAAAATACTGTAAAAACAAAACATACTGATCCTTAAAATGTCTTATCAAATCCAACTAGCAGACCAGATCCAATTTATTAATTATGACATTAATATTAGTCAAACAAGGAGGGGACCCAGTAAAATCTCTCATGTGCGTGATGGGTTGCTATTGCGTCTGTTAGTGTAATTTGATGTTGAAAACTCTCAAGCCATCACTAGTTACTAAGGATATTACGCAAGGCAAATCGTTTTTTAAATTATTGTTTTATTAAAAAAAAATTATTTATTTATTTTTAATATCATCATACTAAAACAATAAAAAATATTAATTTAAATTTTTTAGAAAATATAATTTTAAAATTTTAAAAAATACAGCCTAACCATATTTCTAAATAATAACTTCATAACATGTGTTAGGGTTTAAAATTCGAAATTTTAAAAAATGCAAATGGAGGGTGAATTGAAACGATTGGGTTAGAATGTTAGATTAACTTGTGATAAGTGTTAAATTATGAAGAAAAGCATGGTGTCTTTGAAGGCAGGTCGGCCAAGAGAAAACAAATTAATTAGCATGTATTAAAATTATTTTTGCTTAAGAAAATTATGAGAGAGAAAATACATAATCTTGCGTGGAAAATAAATTTTGAATGGATGTGATTATGTTATATAAAAGGAGTAAAACTTGTATATTGCAGTGAATTAGAATAATTAAGTAAAAAGTCAAATTCATTATGAATAATGAATTAAGGATTGGATCATGGTAAATGATGCTATGTTTCAAATGGTACAGAGATGCAACGTGTCCTTGTTGATAACGATATTGACATTGCGAATGGTACCTGTATGGTTTGATTTGATGAGGCTTGGTTTTCAAGTCTGATTTGGGTGGTTTATAATTGGAGGAGGGCTGGTTCTTGAAGTTGCGTGAGTATTAATGGCAGTAAGCACTAAGGATTGTGCATAGGAGTGCAGCCTCAGAAGATAGGCTTCAAGACTAAGGAACAAATCATGTAACTCTTGAATGGGAGCAACAATGTCGTGAAATTCAGATCCCAAGCCATGAAGGACATATATTGTGATGTCATCTTGAGATAAGGTGCATCAATGAGTGCAAACTGATCATCAACAACTGTTTTAACAGAGTGTAGGTACTCTATGATGCTGCGACTTCCATGTTGCATAATGGTGAGTTCCTCTTTGAGTTGCATGACACGAGTCCTGGATCTACTAGCATGGAGTTTTGTTCAGGCTTGATGCGATGTTTTGGAAGTTGCGATGAGGGGAATTTATGCCGGAGAAACTAAGTTATAGCCGAGAAGCGGCGACTCAAATTGAGCATGCCACATGAAGGGAAGTTTCTTGGCGCGAAATGTGCAGTGATTTGTTGGGAAGCTTTGATGGCTATTGAAGCGCTGTCAGAGAAGGTAGTGGCAATGGCGGAAGCAACAAGGTTATAGTGAACACTCGTTGGAGTTTAAGAGGCTTTAGTCTGGTGTACCATATAGAGAATTTAATCACGATTATAGTTAATTTTACGGGAGCTGCTATCCCTGCAGGAAACCAGCAAGGAAAGCTGCTATCACTAGCATTCAAGATGTAACGACAACACTTTATTATTTTGAAATTTATTTTCTTAAAAAATAAAATTATTTTTTTATTAAATTATAAGTTTACCCACCAAATCACTCGAGTTTAATTTTTATAATATGATTGGGGTTATATCTCAAGTTAGCAAGCCTAGCCGGGTTTTAGTAACATTGGGATGTATAGTGTTGTAATCTTGAATTATTTCTCTAGGTCTTGTCAATGCTATGGACTACGTGATTGCTGAGCTGGCAAATAGAGTGCACGTGGGCTGAAATTAGTGGGCTGAAGAATCTAACGGGACCAGTGTATGGTGGAGGCGTTTTTGGCAAATATATTTTTCGTTATGTACACGTGGCATGACAGGATTCCAAGGTTGCCCGAAATTATCCTGCTCTCTTTTCTCCTTGGATACTTCTATATATGGAGCTGATCCATCTCTCTCACTTGGCATAGTTGTGTCCTCTTTTTTTGGGTGAAAAATCTCTCGTAAAGAATAAATACAAGAGAGCTGAGAGATGGAGGATGGTAAAGTAGCGGTTAAATCATCGAAATTCAAAAGGGTTTGTGTGTTTTGTGGTAGCAGTACTGGCAAAAGAGATTGCTACCGTGATGCTGCTCTTGAACTTGGCCAAGAATTGGTATGGCCACTAAAAAAACCTTAGCTTCTAAATCCAAAAATGTTGAATTTCTTTTCAATTTTGATTCTATGTGAAGGTCTCAAGGAGTCTGGATCTTGTTTATGGTGGAGGCAGTGTTGGACTAATGGGATTAGTTTCTCAGGAGGTTCATCGAGGTGGAGGACATGTCATAGGGTATGCGTGTAAATGAATTATAGCTATGGAGCAAGCTTTCTGGGCCACATAATTTCATTTTCTTTTTCAAGAGCTAATTTTTAGTGCTATTTCTTTTGTTGCTTTCTCTCTTGCAGAGTCATCCCTAAAACTCTGATGAGCAAAGAGGTATGTACGCAAATTAGAATTCTTCCATATAATTATTTATTTTATTTTGCTGGGCCATCTCAGCTTTGTTTTGTTATGCGCAGCTGACAGGAGAAACAGTAGGGGAGGTCAGGCCAGTAGCAGACATGCACCAAAGAAAAGCTGAGATGGCCCGCCATTCTGACTGTTTTATTGCTTTACCAGGTACTGGCCTCTTCTCCTTCTTTCCTCCTCCTCCTCCTCCTCCTCCTCCCTCTCTCAAATGATGTATTGTCTGATGGTAATCTTTGATATTTTATTGATTAAACTAGGTGGGTATGGAACCTTGGAGGAGTTATTGGAAGTCATCACATGGGCCCAACTTGGCATCCACGACAAGCCTGTAAAGCTACTTTGTGTTTATTAAGTTTCGTTTGGGAACGTGAGCGTGGCTGTGATGACACCCGCGTTCACTACTGAAATAAAAAGCTCAAGGAAACGCGAGCACTACTGCGGTTGCATCCGTGTTCTTAAATAAAAAGCATCAAAATAATGCTTTTTTTCATTTAGGAATGCAGATGCAACCGCACCCGCGTTCCAAAATGGGCACAAAGTTTGGTATACTCTAAGGTCAATTCTTACCATAGTTCTTGATATAACAGGTGGGTTTGCTTAATGTGGATGGCTACTACAATTATCTGCTGACTTTCATAGACAAGGCAGTGGATGATGGGTTCATCATGCCCTCTCAGCGCAGTATTATTGTCTCTGCCCCAAATGCTAAAGAGCTTGTTCAGAAACTTGAGGTAGGTTCTTGTAATCACATTGTTCTGGCTGTACTTCATTACATTTTTTTGTTTGAATTGGTATTTTTTTTCCTTTCTTTTTAATTCTTGTTTTTTCTCATTTTGGCAGGAATATGTGCCTGTGCATGATGGGGTTGCAGCCAAGGCTAAGTGGGAGGCAGAACAGATGGAGCTTAATGCATCTTTGCAAACCGAAATTGCTCGTTAATTACCAGAAACCATTTGATACGGTTTCTCTTTTTTTCTTTTAGGATTTTATTAAAATTATCTAGGGTTTTCTCCTCTTCAATTTGTATTTATTGGTCTAGAAAAGGAAGAGGATAATCTCCATGGAGAAAAAAAAAAAAAAAGGGAAAAGGAAATTTGGTAGGTGGTTGTTAGCTTTATCATGTATTGAAAGAAAATGGCAAATGTTGTATTCTTTCAGCAAATGTTATATTCTTTCAGAAAATTGCAAAGAAAAAAAAAAAAACCTTTTATTCTCTCTTGCATGCCTGCGCTGCTATGCTCTGCCTGTACTTTATGTCTGCCTGTCTCCCTCGACACATTCAAAACATATGCCTAGTTAAGGTTCCTTCTTCCATGACTTAGGTAAAACGCATTTTATGTTCGGTAACTATCACGACCGATTCTTGAGTATGTGACCAGCAACATTAGAAGTGGTAACATCTCACCTGTGTTAAACATTAAAATATACATATTATAAAATAAATATATATAAAATTTATGTAGCATTTTGTAATTTTTTAAATATTTCTCGAAATCAATAAAATAATTTATAATTCAAAATACTTATTACATTAAATAAATTCAATCTTTGAAATAAAAATCTAAACTTTAATGAAAACAACATAATAATGGAGTGTCTAAAACATCGAATCGCAAAGAATAAAAAAAATATCATGGAAGCAAGTAAGGTATACTAACAAACAAAGTAGCAAGAACTCTCAATCAAATGTCAGCTTACTTACGAAAACTAGGAACCTAAAATAATATTAACATGGAGGGGTGAGTTCAACCAACTTAGTAAGGGAATAACATTTAATATACATTTTAATTATTTATAAGTATAAGGACTAAAACAAATACACACGCGTATATTAAGCGTAATAACATATGAAAATGGAATACATGTCAGAGATAAGACAAAGCTATTAGCTCAGATAACAGACAAAACCCTAAAGTTCTTATAACAGACGATGTTTGCGGCTTTGATCACTATAGCAGGATTAGTTGCCACAGGCTAGTGCCTTTTTTACTAGCTACGTATGCATAATACTACGTGCACATAGACTAATTATGCTATGTTAGTATAAAGTTGTTGATAAATCTAATATTAAAACATAATAAATAATCACATAATTATAAAAGCAAATGAATGTCATATCGAGTAGAATTTAATTCAGTAGAATACGAGTATAAAATCAAGTATGGATGAGTACTTAAGAAATAAAGCAACATATATAGATATTCAAGAATTTATTAATTGTACTCATCATATAATATTTATATTACATGCATATTAAAGACTATCCTATTCACCTAGAAAATGAAAGAAAAAAAATGATATAGAATCAAAGACTACTGAGGATCGTTAGAAGGAACACCAACAGAACTTATAATGGATATAGATAAATACTAAAAAATAACCTGAAGCAAAATAACATAAAAGATTAAAACTCTAAACTTGAAGACCAAAACATAATTATAATACCAAACAAATTCACTCAATCGATCTCGAACATATCTCATATTGATCGAACCTAACAGACCCAATTAAACTTACTATTAGGTCAACTGGTCGACCAAAATGACCAAGTGATCGAACACTATCACAAGTCAACCGGTTGGGTGATTTAGACCGATTATCGACTGGTAGCATCAAACCAACTGGTTGGCTGGTTTAGATTAATCGGTCGACCGGTTGATCAAGGTTTCTAGAATTCCGATCCGCCAGTCTTCAAATCCGCTGATCCTATAATTAAACAATTTGTTCTTCAAAAACCCATAATTCTAGTCACCTAATCAATTCGTTGTATACCAACTAACATCCTAATACTTCAATTAACTCCCTTAAATCATTTGATCATCAAATCAACATAAAAGCCCCAAACACTTTTATAATCCTTCCATAATTAATTTTCTAATCGAAAATAACAAAAGAGAGGATACTTTCTAGTTTTTTAAACCTTCTTTGAACAAAGACTTCAGTTTAGAATTAATTTATTCAGTATTTTACAAGAGAGTTACAAGGAAAAGAGAGAGAAATAATTCTCTGGCAACATTTTTTTTAAATACCCAGGTTAGTTGAGTTGTGTTTGGACTAATATTGAGCTTGAGTTTGACGGGCCAAAACATGAGTCTTATAAATTGGATAAACAAAAATTCTTTTATTACCTTTATGTAATTAAAAAGGAAAAATGCCTTGATATTATTGTAGCAATCATAAATTGTTAAATCCAATCTATGTTGATGGGTTGATGCTGAAAATTTTATGGCCTAAAACTTGAATCAAGATCAACATTAAACCAATCAAAAAATTAACCTGGTCTTTTAAATCTATTCTCTTTATCTTAATTTGATTTGAATTTATTTTTTTATTATTAAAAAAATTAAAATAATATTGTTTTTAAATCTTTTATTAAAAAAAATTATCCCGAGTCCTCTTCAAATCACATAATAGGTCGGATCTGACCACTATTATTGCAATGATGATAGTGCGGCATGCGCAATTTGTGCTGATTAAAGCTTGCTTTACATATGAATATTGTTCATGAGGGCGGATGGATGGTGGACGCATCAAAACCTATGATGAACGACTAGCTAGTGCTTGTACAGAGGGAGTAAGGAATACAAGGATACCCAATAGTAGCTAGCGATTAATTATAGCATGTACAGCTTTCAAGTTCTGATTGAGTAATTGCTTGATGCCTGATGATCATAGATTATAGCTAATTGCTCGGTGAATCTCATTTCTCAGCAGAATAGATAGTTGATTGCCTGTTTTGAAGCCTTTGATTTAGTCATTGGTTTCAAGAAATGTCAATTACCTCTTTTGCTGGGAAGAAACATTTCTTGAGATGGGTTCCACTTCCATTGTTATCCAGATCGGTGCCCTATGATCCATAGTCTATTGATCATGCAAGCTTCCACGATAGCTTCTTTATCCTCCAGTGACTCCGATTTTCCACGTGATATTTTAGCAATTATTTGCTCATGCATGACTTCATCTGCGAAGCAAAACCATGTTGATGTTACCATAAAAAAACATCACTTGTGTGTAGAGATCAAAGCAAGAACATGAGGCGATCATCGATTTTGTTTGAGCCGTGTCCCAACCGTTGACTCGATAAATTCGAGAATTTAAATCTGATTTAGATTGATTTTTTAGTGGAATTGAATAAAACATTAACTCAGTAAAATTACTGGGGTTTTTAATTACTTTGTTAAAACTCGGTAATCTAATAAGTAAAAATATTTTAATGAAAATAATTAACTAGAATTAACCTAATAACATGCAAATTGTTGTAATAATCTAGTAATCCAAATCCTTTTCCATATGGAATCAAGCCCAACAAGTATACTTTCACCGACTCCTGTACCCATCCATCTAAATATCTCTTTCAATAAAGGTGATCGAGAAGACAGTCGGCGGGCGGTCCACAACCTTACAATAACTAGGCTCACACGTCCGTCCATGCACATATAGGGCAAATGCCCCCAATACCGTGTCTTTTCACCAGTCTACACCATGAATCAGCTAGCTAGTAGCGCACTTGCTAAGGATGCCAGCTAGAAATCGGTGTCCTTGTAGCCTAATAAGTCTAAGTTACTTGGAGAATACAAGACACACCATATATCTCTGATACGTGGAGTAACCAAGATTGTTCAATTATATGGCCCAGAAGAAGGAATATATGTTGAAGATCAATCTCTGTTATAAGCCCTTTTCTTTTCAAGAACAGATCAATAAAGTGTTGGACAGATAATTCTTTAGTCTTTCGTGGACAAATATTGTCCTCTGATCAAATTTAATTCAGGAAAACTAGCTCATATATGAAGCAACAGCTAGCTTTGACCTTCTTCTTCTTGTTTTTTTTTCTTTAATAAAAACGAGACTCATTTCATCACAAAATCATAATAATTTTATGATGCCAAGAGCTTCATATGCTTACACACATCGAGCTTCTTGATGTGAGTGATCGCTTGAATAAAATGAGAGTGCATTTCTTGATTATAGGCAATAGTTGTTTCCACGACTGGAACTCGTTTTTTTTTCAAATAATTTTTTTTATATTTTTATATTGTTTTAATATATTAATATTAAAAATAAATTTTAAAAATAAAAAACATTAGAGCGATTACAAAACCACGTAAGGCTAATAATGCTAATCTCCTCAAGTGGAGGTTGGAAAAGTATTTGATTAGATGGTTCTGTTCCGTTTCTGTAATGGTCCCTCTCCGTCATTTTCACCCTCCAAATGGGCCTGTTGGGTCAATGAAAGAAATACACCATGAGACAACCAATCCTCCACCCTACCCAACGCTACTCTCCTTCATAGGTGTAGAGCTCTCCCTCTCCGAGTCCATTGGTAACATAATTCACCATATTTATTAAACCCTCCACAGGTTATGGAAGTCTTTTTTAATATTAAAAAAATTAAAAAATGCATTGTTTTACTTTTTAAAAATCAAACATGATTTTGATCAAATCAGTCAATTTATATTCAATTTAATTTAAAACCTGATAAGTCAATGACTTTTTGCGGTATTTTTGCTTGAAAAATGGACCCCACATATTTGACAAGTTGGTCATAACATGTCCCTACACCATCCTTGGATTTTCAGTTGGTTGGTGCTCCTTACTGTTAATAGCTTTATTAAACGCGTGACCTAATAATGGTTCCTATAACATGCCCAAAGGACCAATTTTAATGCTAGGGGTGCTGACCATAGGGTGGACCATGGTCCCCCTCACCCTTTTTACTAGAATTGTAAGGTGTACGATAATGTCTTGTGACCCTGGCTTGGCCTCCATTGATCCATGTAGACTCGATGACAAAGGCTCAATAGCTACACCGACCATGACTCCTCGAACCAAAAGGGTAACAGTCTGCTTGGTGCT
>Ga0325414_1001304_pt1 | contig 23712 bp, 14 predicted proteins | sample PopdelMetagenome_8_FD_206183 | JGI IMG/M metagenome (GOLD analysis project Ga0325414, IMG submission 206183) | Populus deltoides microbial communities from Bellville, Georgia, United States - Leaf-PdKOR-R3 | ecosystem: Host-associated > Plants > Phyllosphere > Phylloplane/Leaf | place: USA... | reverse complement strand
ATGGCCCCAGGGATTCTTGATGGATTCCTATTTGTGGTATGTGCAACTGCTTTCTGCTTTCCTTGGATGTTTGGTTTGCATAATGGTTTGGGAAAACCTAGATGATTCTTTACGATCGAAATCTTCAGACCCTAGCCCTTTTTATTTTTTTGGATTGATAGCTTGTAAAATTTGGGATTCATTGTTCATGTCATGGCTGCTTGGGTCAGGATCGGATGTTGGGGGGTTATCCTGTTGGAATGAAAGACTCTGAAAGGCTTATCAAATGAATTGCTCGTATAAAGCATAGTTATACTTACATTGTGTGCTTGCTGGGTCAACTCGTGGACCTATGTCTATCTCAAAACAACATTTTAATTTTAAAAAATTGAAACAATGTTGTTTAGGAAAAAAAACTTGGATTTGACATAGACGAATCTCATATAGGTTTGACTAGGATAACTAGGTTGCGAGGTAATTAGTAAAGTCACTTAGTTTTGATTAAGTTAATTTTCAAAATGGTTTGAAAGGAAATTAGATCCAGCCCAGGTTTCAATTGGAGATCACTAGATGTATTGGGTTAAATAACTTAACTTTGAGTATGATACAAATAAGTAATAAAAAAGTTAGTGTAGATTTAGTTCCCATTAGATTATTATATTGTGGATTGGGTTAAATATTTTTTGATCATGAAAAATATTCAAATATTGCTAAAGGGTTAATCTGGTGTAACCTAGTCGACTTTGTGAGTCCAAAAACAATTCATACAACCTGTAAAAATATATTTTTTTCGAATGAAAGACTCTGAAAGGCTTATCAAATGAATTGCTCAAGCAAGAGTTTGCTGAGTCAACTTGTGAATTGGTAGGTCAACCCAAGTCTATCATAAAATGATATTATTTTAATTAAAAAAAATTAAAATGATGTTGTATAGGAAAAAAAAAACTTGGATTTGACATAGGTGAATCTCACATGGGTTTGATTAGGTTAACTAGGTTGCGGGGTAATTAGTCGAGTCACTTAGATTTTATTGAGTTAGCTTTCAAAATTGTTTGAAAGAAAACTAGGCCCAACCCAGGTTTAACCTTCTGAATTTGCAACTTTGATCATTAGACTGAGATAACCTCATAAAAAGTAAATCAAAATAAATTGTGAAACTCAATTTTTAATAGCTGAACCAAATGTTGAACGATGAATCATAAGACCGAGATAACCTAATAAAAAAACAAATCAAAACAAATCTTAAAACCTAATTTCTAATAAAATACAATATTAGTTAAAGGATTTGGGAAAAAATCAATTAATAAAAAGAAGAAAAAAAACTAAGTCAATTGGGTTAACCTGTCAAATCCTTAATCGAGTCATGAGATAGGGACAACCCAATAAAAACAAATTCATTGTTGAAGGAATAATGATCCAGGTCATGAGATCGAGATAACATTTTAGAAAGAAAATAAAAAAATGACTCGATTTAACTGAAGTTAAAATGTCAAAACTCGCAACCATGATCGTGAGACCAAGACATCCTTATAAAAAACAAATCAAAACAAATTATGAAGTTCAATTCCCAATCGATCCACTGTTGAATGATAAAATTGAAAAAAATTGAATTTAAAAAAGACACAAAAAACAACTCGAGTCAACTAAAGTTAACGCATTAAACACTATTCCTAGGTCATGAAGCTGAAATAACATAATAGAAAATGAACAAAACAAATCATGAAGTCTAATTCCCAATAAACCCAATATTAAAGAATGAAATTGATAAAAAAGTTAATCAAGAAAAAAACTTTAGTCAATCGAGTTAACTCGCTAACCCTGTAGTCCGTGTAATAAGAGTGTGATGACTCAATAAAAAAAATATAATATTAAATGATAAAATTTAAAAAAAAAATTGATTAAGAAAATCAAAGAAAAGAAAAAAAAGAAAGCAAAGCACTATTGAATAATGCTTTGTGAGGATGGGCACAGTAAAAACCCCTCATATTTTAGTTTATAATTAAAATTAATGAACTTAGCATAACTTTATTAGGGGTAACCGTGCATATTAAAAGTGTTTTGGGAACTTAACACAGTTAAAAAAAAAGATTTTAGTAAAATAACACAAGCGAGAAAATACTTGGGGATTAGTAAACTTGATCGAGTCGCAATTGACATCTACAAAACTTGAGTCGCAAATACGTTCTCCAACTCGATTATCGCAAATCTTATATGCAACTGGAGTATTGCATATGTCAATTAGGACACTCGAGTCGTAGATATGATTTGCGACTCCTCTAATAGACTCACCCTAAGACAATATCTTCTGTCATTAACTCCATACTCAAAAAATAGCAATTCACACAATTCAAATAACTAGTTTTCTAACTTGAAAACACAATTCACAAATGCAACACATACCATCTTCAATCATAAATAACATAATTAGACTGACAATTAACATAACATTTTATTAAAATTAAAATAACTATACATCTACTCATAATTCTCATAACATATAATAACATGTAACTATATCTAATAATCATCATAACTCGTAGAAAGGTCTAGAGCACTCGTGGATCGTTCTAGAGCATCACTCAACTCGTCCAACTCGAGGACGTGTCTGTAATATCCATGTAGGTGCAAGGATGACTAATATCATCCTAGCTCGTTGATGGATCTGAGATGCTCTTAGAGGGACTAACATCCCCAACACGCTCACGATAAGCAATCTCGCTTCCGTTAATGCCACTTCAAAATGCTCGGCCTCCCTAACCTTTTGAAGTCCACCATGACATAAATTGAATGTAATGTTGGCCATAATACGTCCCATCTCATCGACACATTCTTGGATAGCCGTTGTTGCTTTTCAAGCCTCACATGCCAAGTAATTAATCTATATACATATATTAAAAAACAATTTGCAGTGATGCGAACATCGTGATCACGTGGTCACGCAACCCATACGCAAAGACACCAATTCCCGGAAAGCTAAGTAAATCAGATTTGATAGGAGTGTGACATAAAGATAACTTGTATCTAGGCACCAGCACTATTGGAAACGAAAAGCCCCTACCCAACGAATATTGATTCATGGACGAGAAGTATAAGGATGATGCCATAAAACCTGTTGTTCTTCGATAAGTTGTTTTCAGTTCTTTAGAGAACTAAGGGAAATTATCCCACCAACACACAACAAGTGCGACAAAAAGAAGTTTATTGATATGAAAATTGTGTAACCTTACATGTCTGGTTATGCTCTTATTTATACTGACTCCAAACTAAAAGAAACCCTAATGGACCTCCCTTAGGTGAACTTATATGAGGTCCACTTACAATTGACCCAAATAAATAATATCAACCCAAAGACTAAGATGAAAATATTAAAAATAATAAAAATCCAAAAATTACTATCCTAAATATGCTAAAATCAGATTTGTCACCCTTAAAAAGTCTCAAATAAACTAGGAGAAATCTGATTTGAAAAATTTATGTTGCCACCCCCTTATAGGTCCTTAATTTTCCTTGTTTAACTTGGACAAATAAGAAAATAAATTTTCTCATTTGTTGCTGATTTAATGACTTTCCTTCCTAAGTTAGAAAAAGCATTAAATAATCATCCATTCTTTAGGAACAAGAAAATAAATTTCCTCATTTGTTGCTAATTTAATGACTTTCCTTCCTAGGTTAGGAAAAATATTAAATAATCCTCCCCTCTTTAGGAACAATATCTGGTCAACTTCCTTATTTAATTAGGAGAATAAATTGCTGACTTTCTACCCTTGTAGCATTAGAAAAAAAAAAAACAAGCCTAACAAGGTTGGCATGGGGTCGGACACATCAGCCCTTTGTTCCACATAAAATAGGCTCTTTTTGGACCTGAATGAACAAGATTTGGCCAACTTCCTTACTTAATTAGGAGAATAAATTACTGACTTTCTATCCTTGTAGCATTAGGAAAAAAAAACAAAACAAGCCTAACAAGGCTGGTATGGGTTCGGACACATCAGCCCTTTGTTCCACACGAATTGGGCTATTCTTGGACCTGAATTACATGAATTAGAGGCTGTCCTACATGCTTCTTAGATGTTCTAAGCTCCTCTAGGTCCATCTTGCTCCATATGTTCTGAACAAATCTATTCAATGCTTCTTTAACCTTCTTTGCCTGAGCTCTTGTAATTGGCCTAATTAGCACTTCCAATGGATTGTTGGCAAGATTACGTTTGGTATTGGGTTAATCCTCATCAAGTAGTCATCATCCATAGCAAAATTAATCTGGTATTTGATAAATGTTGTATGTTATTGTTATATACCATTTGATTTTATCCTAGATATCAGGGCACATAATACATCAGATTATATGGACGCCTTAGGAAATGTGACTAGGTAGGTGTGATGAAACAACGTGTAATGGATAGATACCATCTCATGTGGGTATATGCATCAATCGTCAGATGCCGCTCCTCAAAAACACAATCTCTCCTAGCATCCTAGAGATTTAGATAAGATGTATGAATCACCAACCACTTCTTTTTGCGTTTACCCTGATGACTAATAATGTGTAGCTTATCATTGGTATCAATATAATATGATATATGCTAAGATAGTCCAAACTTTCACATTACCTAATCTGGATAATGCTTCTCAACAATATCGAAGCGGTGCAACTGGACCTATGCTAACCAAATGTCAGATCCATCATGACATATAAACGAAGATGAAAGTATCAAGTCCTTTATATATGGAATTCATATAACCTATTAAAACATATGAAAGACTTTATTAGAAAAATCAAAATAAATAATTTACGTTCAATAACAAAAAATTCAATACATTTGTAACACATACATGATGTGACAGTTGTGCGTCCAACTCATCTCGATAAAACTCGTAGACATGAGTGAGATTTATCGTAAAATGTCTAACCCCACACCATCTAACATGACACGCCACAAAGTTAGTATATTTTTTACATTCAATTTATATAAATAACATGTTAACTATAATCAATTTTATTTTATTATTACATAGAACCAATGGATAATGGCCTCTAAGTGATAATGTCAAACATATTATCACCTCAACTCTTTTGACGTCCAATATGAATATGCTCTCATGACCATAGCTATTTAATCAACATTGACAACTATAAGGTAGTATTTAAAATGTCATTAATTCTAATAATCAAGCAATTTGAACTACATATACCTGAAGATATAGTAGATACCCGACAATTTATCTTATATTTTTTAGATAAGTTTTACATAGTTGTTGGTATAGATATGCAAGCATGCCCCCTAGTTGTAATTAAGAATGGCCCAAAAATCCTCAAACAGTATCAGAAAAAACAATGATATTGCATTACTAGCAGTACTCGTGAAAATAAGATCTCTAAACATATGTAATATATATGTCTGATCATACATAATCAACCGGTCCATTATCGTATATGCTAAGGGGTCTTAAAATTAATGTCCAACTATCTCAATTTGATGCAGTCACCCCTATAAGCACTGACTAAAGGCACCCGTCTTAATAGATGATCATATAAAATATCTTTGTCAATCAACCCTCCACAGCCTATCACAGGGGTTCTATCTATCGGAAGACCGGTCAATATGGTGACATCCTAGAGTGTGGGTGTCCTCTCACTAACATGTAAATGAAAGATGTATCTCACGCCTTCATCGCTCAACCAATGTTGCATTCAATGCATGTTCAAAATGTATGTCATACATCTGACTGATCTTATAAAAACCAGTATCGATAACAAATGGGTGGAAACGCTCATGTAACTCCATCAAAGTATGTTGTTATGGTGTTACAGGATCACCACCCTGAAAATCAAGCAATTTAGTTATTTAAACAATTAAAATTGTTAAAATTTTAATAATTTATAATGCTTACTTAAAACATTTATTTGACCTCTTCGCTCCAAATATCATCAGAACAATGTTGATCCTGTATATACAAAACCAACATATCATTAGGACCTGCCTTAACAACAAGGTGATCTTGCATGTCAGCTCTCCTAAAAGTAGTTGAACCTCATAGTCCGAACTATATTTCCCTCGAGGTCTTGTATAAAAACTTATTAGCCTTTACAATACAATTGAACATCTATATAGTTAAATTAAAATAATAATTAAAGTTTACATAGTTTTTAAAAAATAAAATACGTTGTGTAGTTTTATAAGTTTTTTCTATTATGACCCCTTTGACCACCGCATATATCACATCTATTTAGTGAGTATCCCTCTCTAGCATCCTTCTCATTATATAGACGAGTGAATTTCCTTTGTCCCTTATCTATTCGCTATCCAGTTGGACATCCATATATATATATATATATATATATATATATATATATATATATATGGATGGACCAATAATACAGGCTGTTATAACCCAATTTTAGCTCATTTGCTTTTAATTTAATTTTGCAGGGATTAAAATTTAAAATTAAAAGATCAGGAATTTATTTTAATGAAAAGTTTGATTTGTCAACTTATGGAAAAACTAGAGACTACAATGTGTTTTTGTTATTCTCTCCTTATCATCAAGATAATGATAGTTATTCTTTTTTCAAATTTGATTTTTAATCAAATTTAAATTTTAAAAAGAGAATGAGTTTGTTTCGAACTTTGTTTTCCATGTGATATAGGAGTCTTGTATTATGAATACAGATCTTAGTGCATAAAAAAAAGAGGCATTAGAAACAAAACTGGGAGGAGACATTACTAGAAAATCTAGGAGAAGCCATCAGAAGAAAACCTAGCTAGTGACCAGGCCGGGTCGCTGGGTACCTATTCCCTGCCATCTTCTTCCCTAAAGTCCCGAAAGAAAATAATAACCTAAACGAAAAAAATAACTTCCTAAAGCAGCTAATGTGAGGGAATGCCCTTCGTCCTTACTTCTGCCTTATGTTAGCTTATTAAGCCTGGTTCTCATCAAGGCAAGATAACACCAAACCTCCAGGCCAGAAAGGTTGCACTATGAACAACTCCTTTTACTAGCAGTAAAGCCATCACCAAAAGTTGTAGTTCATCAGCCACCATAAGCATGCAAGCCGGTAGCAACAAAGGGGTACCTTCATCTCGATCATAGGTCACTCCTCCTTTCCTCCTCACTGAAAACACCAGACACCTCCATTAGCTACACTCCTGCTCCCCCAGTAATAATCTTCTCTTCCCAGCAGAGGCAGTGCTGGTTTCTACAACACAGGGATAGTCACCACCGAGAAGATCTTCCTCCAGCAAGCAGCTTTGCACCAACCATGAATAGCAGTAAGCTGCAAGCTCCAACAGCCAGATACCTCCCTCAAGAGCAGCAAATAACAGCAGCAACATGACATCTGAATATTCTTCCAGCCTCCATTGAAGCAATGCTTAGAAGATCTCTTTGGCGCCAACACCCCGTCACTACTAAGAAAAGGGTCAATAGCATTAAAAATTAGCAATGGAATATTTTAGATGCAAATTTAAAAATAGATTAGTAACGGATTACATATATATTAATTTTTTAATATTAGCAATGGATTTAGCAACATAAAATCAGTCGCTAAAAAATAAATTAATATATTAAAAATCAGCAACGGATTATATCCATTGCTAATATGGTAGCACAAGATTTACAGTATTGAAAAAATTTGTCGCTAATAAAAAGAAAAGAATATAATTTGATCTATATATATATAATAATAATAATAATAATAATAATAATGAAGTGTTAATAATTATTTGGTACATGTATATTTGCAAAAAACAAAAAACAAAAGAAAACCTCACACGAGAGACGATTACCAATGTCAAGATCAGACAAAACTTTTATTCTCCAAATAAAAAACCCTAACCCCATTTGTCCCTTTCTTCCTTTTCCAAAAACCCCATCTTTTGTCGCTTTCTTAAATTGTTCTCCATGAATATGTGATCCCAAGGCGTCCTTTTCCAATAACCCCATCTTTTACTTTCTTAACTTCTTCTCTAGTGTTGTGCTCCTAAGGAATCATCTTGCAAGGAACACATACAGTACAACAAATTAAGATAGCAGGTATAATTAGAAATTCATATTTGAGAGATTTTGTTTGTAATTTAGAGAGAATATATTTTATTTTATTAACTAATTTTATCGATAAGAAGAATAATTTTGTTCGATCTTTTGCAAATTATTTGTTAAATATGGTTGTCATCACATGCTAATATTTTTAATTATTAATGTAATGTATTTCATTTTAAATTTATTAACTGGGTGAGGTCGATCGATGTAATAAAAAACAAATATACAAAGAGAGGGGGGTTGGGCTTTGAGTTGAACAGAGCAGAACAAAGCATAAAGAATGTAATTTACATGTTTCAGCAAGTGAAGGAAATTGAGAATTCAATTGTCTTATTACAATTATATGCAATAAAGATAAATTGTAGGTTTACAGAATGAATATTATTTACATATAAATCTACGCTCAATTATTGTCTTTGAAACTTCAACTTGTATTAATAATGCATATGATAGCAGGGGAAGAAATGAAGGAATGATTTGTAATTATTTTACTCAATAATAATTCTAATTGGTATTAAATATTAATATATAACTTATTGGATTTTATATCCTAAAACAACATGATTTGCAATTCATACATGTTATAACATATCAAAGAAAAATTTAAACTTTAAGGTTGCAATCTTATATTTACTTCTAGTATTTATTTATTTATTTATTACTATGTATCTTCCTTTTAGTTAAAATAATGCTATTAATTTACTTTTTTAATTTCTAAACACTACTATTCTTGCTCATTTTTATTTTTATTTTCTAATTTCAGGAACCCTTCACATCACATTACTTATTTACTTAATTAATATATTTTTTAATAAAATAGTATAGATTACTAAAGTCGAAGAAAAATTGACAATGAAAAATAATAAATAGAGCAATTGCTTGGTGTATTGTAATTAATTAACTAGCTATTCTGCCTCCATTATTTTACTAACCCACATGACAATCAAAACAACATTATAATGAAAGAAAACGAGGGCTCTGTATAAGCAGAAAGAAAACGAACCTCTTATTCTCTGTCATGTGTGTGATATTTTGTGAAGCTCTTTTAATTGCTCCACCAACCTGTCTTCACCTTTATTTCACAAGCCTTTTGCTCTCTTTTTTTGGCTCAACACCAGGGCGGCAATTCATAACAGTGAGCAGGCATAAGTGCCGCCCAATTTGTTGAATGGTGGCTGGTTCTTGTTTGGAACAAGAACTAGTTTGCGGCTAGCTTATTTGTTTTAATAATAATAATAATAATAATAATTTGTCACAACTTGCACATTAGTCTCTAAGTTTTTAGATAATACAGAAGGGCATGTATTTCAACTACTTAATTATACTTCAACTTCATGCAGTATTCCAATGTTGTTTTTTTTTTTATTGCAAGTTTTCATATCTTTCCCTTTTATAATGTATAAGCAAGTTATTAATGATGTTATTTTGATAATTTATTATATAAACTGTTAAATATAGATTAAGAAATATATTAAAAAATATTCTAAAATTTTGTTGGTTTTAATTATTTTAATTAGATTAATATGGATGATCGATTATGGATGTATCGCCGTCGTATGGATGATCATATTTGTCCAGAATTTATTGTGGGTGTACGAAAATTCATCAATTTTGCATTTTCAATTGATGAAAATGTATCTGGAGGTAAAATTAGATGTCCTTGTTTTAGGTGCAAAAATCAAAAGTTTTTAATGGAAGAAGATGTTCATAAGCACTTATTTTCAAGAGGAATTTTACCTGATTATGAAAATTGAACTGTACATGGAGAACCTTATGTTTTAGAACCAATAATTGTTGGACCTTCACCAGTTGGGTGTAGTCATGTTATGAATGATGTTTATGAAGAAAATTCATATAGAAATATGGTTCTGCATGCAATGGGGGTTGGTGATGCATACTCTAATGATATGGTTTCTAGTCCTATGGTTGTAGAGGAACTTCCGAATCCAGAGGCAGATAAATTTTATAAATTACTGAAAGCTGCAGAGGAGTCTTTATAGAATGGGTGTACTAAGCAATTCAAATTGTCTGCTTGTGTACAATTGCTTATTATGAAGTCAACTCTAAATTTAACTCAGACTGCCTTCAATAAATTTACTGAATTTACAAGAAGTTGCATGCTTGATAATGGAAATTTGGTTTCAAATTTCTATAATGCCAAGAAATTTATTCAGCCACTTGGACTTGGTTATGATAAATATGATGTGTGTCTTAATTATTGTATGTTGTACTATGGGGTAAATGCAATGAAAACAAATTGTGACTTTTATGGAAGTTTACGATACAAACTTAGAAATCTCACTAGTAAAGGTTCTAATAAGTTAGAGAAACAACTCTGATACTTTCCTTTGATACCAAGACTTCAGAGGCTATTCATGTCTCCACATTATGCTAAAGATATGACATGGCATCATTTTCATAGGTCAGATGAAGGAGTTATGGTGCATCCATCTTACAAGGAGGTATGAAAGAAGTTTAATCAGGACCATCAGGACTTTGAATCCGATCCATGAAATATTCAGTTAGGATTATGCATTGATGGTTTTAGTCCATTTAACATGTCTTCAAATGTCTACTCTTGTTGGCCAGTAATTGTGAGCCTCCTTAGAAGTGTATGACCTGACCATTATGTTGAGCTTTGCCTTTGTTTCTTTGGTAGAAAAAATATTCATTTTCTGATGATGATGAACCAATTGTTCGTAAGATTTGGGAAGATAAGATTAGAATTGTTTGGAACCAGCAGTTGACTCGAGCTCGTAAGAGAGCTATGTCAGACATAAATACCATAAATATTATGGATTGTATTAATAAAGGTCTAGTTTGGATAAATAATGACGATTAGAATCAAATGATTAAAGATATCTGATCCACCTCTCAATTTCAAAGGAAATCAAAATCTGCAAGTAATAATCGACTAACTGAAACAGATGGTAAATTAAGCACTTATTCTGGAGGTACAATGTCATTTGCATCATATCGAGCTACCATGGTAAGGAATTTTTTTATTTGTTGGTTTTCAAAATTTTATATTTACATTTTCTAATATTTTTATTGGTTGATAAAAAGAAAAAGCAAGTGGAAAAGAACCTTTATGGGATGATGTGTTTTCGATGTTGCATCAGAGTGCCAAACAGCCTGAAACCTTCATAGGTAACAAGTCTAAAAAAGTTGTTGTAAGTATTTTTTTCATGTAATTTAATTATTATTTAAAATTAAAATGAATTTATTATTATATTTAATTTTATTATAGGAGAATTACAAAAAAGAGATGATTTCAAGATATGAAACTGATCGAGCAAATCATCTTTTATTTGATAGAGTAGCTTGATGTGTGGCTATATGAGGAGTTACAAAGGGTAGAATATATGGTGCACCTGGTATGCCAAAATCCATGGATAATACGAGTGCTTCATAACAATCCTATATGATGGAATCAACACCTCTAAGTTCATCAATCTAGGCATTGAAAGACCAAATAAAGAAAGAAGATGGTCATATTTTATCACTACAGCAGGAGATGACTTCTATCAAAGACTTTCTTAGTAACATAGGATACCAAACTTGGGCATCAAATATGGACCAAGGTATGTCGGCACTATGGCTTCATCTATGTCGTCACATGTGGCTCCATAAATGATGATACCTACGTATCCCTTATCTAATCCAGTATATCGACCTAGGCCTCGACCATCATATACCAATCCCACCTTATAATGGTTAGCTTTGTCTTGGTTCGTGTCCACCACCACCCCAGCCACCACTTATATGATAGAACATATTTATTAAATTGTGACTTATCTATATTGATGTAAGTTTAACAAGATTTTGAAACTTATTATGATATTTTTTTATTTGACTTATTATTATTGATAACATAATTTCTAGTATTAATTTATGTTCTTTATATATTCTTCTACAATTTTTGAATTATCCATAAATAATTATAAGAAATTCAATAAATGGAAAAAAATTCATGTTTTAAAAAATAGTTACTGGATAAATCAGCAACGGATCAGCAAAAAATATTTCATTACTCGTTAACAACGGATCAACAACGCAATATCCGTTACTGATTAGCAATGGTGATTAGCAATGAAATATCCGTTGCTAATTTATATAATCAGCAACTGAATTTCAGCAACAGATAAATTGTTGCTAAAAAATCAACAATTGATAATACGTTGCTAAAAAATTAACATCTATTATTTGCATCTGACATTATCTGTTGCTAATTCCATTGCAGATTTTTATCAACAATATAATTTAGTTTTATCTACAACAGACTAGTTAGTTACTAATAGACTCCTTTTTTTAGTAGTGCATCTCCATCGTGAACAACAAGCTAGATTGACAACCGCAAGCAGTGCCCGATCGTCTCCCTTTGCCTCGCCTCCAGTAGTAGTCGTGCCCAGATAAGTTCTTCTTCTTTCCTTGTTTTAACAATTTGATTACATTGTTACTGTTGCATACATGCGTAATTCACGCATGCATGCAATGGTGGCAGAGCCGGTTATTGGTTTGGGCCAGTAACCAGGCTAGCTTGTTGGATCCAACCCGACCCGTATAGCTGGGCTAGATCCAGCTCATAATTAAAATAAAAATAAAAATAATATAGTTTTTCTTTCTTTTAATACAAATTTTACAGATTTATTCACTGGCGCTAGAGCCAAGAATACCATATTTTTTGGATTACATAATATTTATCAATGCTAGAGTCAGGAATATTGTGGGAATATCATAAGAACATAACAAAAACAAACCTTTAGCAATATAAGACCAAACCAATAATGCAGTCTGCCTCAGGTAGGGCGCTTAAAGGATGATAGTATCATCCATTTCGCATTACCAATCTCTGTTGACTGGTTAAGGTTCCTAGTAACCATAATACTAGGTGGCAACTCCTTAAATTGAAAATTTTCCCTCAAAGAACAAAATGCTAGATATCTATTATTTTTCCATAAAAATTTTTAATTGGTCACCACGATGTCCGGATGTGACAGAATGGCAACTCCACTCGGGACTTTTAGGACTAAGCTTTGCTTTTTGTTTTTTTATTGTTAACTCATTTGTTGTGCTTGTTAGTTTTATTTGATTGCCTTTATTTCTTTAACATGCATCCTTTTATATTGTAATGCATCACCTCAAAAGCACACAGCTTGAAATTTAGGATATATAGAGAAGTAATAGTACCCCAATGGTTTTAGCCTGGGTAAGACTCAAGAAACTATCCAACTCTCGTTTAATTGTTTACTCAATAGTGGTTGATATGCTAATATGATATTACTCAGGACCTCTATCTTCACACTACTTGTAAGCCTCATATCGACCTTTCAAGAATGATCGTTAAGCATGCGAGAGACCCTTTGAGACTAGATAGTAACCTACCTTTGTGATGCACTTAACAACTAGAACCAACCTACTAGATTATACCCAAAGTAATCTCACTATGGCTAGCCCAACATGCGACATCTTGAATTCCAAGACCATTGGGTGGCAAATGGTCGTCACATAGGATACAAGAGTTTGAGTTATTACAATTGACAAGAGGGAATTAACTTGAATTGAAAGCTAAAAGGTTTATCAAAAGCTTAAAATTAAGCAAGACTGGACAAGGATCACCTTGTTAGTATGATGACGACATCAGGTTCCTAAAATCCATGAATAAACGATCATTGCCACCCCATAAAAGGCGAGTCCATATTGAATCTGTATTTTTCTCATTGGTAGCATCATCACTTACGTATGATTGCATAATTTTCATTTAGCAGGTTGCAATATAGGTTCCCTATTGAAACACATCTATAATAGTCGATTGTGAAAAAGATAAATGGAAAACGAAGAAAGAGCCTAATTGGAAGCCCAACACCAAAAAGAGTTGGAAAGTCTTAGAGAAGAAGTCGAAAGGCTTACTAATCTACTTAAACAAGCCCTGGGATCTAAATTCGGAGAAACAAAATTTACAGCTCAGCCTGAACCTTTGCTCGCAAATCCACAAAATCTAGGGGCAAATGAGGTGTCATTTGAATCTCAACAGGCTACATATTTCTAATTTGCTCAAGTAGTATATCCCATAAAAATATCATCTACCATTGACTTTACAATGAAGGAATCTTAAAAAAAACAAGATGGTAAGAGAAAATGGCCTGACAAATTGGCTGCTTTAGAGCAAAGGATAAGGGCATTTAAGGAAACTAGCTTACATGACCATATAAAGACTACTGAGATGTGTTTAGTGCCCAACGTGATCATTCCTAAAAATTTAGAGTGCCTGAATTTGTCAAATACATAGGAACTCAATGCCTTGTAACTAATCTCAAGGCATACTACAACAAAATGCCTGAGGTGGTCTATGATGAAAAACTGTTGATTCACTTCTTTCAAGACAGTTTAAGTGATGCTGCCTTCATTTGATATATGTGGTTGGACAATACTAAAGTAAAAAAGTGGAAAGAATTAGTTGATGCCTTCATTAGATAGTATAAGTTCAATATGGATGTAGGCTCTTGTAGATCAAGCTTATAAGCTATGGAAAAGGACAACAAGGAGTCCATGAGAGAATACACCCAAAGATGGTGTGAGACAACTATACAGGTTAATCCTTCTTTGTCAAAAAAAGAGATGATCAATTTGTTTGCCAACACTTTCAAGGCCTCATACTTTGAATACTTGGTTGAAAGCTCTACACAATATTTATCTAACCTGGTTGTTATAGTTGAGAGGATTGAACAAGTCATTCGATTAAAACAGATTGTTGACTAGACTGAGGAGAAAAGTTTCACTAGAAAAAGAAAAGAAACTGAGGTTCACATATCAAAGGTGGTTACAAAGGCGAGAGAAAGAACTACCAAAACAAAGACACCTAAAGATCAATCGTCCTAAAGATGAAGCTATAGTGTTATTAGGCTAAGACTTGTCTATACGTAACTTTAACTAACTATTAAAAAGGTGCCCCTGTCGAGGCATTCATAGGAGAGGGATGATCGGAAGATTCCAGAAATTTCAATCAATGGTTGCTGAGTGTGTAACCCTTTTATGTATCACTTTGCTAGTAATCATAGCTCAAGATGTTAGCATAAGGTCTTTGTTGTTGAGCTTTTTTTTAAAAATTTCAATGAAATAATAAGTTTGTCCTTCAATTGTATCTCTTTCTTTGATTTACAACCAAATATCTTTAAAGGAGTTCTCTCTAAGAACTCACAAATATTTGTATTTTTCACCTGGGTAGGTCACCCATTATAATGAGACCACTTGCGAAAAATCTTCGCACTTTTTCAGTATCGAACAAGTCGCCTGGAACAATTAGATCATTTGTGAAATTCTTCGTATTTTTTTTTACCATCGGACAGGTCACCTGGAACAATTAGACCACTTGCGAGATTCTTCGCATTTCACCATCGAACAGGTCGTCTGGAACAATTAGACCACTTGCAAAATTCTTTGCATTCTATTCACCATCGAGCAGGTTGCTTGGAACAATTAGATCACGTGCAAAATTCTTCGCATTTCACCATCGTGCAGGTTGTCTAAAACAATTAGACCACTCGAAAAATTCTTTGCATTCTATTCACCATCAGGCAGGTCACCTAGAATAATTAGACCACTTGTGAGATTCCTTGCATTTTACCATTGAGTAAGATGCCTAGAACAATTAGATCACTTGTGAGATTCTTCGCATTTTACCATCGGATAGGTCACCTAAAACAATTAGACCACTTGCGAAATTCTTCGCATTCTTTTTACCATCAGGTAGGTTGCTTGGAACAATTAAACCACTTGTGAAATTCTTTGCATTCTTCTTACCATCAGGCAGGTCGCCTGAAATAATTAAACCACTCATGAAATTCTTTGCGTTCTTTTAGACTATTTGCGAGATTCCTCACATTTTATCATCGGGCAGGTCGCCTGGAACAATTAGATCTCTCGTGAAATTCTTCGCTTTCTTCTTTATCATCAGGCAGGTCACCTGGAATAATTAAACCACTTGCGAGATTCCTCGCATTTTACCATCGGGCAGGTCGCCTGTAACAATTAGACCACAAAATTCTTCGCATTCTTCTTCACCATCGAGCAAGTCACCTGGAATAATTAGACCACTTGCGAGATTCCTTGCATTTTATCATCGGATAGGTCACTTGGAACAATTAGACCACTTGCGAGATTCCTCGTATTTTACCCTAGGGCAGGTCGCCTGGAACAATTAGACCACTCGTGAAATTCTTCGTGTTCTTATTTATCATTAGGCAGGTCGCTTAGAACAATTAGACCACTTGCGAGATTCCTCGCATTTTACCATCGGGCAGGTCGCCTAGAACAATTAGACCACTCATGAAATTCTTTGCATTCTTCTTCACCATCGGGCAAGTCACCTACCACTTACGAGATTCCTCGCATTTCACCGTCGGGCAGGTCCCTTGGAACAATGAGACCACTTTTGAAAATATTTGCACTCTTTTTACCATCGGGTAAGTCATCTGGAACAATTAGATAATTCTTTGCAAAAAAACAAAAACCAAAAAAGGAAAAAAATATCAAAAGAAAAGAAGTTAAAGGGCTTTCACGCTTATTTTCTTTACAAACTTACCATACAAAGCCAAAAGAAAATGAGTTTTTCAATGCCTTTGCACCGTAACTATTGTAAAGAGGGGACAATTGTTATAATTCAATTTTGGTCCATTTGCTTTTAATCTAATTTTATAGGGATTAAAATTTAAAATTAAAAGATTAGGGATTTATTTTGATAAAAAGTGTGATTTGTCAACTTGTGAGAAAACTAAGGACTGCAATGTGTTTTTGTCATTCTCCTCTTATCATCAAGATAATGATAGTTATCATTTTTTTTTCAAATTTGATTCTTAATCAAATTCAAATTTTAATCAAATTCAAATTTTAAAAAGAGAATGAGTTTGTTTGGGACTTTGTTTCCCATGTGCTATAAGACTTTTGTATTATAAATACAGATCCTGGTACATATAAAAAGGGGAGAGGCATTAAAAAAAACCCTGAGGGGAGGCATTACCAGAAAATCTAGGAGAAGCCATCACAAGAAAACCTAGCTAGTGACCAAGCTGGGTTGTTAAGTACCTATTCCCTACCATTTTCTTCCCTAAAGTCCCGAAAGGAAATAATAACCTAAACAAAAAAAATAACTTCCTAAAATAGCCAGTGTCAAGGATTGCCCTCCAACCTTGCTTTTGCTTTCTGTTAGCTTATCAAGCTTGGTTCTCATCAAAGCAAAACAACACCAAACCACCAGGCCAGGAATGTTGCACCGTGAACAATTTCTTTTACTAGCAGCAAAGCAATCACCAAAAGTCACAGTTCATCAGCCACAAGAAACATGCAATTGATAGAATAATGGATGAGAGAAAGTTACCTAGGTAAGCCGGCAGCAACAAAGGGGTTCCTTCATCTTGGCCATAAGTCACTCATCATTTCCTCCTCACCGAAAACACCAGACACCTCCATCAACTACACTCCTGCTCCCCCAGCAGTAACCTTCTCTTCCCAGTAGAGGCAGTATTGATTTCTGTAGCACAATGACATTCACGACCGAGAAGATCTTTCTCGAACAAGCAGCTCTACACCAACTATGAACAATTGCAAGCTGCAAGCTTTGACAACCAGATCTCTCCTCCCAAAGCAGCAAATAGCAGCAACAGCACGACAACTAAATATTCTTCCAGCCTTCACTGAAGCAACATATGAAATATCTCCTTGGCGCCAGCACCCCGTCTCTATCGTGAACAGCAGGCTAGACTGAGAACCGTGAGCAGTGCCCGACCATCTTCCTCTGCCTTGCATCCAGTAGTAGTCATGCCCAAATAAGTTCTTTTTCTTTCCCTGTTATGATAATTTAATTATATTGTTATAGATGCATGCATGTGTGAATTATTAATGCATGCAAGCAACAATGGCAAAGCCGGTTAGTGGTTTGGGCTAGTAACCAGGTTGAGCATGTTGGATCCAACTCGTCTCGTACAGCTGGGCCAAATCCAGCCCATAAAAAAATAATATAGTTTCCCTTTCTTTTAATCCAAATTTTGTGAATTTATTCACTGGCGCCAGAGCCAAGAATACCATACTTTTCGGGTTACACAATATTTACCAATGCTAGAGTTGGAAATATTCATAGGCGAATATTCACTTATGACTGAGTCAAGAATATTATAGGAATACCATAAGAACAAAACATAAGCAAACCTTTAACAATATAAGACAAAACTAACAATGCAGTCTGTCTTAGGTAGAACGCTTCAGGGGTGGTAGTATCTTCCCTTTCGCGTAACTTACTTTTGTTAATTCACAATCAACAACCCAAAATCATTGATTATTTAAGAAAATAACCTAATTATCAACTTAAAATATATCTAACTTAATCCCTAATTTAAAACCTTAACATTCAATAAAATCAAATTAACACACATTAAGCATAAATTACACCAAATTGATAGAGGAGAAGTGTTCAATATATCTCTACATCTAGAATGTGGGCAGTGATGGTAATTTTTTTGGCTGAAAAAAGGATGAGCCATCATGGTGGGGGGGGGAGAGAGGGAGAGAGATGGGTAATGAAGTGCTGTTGTGGGTGTTTTTGGCAGTGGGAAGAGATAGGAAGGTTGTAGACGGTAGTAAGAGAGGAGGGGCGGGTGGCTGTTGGGAGAGAGATAAAGGAGGAAAGAATGAGAGAAAGGGGAAGAAAAAAGTTTCCGAGTTTAAATCTTGAATGAAATCGCAGATGACATCTACGACACGTGAAACTATGCTAGATCCCAAATTATTTTCTCTATTGGGTTACTTTACCATTTTCTTTAACGGTGTTAAAGAAAACTCTACATATTACCTTATAGTCTAAACCGCATGGAATTTTCACTGTGCATATTTTATTGTTCATCCTCTCACATTTTATTGTGGATGAATTGTGTAAATTTTTGTATTTTTCCAATTTGGTCCTCAAAAGTTTTTTAGGCGATTTAGTCTTATTTAAGGAGCAATTGATTTCGAATTCTTATGGAAGGTTAGGATTGGAATAGGGGAGACCGAAATGAAAAACGCGGCAAACATGAGTGGCGTACCATAAGTTTTGAAAAAGATGCACTTTGGTCTTTTAACTTAAACAATCACGCAAATTATACAATTATGGTCCCTCAAAATTGTTCCAATTCCATTTTGATTCAAAAGTTTATTTTTGTTATTTTTTTGTCCCTAGATGGGAGAGGAGAGAGAGAAATCATCGGATTCCGGTGGTAGAGAGAGAAACATGTCATTGATACCGATTCAGGCCACCAAAATAGGGGATATTAGTGTCAAATTATTTCATTTGATGAGAGGAGTTCATATTAGGTGTTTTTTTACCTTAAAATTTTATGAAAAAAACAAATCTAAGCTCTAGTTGATTTTTTATTTCGGGTTGAGTTCGGTTTTTTGAGCGGTTTTTTTTGGGTTGATAGGGGCCATGAATAGGTTTATCATAGTTTTTAAGGTGTTTTGGGTAAAAAAACAGGTTGCAAAACAGGTTTTTAGGTCAAAAGAACATAAACCTTGATTTTCCGGTCACCACAATGGCTATAATCTGGGCAAAACAGGTGACACATCGCTGTTTTTTTTTAAAAAAAAAGGGCGGACAGCATGTTATCCGCCCTAGGTGTAGATTAAACAAAAGGTTGAGATGTGTAGGCCATGGTGAAATGAGCTAGGTGGGTTGGCCTGACCCCCCTTTTTTTCAATTAAAAAAACTTTATTATATTCACATTAATACATCTTCTCTCTTTTATTTTATTTAGAGAACCTCTTTTAAATAATGATGATTTTTTGGTTATGCGTTTAATTTTTGAAGAGAATTTTTTAATTTATCTATGATTTTTTTCTTTTGTATAGATGAACTATGTTTTTTTAAATAAAAAAATATTTATTTTTAGATAATATTTCTAATATGTGTGGCCTTACATATTATTCTTTTTTTTATTTAATCAATTTAATATGTTTGTTTATTTCTATTATCATTTGATTAAATAAAAAATATTTTAATAAAAAAATAGCAAAGATGATCGGGTACATGTCTTATCCTGCGAGATTAAATATTTTGATTTTTTAAGTTTTGTTTTTAGATATCATTAATAATTATTTATTTATTTATTAGCACATATTGTTCTTAGTTTATTTAATTATATATGTGTATAAAATTTTTAATTTGTTAAATTTTTTAAACTATAAAAATACATTAAAAAAACCTGTATATATAATTATTATTTTTTTATGGAAAATAAAACGCATAACTAGTTGATGTATATTTGTTGCAAATGGGTTACCATGCACATTATTTGTCTGCTACCTTTAGGTTTAGGGTAGGATCTAGGGTGGGGGCTAATTTTGCAGCTGGAAATGTTGGGGACTTTATTTTGGCTGCGTTTGGGCTAGGTTAAAAATGAGCTGTCGAGCTTTGCTCAGCCTGCAGCCTGCAGCCCGCAGCCCGCAGCCTAACCTATATCAATTAAACCCTACTACACCATTTTGTGGTCCCTGTGGGCTTTTTGCCTGCAGCCTGCAATTAAATCCTTTTGGTAATTGCTACAGCAATTACACATTTCACGGGTTTATTTACTCTCTTAAGCTGCCAAGAGAACAGAAGGTAAAAAAAGGCCATCCTTGTGATAATTTAACAAGAAAAAAACAATAAGAATAAGTTTTGGGAAGAATTTAAACCATTGAATCGTGGTTTTAGCATGGGATTCGTGAACCTCAATCCTCCCCTCCAAGCCAGGAGTTGCAAAATCCTTTGCCCAAGCATAAGGATGGCATGGCATCTCATTCCTTACTCCTCTCCCTCTACTCAGCATAAGAATTTTACTTTTTTATTTATTTTTATTTTTTTATCCAGGAGGCGAGCAAGATCATCATCAATTAGCAAAAGAACATGTAAAACTATAATATATTTTAATTAACAGAATACTGTCGAACAACAACTCAAACCGCACCGCACCGCAAACAGAGCAGACACTTGCGGTATCTTGGAATTCAAATGATTTAGCGTCGAGGGAACTGCATTATTTGTGCGATCTCAAGAACGAATCCTGGGATTGATGTTTTTCATTTCTTCTAGGCACCTCCCAACCTGCAAATGAAAACTTGACGGGCGAGTTAAGTTGTCCATACATTTATACATATTCTGTCCCCGACAAGCGGCATTTTATATATATATTTATTTTCTATCTTCAAGGCCTATGAAAATCCAAGTATGATTGCATTGTCCTCGCTGGATTCGAATTCTGTGCCTCATTGCGTTGCCTTCTTCTGTTCATGTGCCCTTCTCTAATCGCATGTATTTATGGTATCAATGCTTCTTCTTCTTCTTCTTTAATTTGAAATTCCATGTATATACTCCTGCATTAGTGGGGGGGTGGGTGTTCTTTAATAAATTAAAGAGAATATTTTAGTGTGAAATTTTTTATAGGATCAAAGTTCTCTTGTTTGGGTTCTTAAAGTACCCAAAACTTCCTCTCCACATTAATGATCATTGGACGCGCAGAAGCAATTTATGAAATGATTCCCTTGACCCTTGTCATTTTTAATTCGTAGAGTTTGAGTGCACAAAGTTCCATCTATCTTTATTTTAATGTATCCATAACTATTTAATGATAAATTTTAACTTAAATTCAATTGATGTAGCTTTGGCGATTTCATGATAATATATAATAATCCTTGATACATATGATTTATAAACTTAAATTTAACGGGCCAAAAAAACCCTGAAAAATGCTCCATTCAACGTACACGTGCACAACAACTCTATGGGCTAACCTTAGGCACCGCCCCTAAGCCTATTTTTCATCTCTAACGAGTTCAGGCAACTTGCCTGAGTCAAACTCTCCCTTGAAGATTTTTTCAGGACCCCAAACGAGTACCTCAATATTTTATATTAATCCAATACATATTATTTTGAGTAAAATACAACTCAAAATATCATAAGAGTAAAATTACACTTTAGACTCTTCTCTCCACAAAAAGGACAAGACTTATGAGATATAAATACACCATAAATACTTCAGACTCCAGGTACATAATCTCTTCATTCTCAATATTTTTAGCATATTTGTTTTCAGGGTCTATCTCTCTAAAATATCACAACACTTTCTTTATTTAAAAATATACTTAAACATTTAAGAGTATCTAACTATATATATATATATATATATATATATATATATATATATATATATAAAAGACCTTTTTGCAGGTACTAGCCACCTTGACCTAACAGACATTAGATACAAGCTACCAACCACCTTGTTTGGAGAGAATTGATCAAATTGTTAGAACCAAGAGATTAACCGATTATCCAACACATAACCCTTACCCCTAAGCTACTTGGAGTTTTTGAGACCTTATCATTGGCGCTATCTATGGGAACACTAATAAAAAAGCTATCAATTTCTAAAACTTGTTTTTAATATTTCCAGATCATTTATTGACACACGACCAAGACACACTTGGGCTAAGACATGAGACAAATCTACTTGTTACCGCAAACACTTCTACCCAACCAGACCTTTAACGACTCACTAATTAGGCACAACTCCTTACTCGGGCCGTGTTGGCAACTCAATGGTAGAATCGAACCTTGCCACCTCAAAAAATCTTTACACCTTCAACAATAAACAACATTCTAATACAACAACCACCGGCCGCACTAGATACTCGTAGACGATTACACTATCCAGAGGAGACTATATAGAATGACATTCATGAGAGTCTCTTAAAGGATCGCTTGCACCATTGCAATACCTATTTATAATGTGGTTATGTTCTGTGTTTGAGAAATAAATAAAATAAGTAAATGAATTTCTTCATGTTCTCTTATCATTTGCTATGAATATGATCATCTTTACATTATATTTTAAAACATAATTTATATTGTAATTGGTACTATGTAATCCTATTTAAATCCATTTACTGTATGTTACATGTTGATTAAATAATATGTGATATGATTTTAGGTTATTTGTTTTCATGCCTCCATTTTGGGTATAATTCGATTCTTTTAACAGGATAAATGATTACTCTAAGTTGATCAGTTTATTAAGTTGTTAAGTTACGAGTTTATTTTAAAATGATATTATTTTAAATATTAAAAAAACTAAAAATAAGTTATTTTATAAAAGTTAATTTTTTTAAAGTCGACTAGACTAAATCTCACCTGAAATTTGGTTAGGTCTACTAAGTCGTGATTTAACATCTAAAGTTACCTAAATTTAATTGAATCAATTTCCAAACTAGTTCAAAAAACCCATATCCAAATCAATCTCTTAGTTCAATGATTATCAGGTCCATCCAATAAGTTTAATAACCATGAGTATTATTTTAAAACTCAGACTGGTTCGGCTAGTCGACTTTAGACTCAGTCAGTCCAGGATTTAGATTAATTTGAATTGAAAAAAAAAAAAAAAAAATTACTAACTTAGTTAAAACCTGAGTTGACTTAACTGATCGAGCTTGATTCAGTTGTCAATCTACTAACTCTTTTTATTCTGAAAAAAAATATATATATATATATCTATATGTTTAATTTTAAAAAATTAAAATTCAATTTAAAATCGATCCTTCTAGTTTATGACAACTAGAGTGTAGCTGGTTTATTCCAAGTCATATCTTAAAATTATTAACAGTGGACATTACACGTCCCACATATCAAATCCAAGAATT
>Ga0325414_1001300_pt1 | contig 23745 bp, 18 predicted proteins | sample PopdelMetagenome_8_FD_206183 | JGI IMG/M metagenome (GOLD analysis project Ga0325414, IMG submission 206183) | Populus deltoides microbial communities from Bellville, Georgia, United States - Leaf-PdKOR-R3 | ecosystem: Host-associated > Plants > Phyllosphere > Phylloplane/Leaf | place: USA... | reverse complement strand
AAAAAAACTATATTTACATTAAGAGTGCGCTACTAATTTATTTATAAGATATTTCTTAAGATTCATTTTATAAATTAAACTAATTTTATTTTTTATATATAAAATTCAATGCCAGTAGTATACTTAAACTTTACCATTAAAACAACACTTATTTAATATATTTAATGAATATCATTAAAATTAATTTGAATATTGAAGTTTTATTATTTTTAATTCAATCAAGCAAAAAAAGAAATCTTATATGGTTTCCAAAAGACATCCATTACTCCTCAGCTGATGCCTAAAACAATTTATCCCATAAGAATTGTTCCACCCAACATCACGGCAGCCCTAAAAATAATTCTCGATTATTATGGAAAAAGAACAGATTTCTGGTATCTTGTTCTTTTAGGGAAAAATGTCTTGTTTGAAGAGTCGCCACCTAGTATTATAGTCACTAGAAATCCTAACTAGTCAATAGAAATTCTATGGCTTGGGATTGGTTACGTAAAAGGGAAGATATTATCACTCCTTAAATGTTCTGCCTAAGTCAGACTGCATTGGTGGTTTTGTCTTAAATTGTTAAATGTTTATTAGTTTATGCTATGATGATTTTTTTTATAATATTCCTGACTCTGGCGCCAGTGAATATTCGATCTCGAATAATTTCAACTCTGGCGTTGGTAAAAATTCCACCACGAATAATTCCAACTCTGGCGTTGGTAAAAATTCATAGCTATGAAAAAAATCAATATATTTTCTTTTTTTATCTTGATATCAGTGAATAAATCGATAAAAATTGAATTTTTTAAGAAAAGAAAACTATATTTTTTTTATGTTTTATGTTTTTTTTATTTTTTTTAGGACTAAGCTTCACACGTGCATGTACAAACCGGTAAGAAGTGAATTAAATTGGCCTATGTACAGTACCCATGCAATTATAATTGCAAAGGAAAGGGAAATGAAGAACTTACCTGTGCAGGAGGCGACGTCGAAGATAATGGCTTGCTTTGGATCCCTCGGTTTCTCCTCCCTCCTCAAATTCTTCTCGTCTTTCAACTTTCTTGGGTTGCCTGTTCTCACATGCATTTTTCTCTCTACGTCTGTGTTTGTTCTTCTTCATTCGGCCCCCCTGTGTTGTTCCTCCTGTTTTGTTATCTGGTTTTCTCTATTCATCCGCTGGTTCTCTCAGTTTTCTTCCGTTCCCCCCTGTTAGTCTGCTGGTTCTCTTGGTTTTCTTCTGTTTTCCTTCTTTCTCCTCTGTTTTGGTCATCTATTGTGGTTCTCCTCTGGAGAGCTCAGGTTCTGGTGCAGTTGTTGCTGAAGATGGAGACCTAGCATAATCGGAGTGCTGGACCGAAGGAAGGAAGCTTGCTGCTGTAGCTATGGTCCGCGACTGCTGAAAATAGCGGCTAACACACAGGAGATGAACATGCAACTGTTTGTTTGCATTGCTGAAAGAGGACCATCAATTTGCGAGGGTCACGATGCTGTGGAGAACAAATGAAACAAAAGAAGCTGCACTGGTGGACTGCTGGCAGAACTGTCAGCCTGAGGAAGAAGCAGTTCGTAGACTGGATGAGATGATGTTGTTGACGTGAGGAAGAGCTGACGGTTTGATCAGCTGTGCATTGTAAGGAAGCATTCCCTTTCGGCTGCCCTGGCTGGGAATGTCGTTGTTGATGGATGATTGTCAATTATGTAGTCTATGGGGGGAAGAGAAGACGAGGGATTCTTCTGGCGACACCGGAGAAAACATGATGGTGGAAGGAGAAGGTGAAAGACTATGCTTTTTTTTTTGTGTGTGAGGATGAGGTGGCTGTGCACAATGATGTTCCCCGTGTGATGTGCTCTTTCTCGACGAGGAGTTGCAGCTCCTAGGGGTTGAGATTAGGGAGTGAAAAGTATCTGACGGGGGAAGAGATTGAGGCCAGAGAAGAAAAGCCAAAAAAAGCCTGAAGGGGGGCGGCGGCTGGTATAGGGTTCGCCGCCCCCTTTGTTTTATTTATTTATTTTTTTTTGTTTTCTCCTCTCCCTTTTTTTTGCTTTTTTTCTCCGTAATGTCTTTTTCTTTAGGTTTCCTTCCTCTTCCCTTTTTGTCTCCTGGCTGCCCCTCGTTAATGCCTCTGCGCTGAAACATAAATATTCTCTGTAACTGTCGAAACCGAAGTTGAAATGGGCAGCGAACAGTTTATCCAAGAAACGGCTCCGTTTTCAATTCCAATTGCTATTTTTGATGCGGTCCTTGAAGTTTAGAACTTTTTGTAAGCAAACTCCTGGTTAAACTTTCACAGGACCCCTGCATTTCAGCACATTTTACGAAACAGTCCTTGGTTTCAGAACGTATCCATTCAGCCCTTAATTGACTCTTCAAACTTTGATATTTCTTTAATTAAGTCCCTGATTCATTAATTAAATTAATTCTAAGTTTAATTAAGTCTCAAAACTTATCAATTCTCCAATTAAACCCTTAATTGGATTAATTAAATTAATTCCAAGCTTAATTAGATTAATTTCAAAGTTTAATTAAACCTCAAAACTTCCAATCATTTTGCCCTTAACCCAAATTTTAATTCATTTTTCACTTATTTTATTTTACTTGTTTTTCCATCATCATCATCATCATCATCATCATTATTATTTCATCATCATTTTTTTTATCCTTTTCAGTAAATAAAATAATAATAATAAAAATAAAAATAAAATGGTCAAAAATTAGGTTATGACAAGAATACTGGGAAAAAATGTCATTTTAATTTAATTTTTTTATCAATAGTATTTTAAAAACAAATTCAAGGTTTATTTGTTTGTTCTTCACGGGGTGTTTGAGATTGTGGTGTAAGGTATTTTTCAAAATAGTTTTTTTTTTAAATATATCAAAATAAATCTTTTTAGATTTTTTTTTATTTTTTATATCAACACATTAAAATCATTAAAAAACTCTAAAAAAACTATTAATTTAATATGTTTTTGAAAATCCAAAAATACTTTTGAAAAAAAATTAAAAGTAAAAGTAGAAGTTATGTCAAATATCCCTAGATTTTCTATTGGCTGCTTTGTTTCTTCTTAATTTTTTATATGTTCTTTCCTTTAAAAAAAAAAAACAGTGTATGTGTCATTCCTTTCATTTAATTTCAGTCAAATGTAAAAAAAAAAATTTATAATCAAGAAAGAAAAACAATCCTAATGAGAGAGAGATATTAAACTTAAAAAATATATATTTTAAATAACTTATATTGATGTCATAATATGTCATTTTTTTATTCTTTTACTTGATTCTTTCCTTCATGTGTTATCTTTAATGGATGTCGTATATCTCTAGTATTCCTGCATGATGTGATCTTATTGAATTCACTTCTACTCAATGAACAATACAAAGTATTCAGCATCAATAAATAACAATTTCTTATCACCATCAGTATATTCATTTCTAGTTTTAGGAACCATTATATCATTTTTAATCTTAGTAGGCTTGTGAAGTTCATTTTCAATAGATAGTCATAAATCATAATCAATAGATTGAAGATATAGTCATTACTATATAAAAAAAAATGGCATCGAGGCTGATAATCCTTCATTTTGAATATTAAAACTAGTGGTTAACACCTAAGGGGTGAATGAGGTGTTTCACTAATAATAACAATTATTGCAATTAACTCAATTAAACACAATTAACACAATCAACAAAAATATAATTAAAGTGGTTAAAGTAAAAAATATAGGGATAGAAATTGTAAACTCGGTTTTTAATGTAATTCGGTAAACCTACATCCACACCTCAAACACCAAACTTGTCTCAAGTATTGTATTCTTTACTAATTCAAGCCAAAGATTACAATGTCCTTGATGAATCCTCACCAAATCCTTTTTTACCACTTGAAAAAAATATCATATTAAGATTTTTCCCCTTAATGATGTACCTCACCATTGACCAAGAGTTTTTCACTTAAACTCTTGAAGGACTATAATTGTTTGAGATGTAACAACACTCTCTCAAAGAATAGGCAATGCAATTGAAGCTTATATCTCTATAGTTTACTCAATAGCACTTAGAATATATGAAGGTGTATAAGTATAATGAGTGTAGAAATGTATATTCTTGTGCATGAATATAAAGGTTTAATGCACAAAGAAGAGTATGATTTAGGATTGATGATTTGAAGTGGTTTTTTCTCTTAAAATAGCTTGTATATTATATATATTCATTCAATTTATATTTTTAATTATGCAATTAGACAAGCTATATATATATATACATGTTTCTAGCAAAAATTAGTCATTTTATAGCTATGTAATGTTTCTCTTACAGATAAAATGGTTAACCAGTTCAGATGGGTCAAGTCAATCAGTCGACCGATCATGCAGATTCCCAGGTATTCGTCCATGATGAATAAGTGATCGAGCGATTCACTTGATATGGTCAAACAGTTGACCGATTCAACTTAAAATCTATTTTTAGCAGTTTTAAGCATAGTGAAACTACAACAGCCTAAATGCATATCAATCCTATAATGCATACAATGTGAAGTGTGTGAATATATTTTAATTTATGCTATCAAGTTAGATATTAAGATTTATATAATTTACACTAAAATGAATTCTTAAGAACTAAGTCTTCACTTGCTTAGTATCTTGGACTTATTGATTGATTGATCGATTCATTTAATTATTCATGCTTGTTGATGATATTCATATAAACCTGTTTAAATTTATTCTTAACCAAGCATATTATTAGTCCATTTTCATTTAATTGCTATCATCAAGATACATAAAATATTAATATATGATCCAAAGGTCAATAATTTTCTTGATCACAAAAATATTATTTTCTAACATTGAGATACTTTGAATCTAAAAAAATATATTTCAAAGTCTAGGTCTTTCATTTCAAATTCTCTAGCCAAGTAATCTTATTGACCTTCCTTACTTCAAGATCATCTTTTTTATATTCATCATACTATGTTATTGTTTCCGAAATAATATGTTATTTGAATTGTTCATATAATAGCCAAATGCTATCATATATTTTATGAACCTTTTTAACCATGCTCTCAAAGATTATTTCAATCCATACAATAATGTTTCCATCCTACATGCCCTGGATTATGCCTTTCAAGTATCATGCACCCTAGAAGGAGATCCATATAGACTTCTTCATATAATTCACCATGTAGAAAGATGTTATTCACATCAAATTGTTATAACTACCAACTAAGTTCATAGCTAGATATAATAATGCTTGAACCACGTTAGTTTTATAGATGCAATCAATCTCATAGGTTTAAGTATAACCTTTTCGCATCATGTCTTGTTTTAAAGCATTCAATTATGCTATTAACCTTGTATTTTACTATGTAAATCAATCACTACCCATCTAATTTCTTTCCTAATAGAAGATTAACAAGTTCCCACATTATATTTGTACGCAAGGACTTCATCTTTTTGTCCATAGATGCTTTACACCTCAGGGTAGTTAAGGCTTCATACATACTATTAGTAATAGATACAATAGCTAATTGATATATAAATAACAACTTTGATTATAATAAATTATGGCTAGGCACACAATGACTCATGAGATATTTGACTTTACTAAAAATTTAGATTCATATATAGGTTTAAAATACCTTAATGTGGTAATTTTCAAATTAACTCGACATTACATCAGGAATATCAATATCTAAGGCATGATTTATTTGGTTGTCTATTAAAATATTTTGTATTTTCTTTGGGAAAAAAAAGGATATATATAGTTTCTAATGTGATATTTGTAAACTAGAAAAGAGCCATCAGAATTTGTTTCGATTAACTTTGACTAAAAGTATCAATAACATATTTAATCAATAAAGGACCTTTTAGTTCTATTGATTGTTGGAAACCATTCCACTCGTTAACACAATTTGTGCCCCAACAATTTCACATTTACTACCCTATATCTTTTTAGTGTGTCTTATCTTTTTTATTGTGTCTCATTTGTATACCTTCATAAGCACCAGCATAACAAGTTGACTACTCAAGTGTTGTGATTGTTTTTTCTTAGGTATGCCAATCATAAAAAGTGGTACCAATGTTATTATCCTTCAATTTGATAAATTTTTATCACAATAAGTGTTGTTTTTCATGAAGACACCATGTGTGTTTTTTCTTTAAGCTTGAACTTTAAAGGGAGTATCATAAGGAAATTCAGATTCTAGATTATGATTTTCTTGATATATATTTAAATTCTAGTAGTGATGATTCACATGTTAGACCAAACAATCAAGGGGAAGGTGAATTAGATTTAGTCAAAGTGGTGATGAACACCTAGAAGTTGAAGATGTAACTCTAACAAATGTTTTTTTTTGTTAGAATCTATCATAATTGATATACCAAACTAATTGATTAGATACTATTTTTGTGAATTAGTGTGTGATTTATTCAGAAATTACCATATTATCACACCAAAGGTCTTTCTAAACCTATATATGAACCCAAACTTTCTAATATAGTCAAATATCTCATGAGTCAATATATGTCTAACCATCATTTATCAATATCAAATATGTCATATATATATATATATAGACAATATTAGTTGACCTAGTGTGGAAAACAACTATGAATGAAGAGATGAAATTCTTGGAAGAATAACAAAACATGGGAACTTATTGATCCTCAACCAAAAAAGATATAATTTCAATACTGATAAATTTATAAAGTAAATAACAAAGCTGATGACACAATTAAAACTTATTGTAACTAATGGTGAAAGGTTACAATCAAATTTACGAGTTTGTTTATATAGAGACATTTGTATTTATAGTCAAAATCAATACATTTTGAGTCTTATTGTCTTTAGATATGAACATAGGTAGGTCATTATAATAATTTGATGTGAAGAACACCTTTCTACATGATGAGTATCAATTTGTTAGTTACAGATGATATTAACTTTATTCATGCAAAACATAGTTATTATTGATAAAGATATTCTTTATTTTTAATATTCATTTATGTTTGATTAATGAATCTAGAATAAAGATAAACTTCTCAGAATAAAATATTTTGCAAAAAAAATTATAAAGCAATTATAATTATAAGGATTCTTATTGCATCAAAGAATTACTCTTCAATGTTTACGGTTAATGTTCTATTAAAATTAGACATTAATTAGAGTTATTAAGATCGATACATATTATGTTATTTTTTTATATAAAAAACAATAGTTCTCATAAGTTGAGGTATAAGAGATACCTAGAATTAATATATAAGTGTTTTTCAAATGATATGTACACTAAACTAACTCACAAGAGGATTTATATGGAGAGATAATTTGTGTCTATGAAAAGACTCATATGACAATTATGTGAATGATCTTTAGACTTGGGATTACCAAGTCATTTTTATATAGAAAATGCTATGTTTTGATCCTAACTACATGTTGCCTTAATCAAGGGTAAAAATGAGCATATATTGGATATAACATAAATTATATGAAAGTATTTGAGTGATTAAGAGAGGATTTATTACCTTAGATAAATTAGAAAAAAAATATTTCACACAATCTCAAATAGTATTAATTTTAAAATCCTTGTACAAGTTGGAATAAGATTTGAAAATTATTTTAAATATTATTCAAATAACCAATGACTATGGTGTTTAAAATAAACATGATTTAAAAAAGTAAACACAATTTATGCTTAAATACCCAAATCAAAATATTCTTGATGAATGAATAATAATTACACTTAGAAACTGATCATAAAAAGGTTAAGTCAAACTACTTATAACTTTTCTAATATTTAGGAAATCATGACATGTTGTTAGACAATATACTTGATATTTAAATATAAATCAATAAACTTGTTGAGTTAATAATAATTTAAATTGTTTAATTTATTTAATCCTATTTTATTTATAATTGTGATTTATATTTGGTCTAACATATTAAGAACCTAATAGGTCATACACATTTAGAGTCATTGCTAAAAAATTAAACTTGGATGATTGATCAAGTGAAACTTCATTGTAAATATGCTATAAAAATTAAGAATTAGAAAAGTAATTTATATAAGGATTAATATTCTAGATATAAAAAAAATCAAGTAGGGATCTTGATTGCATAAATTTCTAAAACTATTATGAAATAATATATATGATATTTTTCAAGAGGTAAAATGATATTTTACCATTAACAAGGTTATTAACATTTTCTATAAATATAATGTTATGCTTTATATTTTTCTCTACATACTTTACACATTCTACACATTAGATACTACATTCTACACATTAGATACTCCTATACAAATAGGCAAAGTAGAGAAAAAAAAGAGTTAACACTCAAGGCGTAGCAAACCCTCTCTTCTAAAAGGGTTTTAGAAGATTTCTAATATAGTGGTTCGTGTAGATTATTGTTAGATGCTGAATAATTGAAAGGTTTGTGGCTTGCAACAATCTAGTTTTAAAGAGTTGATTAAACCTTATAAAAAAATGTTTTTTAAGTAATCTTTGTATAAACCCTATATGATACTAGATTGTCTAACGAGATCATTGTGACTCCTGAAAAATTTTAAAATTATTGTTTCTATTGTGTTTATGTTTTTTCAAAAAACTTAATAGAATTATCCAAAGAAGTTCATATGGATCTCCCACTAGAGTGCATGATATATGAAAGGCATAATGAGAAGGTGTGCATATTAAGTTAACATGCATTTTGTAATACTATTGATTATGATTGATAATATCTCATTATGTCATTTACAACTAGGAAGTCTTTTATGTTTTTTTATTATAAGATGAAATGTGATTATTTTTTATATCTAGTATAATTCAGGAATTGATTAGTCACTTAGGCCCCGTTTGTTTGCTAGAAAGTAATTTTTTTTGGAAAGTGAATTTCGGAAAAATGAATTCCGGGAAAGTGAATTATTTTCCGATATTTGGTAGTGTAACGGAAAATAAATTAGAAAATATTTTCCAGTGTTTGGTCATGTCATGAAAAATAAGCTGGAAAATAACTTATTAATGTTTTATTTTTTTTTAAATTTATTAAAATAATGAGGAACAAATCTTACAAATTAAAAAGTTGAATGAGAATGAAATTGAAAAAAAAATATAATTTCATAAATTATCTCAAATAAAATAAATAATAATCAAAATAATAGAGATCAAATTTAAAAAATAAAAAAATTAAAAGATGAAGAAATTAAAATAATAATAATTAATATTTTATAAATTATTTCAAATAAAATAAGTAATAATCAAAATAATGAGGACCAAATTTGATAGATAAAAAGTTTCAATTAAAAATAATAAGAGAAAAGCAAATAATAATTATAAAAATGAGGACCAAAGTTAATATAAAAATTAAATTCTATGGGATGAAATTGAAAAACAAATATTCAAAACAAAATATATATAGCAATCAAAAGTTTGAGGATCAAATTTGATATAATCAGCAAATAATATGACATTTCTAAATTTTTCACAACTTCCAAAAAGTGTTTTCTGCCCAAAATAAAAGGAAAACACTTTCCTGAAAACCAAACCAAATTTTCTTTGACCGGAAACTGTTTTCCATTGGCCAATTTTCTTAATGACAAACAAACACAGGAAAGTTTGGCAAGTGATTTTCCGGAAACCACTTTCCAGGAAACAAACATACTATATATATATATATATATATATATATATATAAGGCTGCTACAATAACTATAGCAATTGTTGAAACAAAGAAAAAAAGATGATGTTGTTGAAAAAACTTTAGCATTGGTAGTGATTGAAAATTATAATGGTAAAGTTTTAAATATTTATGCGTATATTTTTATTAGTGCATGTTTTAAACATATGAAGTTTGATTTTAAAGATGTCTCATCTCTTAATTTTTCCTCACAAAAATTTATTTTTATTATCAATGATACTTTAAGCTCGGTTGTTGGGGGAAAATCTTTGACCCTTACTAATAATTTGAAATTAGATTTTGTTATAATTGTTCCATCATAAGATTATAACTTTTTATTAGTTTCTCAAATAACCTTAACTTTATCTTGTGTGATAATTTTCTAATCTAAATATTTTTTTAAAAGAAATATGTTCAAGTCAAACAATTGGTTGTACTATTAAGCGATGAAAGTTGTATTACTTAGATTTAATGTCAAAAAATCTAAATGGTTATGTCAAACCTTAATAGTCGATTGATCTAATACCATGTTTACAAATATGAATAAAATACTCTTTGATTTTTTTATTAAGAGAGTGAGAAAGGTACACTATATATACAATACTAATTAAGCTAACTTAGAAACTAATTATATAGAACATGTAAAAAAAATTATCAAGAAATTTTCTTTAAATTTGGAAGCCGAAGATGTAGTCATAACTATACAATCCCTATATAATATACATGAAATCTCAAAAAATGATAGTTAAGAAAATATTACTTATTATCTAATAAAATAAAATAATAATCTTGATTGATGTACAAATTAGTCCAAAAATATTATTCATTATCCAATAAAATAAAATAAAATAAAATAAATACACAAAAGAGATGGATATCATTTAGTCATGTAGCTTTTTTTATATCTCATTGTTTAAATTTTAACTTTTGCTCTCTTCTTATTACAAGTCTTGCTTACCACTAGTTAATGAAGAAACTTAAAGAGGTTGTTGTTTTACTATAGCACCACTACTCATTCCCTTACAATTCAATTTATACGTTAGATAACATTGCCTGAATTCATTATTGGTCCCTTATATTTTATTTTACTTTTATCTTCAAGTTGTAGATTCTTTTATTTTGACACCCCAAAGTTCTTTTTTCATTTTATTAAATTTCTCAATTCACTATAGATTTCATTTTTACACATGCCTAAGCTACTACAAATTTTTTTAGAATTTTGTGACATGTTGATTTTACATGGAAATGTTTAAAATTTTCACAAATGATGAAATTAAAAAAAAATATAGACCAAATTTGACATTGACAGTAATTGAAAACCTTTTTTCCATGTTTATTGTTTAATAGGCATATATATCTAACCTTTGGTCCCTTAATTTTAACCTTTTCTTATATTTGATCCCTTTTATTTTTTTTATTTTATGTTTTAGTCTAAACTTCATTTGTTTTACGTTACAATCCTTGGATATTGAGAAAAGAGAAAGAGAGTCACTGGTAAAAATTAAAGAGAGATAAACCAAATACTTTGATTTTAATGTCTATGGATTCATCTATGAAAAAAGAATTCAATGGAGGTGGTTTCTAAATTCATTAATGCCATGAAAAGTAGATCGAAATTGATAATATTTTTTCCATTTGGTTTGATTTTGCATTTTCATGTTGATTAGAATGTGTTTGATTATTAGAAAAAGGGCCTTAGCAGTTCTTGAGATTTTGTTTTCATGTTTTTTGCAAGTTAGGGAATAGAAGAAATGATATAACTGTATGAAATAGTAATGGTTGCATAGTATGAGTAGCAGCAACCATCCTTTGTGTGTGTGTTTAGGGTTGAGTACAATAGTAATGGTGGAAAAAACTGCACATGATAATTACAATATGTATATGATAAGTTTTCCGTAATATGCCCCCTCAAGCTGAAGAGGGAGATTCCACTTGAAGCTTCAATAAAAAATGAGCAAAAGGTGCAAACGGTAGCGGTTTGGTAAGGACATCAACTAGTTGATCCTTTAAAGAGATAATCGAACTTGAATATTCTTCTTGGCAACTCGATCAAGAACAAAATGGTAGTCAACCTCAATATGTTTAGTTCGAGCATGAAAGACGGATTTACTAACAGAAACGTTCCCTTAAATTATCGCACCACAAGGTAGTCATAGTTGGAAAGGGAAGACGAAGTTTTGACATTAACGAACAAAACCATAGGATTTCAGTAATGCCATCAGCCAAAGCCTTGTATTCCGCTTTTGTAGAGGATCTAACAACAGTATGTTACTTCCTAAATTTCCAATAGACAAAAGTATTACCGAGATACACCAGATAACCACCAATAGATATTTTATTGTCAACACTACTAGCCCAATCTGCATTAGTAAATCCATTGAGGGACATGAAAGACCCTCGAGTAACATGTAAACCATAAGATGTCATAGCCTAAAGATACCGTAAAATACATTTAATAGTCGTTTAGTGGTCCTTAGTGGAAGTATGCATGAATTGACATATCTTATTGAGAGCATAGCAGATATCAGGACTAGTAAAAGTAAGATACTATAAAGCACCAACAATTTGTCTATACTTAGTGGAATCAGAGTACAGAGCACCTGACAGGATGGTCAACGTAGAAAAAAGGGATGAATGAGTGTCAACCAATTTAGAGGATGACATACTTGCTCATCAAATGATATAAGTAGTATATTTTTGTTGACTTAGGAGAATGCCTATAGAGGTGGTTTTTACTTCAATGCCTAAGAAGTAGTGCATAGTACCTAAATCCCGAAACTTGAATTCTGAGCTAAGTAAAGTAATCAATCAGTGGAGTAACTCAGAGTTACTCCTGGTCAACATAATATCATCAATATACACAAGTAAATAGAATAAAGCACCACCAAAAGAGAGGATGAAGAGAGAGATGTTAGCCTTGGATGCTTAAAAACCAATGGAGAGCAGAAACTCACTTAATCGTTTGTACCAGGCCCGAGGTGCTTGCTTAAAACCATATAATAATTTATGAAGATGACATACATAAGTAGAAAAAATAGAGTGAACAAAACCAGGGGGTTGGTCCATGTATACCTCTTCCTAAAGGATGTCGTTTAGGAAAGTATTGTGAACATCCAACTGATGGATCGGCCAACCATTCGAGACAGCGATTGTGAGTACTAACCGGATGGTGGTAGGCTTGATTATAGGACTAAATGTCTCGAAATAATCAATCCTCTCTTGCTGAGTAAACCTTCGAGCCACCGGTTGGGCTTTGTATCTCTCAACATTACCATTGGCGCGCTGTTTGATCATATAAACCTATCAACTTCCAACTAAGTTCATAAAAGGGTTGGTAAGGGACTAGGGTTCATGTACCATTATCATGCAAAGCCTGGATTTCCTCTTGCATAGTGTGTTTCCAGGATAATGAGCAATGTGCCTCCTAAAAGGTGAAAGGTTTGTGGGTAAGGGAACATGAATGCCCCAGAGCAGAGGTGACACTGAGGTTAGTCATCCTGGCCTTCCGTGACCTAAGAACAATGGTGTACTAGCGAGGAGCTAAAGGAAGAGATGCTAGAGCACCATTGTCTAAGACCTGTTGAAGATCAAAATACGAGATATCAGTGACTAAATTCAAAGTAGGAGGAGAAATAATAGGGAGACCTGTTGGTGAGGTGACCAAGTCTGAACCAAGCCAAGAAGAAGTGTCTAATAGTGGGCAAGCCAATATGGAACTAGTCCATTACAACGCTAATAATTATGGTGAAGCATGATGAGATGCTGGAGCCAAACCTATACCTGGACATTTATCAACAAAAATAAATATATGCATGTGGAGATAAAAGAAGCAGACTATAGCTTATGAGGGGATTCAAAACAGGGCAAATGAGGCTAGTGTAGTGGATACAGGTTGGCCAGGGGAAACAGAGGCAGAAAACAATGATTAATGGGAAGAGGACACAGGGAATGTGGGGAATAGTTGAGGTAGACATGTTCTGGTGTTCGATTGTGTGGGAGAGTTATTATGTTTAGAAGTTGTTAGAGGGAAAATGTGTTCATTGAATCGAACATGATGGGCCATATAGATACGATGGAAAGATAAATCGACATAGTGATAACCTAGGTGGAAGGTGTTGTAACCAAGAAAAATACAAGGAAAGGAACAAAAATCGAGTTTATGAGCATTATACAGATGGAGAAAAAGGAACCAAAGACACCCAACAGTGCGAAGCAAAACTATAGTCAGGAGTCGACCAAAAAATACATTTAAAAGGTGACTTGTAATTAAGAACAAAAGTTTCAAATGCATATCGCCAAAATTTTAGAGGGGCTTACATTGACCCAGAAGCGTAAGGCCGGTTTCAACAATATGTCGATGTTGACGTTCAACCATGCCATTATGTTCATGAGTATGCGGGCAGATCAAACGATGGTGAATGCCAATAAATTTGAAAAAGGTATTTAATTTATTATACTCATCACCTCAGTTTGTTTGAACAGATTTAATTTTTAAAGAGAACTGACGTTCAACTTGAGTTTGAAATTGATGAAAAATAGTGAATGACAATAAATTTGAAAAGGTATTTAATTTACGATACTCGTCACCTCAGTTTGTTTGAATAGATTTAATTTTTAAAGAGAACTAACGCTCAACTTGAGTTTGAAATTGATGAAAATAGTGAAGCATCAGATTTGGCAACTAAAGAAAAGAACCAAATATAATTCGTATAAGTGTCAACAAATATAACAAAATATCAAAAAGCATCTGAGGACAACCTAAGGGAAGGTCCCCGAACATCACTAAAAAATAATTCAAGAGGAGCCGACATTTTGTGACCCGTAGTTCTTAAAGACAGATGTAATGATTTTCCTAATAGACAAGCCTAACAGTCAAAATGAAAATGTTTTGATATATATGACACTTTTTTATTTGATACCAAGAAACTTAAAATACATGAACTAGGATGCCTAGGTCGACGGTGTTAGACATCAGCAGAAGTGGATTGATATGCAATCAAGAAAGCTTGAGGCAATGAGGTGGTAGAAAACTCAAACATAATGTAAAGACGATCTTTATTGTGAACATCTCTACTGTCGGGTGTCACATATTGATTAGCACTTGTATCAGGAAACAAAGTAATAGGAGTACTCTCAGATTGAGTATTACACATCAAATTAGCATTGAATTGCATATTATGAGTGGATAGTTGGGGGCATTGTTGCGCTGAATGCTCAAAACTATAGCAGAGCTAACATTTTATTTTCCACAGATTGGACCATTGACCGGAACCCCCAAAACAATTGCGTTGTTGCTTAAAATTTTGTCTAATAAATTGTCTAGACCCAAAACCATTACTGTTAATATTCTGACCAAAGTTATACCCGTTAGTTCCATGATTGAGATAACCATGGTTATGAGTCCTCCATTCTCCATGAAAATGACCCTTATAACCAGAATTTTGGTTATAATTATTACCTGAAGACCATGACTGATGCTGTGAGAGAAAGGTTGAGGGAGGCTAAGATGGTGTTAGCAGCAATGGTGCTGTCACGACGGGTTGAAGAGAAGTCTTATGCAGAAACTCATGTGTGAGAAGATGGCTATGAAGATCAGTATATGAAATAGGTTCTACTCTAGTAGAAAAGGTGGTTACTAGATCCCAAAATTCTCTTCTCAATCCACGAAATATATAGAGGTTAAAATATTCCATGGACAGTGGCTTGTCGGCAGCAACAAGCTCATCAAATAACATCTTGGCTTGCTACAAATAAGCACTAATAGTGCTATCATTCTGCCTCGGGTCTTAGAAGGAGTCATGTCATTATTATTTTTTTGATTAAATGTAAGTATTGTATAGATCAAAAAGAGCAAGACAAGTTTGTGGTACAAGCTGGTAGCCAGCATAACATTACATGCAAATTCAAAAGGCGAGTGCAGGGGAACATTCTCCCCAGCACAAGCCAACCCGAGAAAGGGGATAGGATCCTAAATACAAGAGCATGGACAGCCCCCATGCAGGGAAAAATAGAAATAAAAAAGCCTAGGGGAACATGCTCCCACTAAACTGAACAAGAAGCTAAATACTAGCAAAACAACATCAAGACATTGACTTTAAGCAAATACCATTGAGCAACCAAAACCTCCCATATAAGACTGCTGAACTCATGGCAGTAAGCCAGAAGAACAAGCCAGAGAAGAAATTCCAACTTTAGCAGACCAAATTGCCATCCAGCTTCAAGACTACGAAGCATCCAACCCGGCATATGGGCAGCAAGCCAACTTGATCCGTTTCAACCCACCAGAAACGCATCAACCAGCAACTCAACACCTAAGCACCTCCGCACCTTAAAACCTGTAAGCCAAAACTATAACTGATAGCCAATCAGCAGCCAGCAAAACAAGCCAACTAGCAGGCCACAACAAGCAAAACAGCAAGCAAAATATCTGGCAGAAAGAACAGCAATCCAGCAAGGAGAAACCCAAGCAACCAAACTACAAGTAAGTAGAAGAACAGCTAGGAAAACCCCAACAGCAGACCCAAAGGCCATCAGACCAACTAACTGGAAGAAACAGAATAGCTACAGGTAGGAAAACTGGAACACATAAGAGCCAAGCTAACAAAGTCAGCAACATAGAGACAAAGCCAGCAAAATGAAAGCAAGCAGAGACCCAAACAGGCATAAGGAACAGGTTTCTTAGACAAAACCAAGGAAACATCATAAAGAGGATGAGGAAGCAGAGGCAATGTTGCCTAGAGTCGCAGCCGAAGAGGAGCTGTTGGAAGAACGACTCTTCCATAAGGCCTTCCCTAATCTGCCAAAAGTGGCAGTAGCTTTGCTCCTTATCAAATATTGCCTCCTGGGCGGCAGTTCAGCAGTGGTATTGTCTTCCACAGACACAACCGGAGGAGAGCCAGAAGGATGATCACCTAGAGGACTAGAAGGTGTAGTCAATTTGGCCGGCTTGCGATCAGAAATATTTGCTCGCTCTTCCCCACCCACAGCGGCCTCAACAGACGTTGGATCAAACTCCGGCTCACCTTGAGGTTCCTCCCGAAGAGGTTGTTTTTCAACAGCTTCAGTGTCTGCTGAAGGATTAGAGCATCCAAAAAGAGTAGGAGTTAGCTGAGCATGCTTTTTCCGTTTGTGGCTGGAATTGTTGGCACAAGAAGAGGTGTTGTGCCCCAAGGTCCTGCACTGTTTGCAAAATCATGGTAATGATTCATATAACACTTTCTAGGTCATGGTTACACCATTGGGCGGGGAAATGTTGATCATTGCAGGCAAATCAGCTAACAAATCAGTCTCAACTAGCACTCTGGCGTATGATAACCGAGCCATGGAGGATGTTGGTAAGTTAGATGGTGAAGCAAGAGTAGTTTCAAGAGTTATCCATAGACCATGGGATGTTTGGCAATCAACAACAATATGTAGCACTTTAGTAGATAGAGACGATATAATAACACCATAATCAATTGATCTTGTTGTTTCCATGACAGATATGACAGATTAAGATTGGGCAAAGCCATATCAGCAGATGATATATACACAGGAGGGCATAGGAAAGAGCCATCAACATAGGAGTACACACCTTGGCCTAACAAGTAAGGTTTCATCTGCATCCTCAGTATAAGAAATTTATGTTTGATAGTTTTAAAGAGATTACTTGTTGAGTGTTTGAAAAAGAAAAAATCGTGTGAGAGGGTTTGGCTACTACTGTGAAATCAAATGAAGGAATCATTACAACAAGTAGACGTGTGAGAAGGCAATAGCCGAGGTGTTATTGATGGCTGCAGTAGAAGAATGAACGTCAAAGGAGAGTGATTCATTACCAGAAGAAGGAATAGCAACAGCAGGCGATATTGTTGTAGCAGAAGAGACACCACTAGAGGGAAGGATTGTTGTAGCAGAAGAGACACCACTGAAACTCGGTGCAGCAAAAAAGAGAAATGATGCAGCCATATGAGAGTCCATATTTTGGGTGCTTGTAAAGTCCAAGATGAAGAGAAATATCAAGTCTGCTCTGATACCAAGTTAGGGAATAGAAGAAACGATATAACTGTATGCAATAGTAATGGTTGCATGCAATAATAATGGTGGAAAACACTGCACATGATAATTATACTATGTATATGATAAGTTTTCTGTAATATTGCATGCAACAATCATTGAAAATCTAGGTTTTTAAGATCCAAAAATTTAGACCCTGATTTTCTAATCACTAGAGACACCTTCAATGATTGAAGAAGAAAGTTGACAACTGACGCATCATTTGGCCAGGTGTGCGTCATTCACCAAATTAAACAAAAAAAAAATTAGGGTGGATTTCGATATCCACCCCTTAAGAAAAAGTTAAAAAAAAAACAAGCGTGTATGCCTAGGTTTTCATGCTGGGGTTGGTGTTCATTTCTACAACAAGCATGTTTGACTCTTTATTTTTTTATCTCGTTTTTTTCTCTTTTATCATTTTTTTAAATGATGTTTAAATAAGTATCTAATTATACCATTATTTTATAATAATATTAGCTTCTTCCATGGTAATATTAGTAATTGATTTCTTAATAGGTATATATAAACCTAATATACATAATTTTCTAAAAGTATGAAGTATTTATTTTTTATTTAATTCTCTCAATACTATTTGTTATGTCTTTTCAATACATTGGCATTAAAACTTGCTTTTTAATATATTGTTTTGTGAAAATGTGTTCGCAATAGCAAGACATTCTTCTATTGAGTACAGTTAAAGAGTCTTGGCCGGTTTTATGGAGTAGAAGATGTGAAGTTCGCTCATCATTTAGCAATTTTTCGTTCGATGTCTTCAATCCCAAAAATCTTGAGAAAAAGTCATGTTCATAGATAAAGATGAATATAACAACGAATTTTGAGGAAGTTTATAAAGAGAGTAATACACCGTGATATTGATGAAAGCTTAATCTTTGTATTCATCATGTAGGTATATATACAGTAGAATAATTGTCTAACAGATTTCCTAAACTTAAGCTAACAGATTTGTTAATAGAATTGTACACTTGGTTGTTACAGCTGCTGCATGGTTTGTATTGCATGGGTGGTTACACTGATGTGCACACAGTGCATGGTTAGCTGAATGGTTTGTTATATTGAATTTGTATAGTGCGCGTTAGTGCATGTGTGATAGCTTTGAAGCGAAGGAAGACATCTTTTACTTGTGATTTGTGTGTTAAAGAATAAAGCCAGATATATTTTGTAAAGTGATCAACAAAGATGATATAATATTTGAAACCATCAGAAGACAGAATGGGGGATGTCCATACATCTGAAAAGATAATTTGAAGGGGACGGGTGGAGGTAAGAGTGGACATGGAAAATGAAAGTTTGTGGCTCTTATTACAGTGACAGGCATTACAGGAAAATTGTAACATACGTGAAGATGCTAAATCAAGTGCATGTTTAGAGATGATATGTTTTAAAATAGGAAGAGCAGGATGGCCTAAGCGATGATGCCAGTTGAACGAGGTGGTTTTGATGCTGAAAAAGGCAATCAATGGGGCGGATGGTGGCCACTCATATACAACATCTTTAGCTTTACCCTTCAGAAGTGTTGCTCCTGTGTGAAGATCCTTGACAAGAAAAGGAAACGGTAAGAATTCAATTGAAGCATTGTTGGAGATGTAGAATTTAGAAATAGAGATTAAGTTTTTTATGATGTTGGGCACACAAAGAACATCAGTTAAAGAAAACTCCTTATTGGAGTGGAGAAGAGAGGTAGAACCAGTGTGTATGATTGGAAGTCTCGTGCCATCACCAATCATAATGTCATCTCGCCCATTGTATGGAGTATGTAGGGATAAGTTGTTAAGATCAGAGGTAACATGATGAGATGCACCGCTGTCTAACAGCCAGGAATTGTTGTGAGGGGAATTAGTAGCATAATGCGCCTTTGGTTGCCAGGGTGATTTTAGCAGTCCTGAATTGTTGTTGGTAGGATTTACAACAGGTATGAATTTGTAAGAGGGACAATACTTAGCAGTATAGCCTTGGATTCTGCAGATTTGACAAAAACCAAGGTATGGCTTTTGAGAGGGGCGAGAGTTGTGAGGGCCAGGCGGGGAAGAATTAGAAAACCGAGGATGATATGAGTTGGTTGGGCGCCAGCCAGTGTGTCTACCAGAGGAATAGGTGGAGTGTGGTAAGTGACGTTGTCCAGAGAAGGCACAATTAGCTAGATGTGCAGAGGCAGGAAAATAAGGTTGAGCCGTGTTGTTGGTATTGTGGATGGATGCTTCAAAATTGAGAAGTTTTTCGTGTAGCTCATCAAAGGAGATTGGAGTGTCTCTAGCTTGGACTGTCCTGGCTAACTCTGTGTATTCAGAACCAAGTCCCTCAAGAATTCGTTCTAAGAGGTCTTCAAAGTCAATTGGTGCTCCAAGAATGGCAAGCTCATCAGCTCGGGCTTTGATGGTTTGTAGGAATTCAGAGACACCCAGGGATCCTTTTGTAAGTTGTTTGAATTGGCTCTTGACTTGCTTGATCCTTCCACAAGACGGTTTAGCATATGTATTAGCTAATATTGTCCAAGCTTCCTTTGATGTTTGTGCTTGAGCAATGAATGACATGATTGTGGGTGACAAAGAACCAAGGATGGCATTGAGGAGTAATTGATCCTGTCTGATCCACATCTTGTGTGTTGGATTAGGTGTAGTTGTTCCTGGAATAGGTGTGGCTGGGCAGGGATGTGATCCATCAATGAATTCATTGAGATCATATCCTATGAAGAGAGTCTGAAACTGAAGCTTCCATGCTAGATAATTTGTGGAGGTGAGTTTTACTGGTGTTTGGGCTGCTACATTGATGGTAATTAATGTGCTGTGAGATTCATTTGTGTTAAAGATAGTGGTATTGACAGACATTGGAAGCGTGGAGATAAAGAAAGAGAAGAATATTGTTGAGAAAGTAAAATTAATGCTCTAATACCATAAAAAGAGTAATACACTGTGATATTGATGAAAGCTTAATCTTTGTATTCATCATGTAGGTATATATATATATATAGCGGAATAATTGTCTAACAGATTTCCTAAACTTAAGCTAACAGATTTGTTAATAGAATTGTATACTTGATTGTTACAGCTGCTTCGTGGTTTGTATTGCATTGGTGATTACACTGATATATACAGTGTATGGTTAGCTGCATAGTTTGTTATATTGAATTTGTACAGTGTGCGTTAGTGCATGTCTATCGGTTTAATTGATTAGAGAGATAAAATACATGTTGCATTAATCATCACATATTCATCGTTATCACCATCAGGCCTTCATTGCTGTGAAGCATGTTCACAAACGAAGAATTATTCCATTTTTCTTTGGCTTTCCATTTGTGTGAGAGTTGTCTATGTATAGACATTTAGCACAACTACAAGAGAAGGTAGATAGGAAAAACTAAAGAGTTATACAGTTTGTAAGCGACAGTTCTGTAACAATCCGTGGATCTCTTTCGCAGAAGCTTAGTTGAAATCCCTGTTGTTGAAGTACAAGTAGGTTTCTTTACCAGAATCTGTGCCTACAGGCATTGCAGAAAACCCACTGTAGTCCATCTTGGCTTTAGTTTTGCATATTTCGGCAACATATTTGAAGAGCTGATGTTCTTTGTTATAAGGTTGGTTCACATAGTCTTCAATTGGCATCCACTGAGAGAAAAATACAATTGAGAAAAGCAAAAGGAAACAAAACTAAGGTGGGCACCGAGAAACTATTGAATCTAGGCATGACCTAACCCAGAGGATCATTTTTTTTTACATACAATCAAGTAATTATCAGAGTAAAATACCTGAGCTGCCTCGAGCTCTAAATCTTGCTTCTGGATGTCAAAAGAGCGTGGCCTTAGCATGCAAATGAAAAATAGATCTGATTTGCTAAAGAATGATCGGTGGCTTTGTCTGCGAGCGAACAACAGAGATGAAATTGTGAAGGTACGGAATTGAAGTGGGAAAAAAAGAGAGATTATGCTGAGAAAGAATGGAATTCTTCTGTCGAATGAAGCACATGGGAGACTATCTGTATTCCTTGTATAGCACCAATGCCTGGAAACAATTTATGCATGATGAACTAGTCTATTCATTACAAAGCAGACATCTCACCTGAATGCTAAAACTTCCATAAATTCTGTGTCAATCTGATACAGGATGAAAACCAAAGACCTTAGATTTAGAAAGGAAAATAAGAAGCTAAAGATATTTCACCATGTTGCTCCCATTTTTAAGTCTAAAAGAGTGCAGATTGATTACTTACTCCTGTCTCTTCCTTAACTTCTCGAATTGAAGCTGAAGGAATATCCTCACCCTGTGGATAGAAATTTTTAATTTACGAGGTAGAACATTGTAAAAGACAGCACTACAGCCTGCAGGGAATGAAAATGCTTGCAACCCTGCTCACCTCATTAACCACCCCGGTAGGTAGCTTCCATACACCTGTGCCTTTAAATTCTCCACTATTCTCCTTGACTACAAGAACCTACTCGTAAACAAATTATAGAATTCGATGCCATCAAAACTTATCCAAAGAGAAGGTGGACAGATTGAAAGTAATTATCGAATACCTCTCCATTACTATTCAATACAAAAGCCCCAACCCCTACACGATGCGAAGCATTTTCTGGAAGAGTATCAGGAGTATCAGGAATCCAATGCACCAGCATCAAGTAGTCTGGTTCAGCATGATGATATCTAAATCCTTCCTACACAACTCATAAAATATTACTTTAAAGTTTATGAACAAGCACTAGTTGCTGCTGTAAAGATGTGCGTAATTACCTGAACTATAGGTTCAACAAGACTGACAAGTCCAATGGGCAATTTGATCCATACACCCTTTTTCCCCTGAAAGGAGTGTCACGAAATGAAAAATACTGTGTTATGTAAGTGGAGATTAAATTATCATCGAGTCAAGTGAGAGTAAAGGGAAAACATAAAAGACTAATGAACACTAAAGAAGCATTACTTGTTGCCTCCATTTTACTATGGATGCTCTGAGTGAAGGGATAAATTCTGTAGAGTCCATAGGTTCTTTCATTTCTATTACAATTCCTTCATACAAATCCTCAACAGCATTGAGTAATCCAACATGCTCGACTCTACTTTCAGCTTCAATTTGCTCCTTAATAGACAATGAACTCGTTGAAGCTGGAATTTTCCTGGGCGAAAAGAAAGCCTTGAAATAACTGCTACCTGAAGGAACGGAAAATCAGCTGCTAAATAGTACTTGAGTTGAAAAAACAAAGAACATTATTAACACATACAAAAAGGCTTTCCTGTTCGAGCATTTTGGAAGGTATGTACAACAAATCTATTCAATGTGAAGTGATCTGTTTCTAGCTCACAAAAATATGGAAAAGTAATTAAAACAAGTCCTAAAACTCCTAATTAACAATGCAAAACGTATCTCACTCTTCATTGTGAAGATGAAGAGAATGACATGAAGAAGTGCCTGCATTCAACCCAATTAACCATTAGCTTTTTTATACGTGTCTTAAGAAGAGAGAAAGGAATGTCTAGAGGAAAAAGACGTTCTGGAAAGCCAAAGTTCAAATACCTTTCGAAAATCCATGACGAGAAGATGAAGATAATAGGGTGGTCGACAGACGAGGCCTATTTGGAGGTAGAGAAACTGGTGACGGAGAGTTCTTGCTCGGAAGAAGAAACACGAGTTTGCGATACCTGATTCTGATCATCTGCATATCATTAATATTAAGCCAAATATTATTGCTAATATACAGCATTTGCAGGTTCGAGCAGCTTTTGGTAGCTTCCACCTAACTTCACGAAAGAGATCTGTATTTCTCTGAATTTCCGGATTCTTTTATATTAAGAGCCCGTTTGGCTACGCGTTATTGGGTTTGGTGGTCATCAACTGACCAGGATACTTCGAATGGTAAATCTTTCTTAATCTTGACCAAAAATTCTTGACACGGTTTTGTACTGTAGCATAGACCACTACGTGCAAAATGGGTTTTGAAAATAACAGCTTGGCTGCTTCATACAAGCTGCGTTTCCAGTTCATTTCCTTCCACCTTCCTCTCACTGTCCCTGCACTGAAGGAAAGAGGAAAAACGAGAAAGTTTTGTGAGTGAAAAACGGCACCAACTT
>Ga0325414_1001299_pt1 | contig 23756 bp, 12 predicted proteins | sample PopdelMetagenome_8_FD_206183 | JGI IMG/M metagenome (GOLD analysis project Ga0325414, IMG submission 206183) | Populus deltoides microbial communities from Bellville, Georgia, United States - Leaf-PdKOR-R3 | ecosystem: Host-associated > Plants > Phyllosphere > Phylloplane/Leaf | place: USA... | reverse complement strand
ATATAATTATCCATAAACTAATTGATAATAATATCATAAAGAAGCCTAATCTTTTTAAAAAGAATGACATAATTTTTTAACAGTAACATGTTTTTTTGAATAAAAGGTAGCAATAATTAAAATAAAAGTTTGTTAAAAATCTCAATTATTTGAAATGAATAGGAAAATATATATCTCTTAAATTCAAACTCCATTTTCTTTTTAATGCATCTCTTTATTATTTAACTAAATCATGTTTTTTAATTGGAAGTATTGTTTATTAAATAAAAAAATATTATGATCTCAAAATCAAATTTTTTAAAATATATTAAAATAATATCTTAATTTTAAGAACGTGATTGAAGGAAAAATAAAATTAATTAATGTTATAAAATCTATTTAAAATAAAAAATTATTTTCATTGAATATTTATAAGCATATCTTTAATTATTTTTTTTTGCATATTAGGTATATAATAATTAAAAAAATATATTAATATTCTCATAAAAACCTATAATATTATTTAAAAACTAAAGCAAAATTAAATAATATTTACAATGTTAAGTTTTTTTTTGTTTACGATGCATTTCACTCGAGATCTGTTTAGGAGATTGGGTTTAAGCGCCTACCTTAAATAAAAAGAAGGCTTGGCGCATATGGGTCTACAAAGGTAGGCCTGGTCTTCTTTATTTTATTTTTTTTGTTTAAAGATAAATGATGTCATTTGCCTTTTTATTTTAGAAAAAAAATTAAAATAAAATTTATAATGTATAGTCTATAAAGTGTCATCTAGTTTAGATCTTAATTATTAAAGAAATGGCTGGAAAGTCAGGTTCTAAGTTTTTGGGATTTAAAATCTCACTTTCAATCTATTTTATCTAGATAAATTCAATAAACTCTTTAAGAATCTCAATAATAATAATAATAATAAAAACAATTCACGAGAAACCCCTGAATTGATAAGAGAAATAAAACATATTTAAACTAAACAAAAATTCTTCTTTAACACCAATCAATTTTTTTTTAGCGAGAAGAAAGTTGAAGAATCACCCCTCTTGGCAAAAGGGGAATCCATTGACACGAATTTAACTTTTTTTTTGTTGGGTTGTTGTAATGTGACCAACCGACCACCTTCTTTTCTTTTTCACTTTTCAACAAGTCCCTCTGCTCTTAAATTCTAGGGAATAAAACCTAAAACAAATGAAGTTTAGGACTAAAACATAAAACTCCAAAAACCAAGGATTATAAATGAAAAACATAAAGGTTTGAGGGACCAAAACATGGTTTTCCACACCCCATGAATAGTAAAAAGAGTTGTTTTGCTTCTTTGTCAAACCTGGTCCCTATTTTTTAATTTTTTTAAATTGATAATAAAAAAATCCTTTTTCTTCTCTTAAATTCCAGCAACAATTTAACGCCTGAACATTTATCAATTTTCCAAATACGACGTAGCATACAAGATGAATCAACTTACGAAGTTTAAAAATGTGTGAGTATAGCATGAGAGGATAGAATTGAAAAAAAATAATTGAAGTGAGCGAAATAAATAATTGTTGTAGAACCAAAAAAAAAAAAACAAGGGGCCTGACCAGGCATACTATAGTAGTACATAGTGCACGTCGATGTTGATAAAATTTGTAGTGTAATAAACTATACCCGAACATTATAGTAGATACAAATGCTGTCATAGGGAGCATAATCACCAACGGGCGCTAATAGACTAATGGTATGCATTTACACATATTAAGACCGTAATTCTTTGGTGGATGCAGAGGCGTATTCCATGTACAGGATTGATCTGATCTAACAGTGATAGATTTCTGAAAAACCAGACCTGGCGGCGCCCTCAGCACTCAGGAGAAAGAGCGAATTGATTGTTAAGTCATTTCAGGCTCAAAATTCTTGCACAGCAGGCCTACGGGCAGTTTAAGAAGAGCCACCCCAGCCCAGACCAGCCCATCCCAGCCCAGCCCAGCCCAGCCCAGCCCATATTGTTTGATTGGTCTGAAATAATTAAGGCTTTCTAATATCAAGCCTTGATCCAATTGATCTGTATTTCAATCTCCTGCTCTTTACAAACCAGAAAGTTTGTACTTGTGACACAGGCGGATCACGGGAGCCAAAATTTTCTGGTTGGTGCACTATGTCCCAATTAGGCTTTTATATTGGTTCGTATCTCTATTTGTAGAAACAAGATTGGTTTCCCGCACTATATTGTTGGCCATATCAAATTTATTTTTAATATAAAATAAGAACACACAGGTGTTGTTAACATATTTTAAAGAAGGAAAAACCACAAACTCAAGCCATAAAATGGGCTGGATTCACACTACTAGAATTTTTCAATTTTCTATAGAATATTCTCTCGTCGATAATTAGATATTATGTTCGTCGGCACAACTTGTACTGACGGGCTCATAAATGGTTACAGTTCATTCAAAAAATTATCTTTGGTGATTTCTATTATATAGGTGAGTTTTTCGATAATAAAATCATTGATGAATTTACAGATAAAAAAAAACATAGAAAAAAAATTATCTGCTTTAATTCGTCAATATTTCCAACGGTTAACATGACATATCACCAATAAAAATATCACATGTAATTTTATCAGTGATTTTTTTATTGTTATCAATGTAATGCAACCAATATAAGAAAACTGTCAGTGATTAAATAGTGATAGTGACATTTGCCGTAATTATTTTCTAATTCTCTGGAATATACCGACAAACTTAATCCGTCGGTAATACCATTAGTAATTGTTTAATTTTTTTAAAATCTATTAAATAGAGTAGAAAATAATTAAATTAAATTAAAAATCAAATATTTATTACAAATTTTAAAATTTATAAGTTCAAATATAATTTATCTAGAATAAAGGGGTTGAATGAGGAGGAGGAGGAGGAGACGGGTCTTCCTCAGGACCATGGAGCTAATAAGGGGGAACACATTTACCACCCATCTGTGATTTCAGCTCCATGTACAATCGGTGGGGTTCAGCTGTCTCAACACCAAGTCATTTTGTCTCAGCAATAAGATGGGTTGTCCGAGATTCAACTCGTTGGTTTAAAATTGACTCGAACTCTAGAGTTCAAACTGATTGTGAGCATCCAACGATTGAAACACTTTGGGTTGTCCGTAAGTCTTCGACCATAGTATTTGAGATATCATACACCTGATTTATATTGGGTCCACTAGACAATCCTACCTTTAACCACAAATCTAGATCGAATTCCGGATGGGTCAAAGGATCGTTCCTATATCTCTTCTTTAACTGAGTGTTATATTTATATCGGGTCCACCAGACAATCTTATCTTCAACCACAAATTTGGATTGCATTCTGGATGGGTTGGAGGATTGTCCTCGTATCTCTCCTTCAACCGGATGTTATATGTATCTTGAAAAAAAAATCAAATTCAAAAAATAATAACTAAATTATTGAAATCCAACATGCCATGAATATTGAGCTCAGCTATCCACGAGTTGCCGCACCCTTTTCTGACGATAATTATTTCGCATATGTATTTCTATAAAAAGCTTCATCGGTCTTACCTTGTATCCAAGAATTGTAGCCTGCGAAAGAAAACTGTTGTTAGTTACACATATTTATATACAACAAAAATTTTAAAAAAAATAGATGTAATTAGAAAGAGAATCTTACCATTCGCTTCTCATGCGAAACGAATGGAATGGATCCTTCAGTGTGCATGGTAATGGAATGGATCCTCTAGTATACGTGGTAATGGAACCGTGAATCTGTTTGTTCTGGTTCTCCACACTGGATTGTGACCATTGTACAAAATGCTCGGACGTCACATGCTATATATATTCAACTTACACAACCTCTAAGATGTACAAAGGTTTGAAATCCTTCCTTTGAACAGAGACTTAAAAATTTAAACATTAATAAAAATAAGTAATAAGATGTATAGTCTTATATTTAGTGAAACTAATGTTCTTGAGAAACAACATAATTAAAAAGATTGAAGGCAATTTACAAAAGACAAAGGTTGTAGAGATAAACAAAATAAGAAGTAATAAAATATATAAAAAGAAGGAATTCCCAATCCAGGAAAAAAAAAAGGGAAAAAAATCCTTCAATAAAGAAAAAATCAAGCATGAACCAACACAGATCACACTAAGAAAACAAAATCCCAAATGAAACATCATAATTGCCAAAACCAACATGCAATATACTAAAAAGAAATAAAAATTCATTAAAAAAAAATATAATGCAACATACAACACCAAAAAAGAGAAGAAAAAAAATCTTATCTTAATTTCACTGTAAGTGAAGTTGAGAAGAGGAAAAAAGAACAAAAATAAAAAAAGAAGTAAAACTAAGATGAAAAAAGAAGAAGAGAAGAGAAGTACATACTTGGTGTTATAACCCAATTTTGGATCCCTAAATTATCTCTTCTCATATACCTTTTACTATTTTACTATTCTTTACTTTTATCCATTCAGAAAAATAAATAAATACAGGACATAAGAAGACAAACTTTAAACTACAGAAGATCAAGAAACTAGAAGAATGACCGGATTAAGATATTTTAGGAAAAGGCTAAAGAAAGACTGAATTTGAAGTAAGATTGGAATCTTTCTTTATCAAAATTAGAAGAATTAATTAAGTTTAACAACTTAATTAAGCTTTTAATAGGTTACTTTCATTCGATTAAGGAGAAAACAAGTTCGAAGGTCAATTTGACCAAGATTGAAAGAATTAATTGAATTCAAAGACTTAATTAAACTTCTTATAGGTTTCAAGGGTTCAGATCAAGGATTTAATTGATAAAAAATCAAGTTTTGGTGTTTAATTCATGTTAATTCGCATAGATTGAAAAAATAAGGGCTCAATTGAAACTCAATAAGAAAAAAGGGTTTCTACCAAACAGAGCTTAAAAATACATAAAAACATTTACCAAATACATATTTTATTTTATTGCATATGGAAAAGTCTCTCAAAAATAGATTATATCTGCATATTTTCTTATATAAAAAAATCATAAAAAATAGTTTTTGCTTTGCATGTATTTTTTTGGGTTTAATAATTAGTTTATTAAAACCATGAAAGTTTGCCCTATATTTAAAAAATACCAAAACTTTATTTTGTTTCTTTCAATATCTGGGATTACGAACTTATGCATATGACGTATTCCTGAATTTAAATAAAAGAGTTTTTTTATCATTTATTTTATATGTTCTAAAATTTTACCAATTTTTTTATTTTTGTTTAATATATGGAATTATGAACTTATATGTAAGATATATTTTTGATATTATATAAAAAGATAGTTTTTTTTTTCCTTTTTCATGTATTGACTTTAAAATGACTAGGTTTTAACCTGATAAAATAAGGATCTTTTTATTAAGAAGAGCTTTTCTTAAACTTTAGATAGACCAATGGTTAGAAAACACAACAAGACCTTAGTTTATTTCAAACAAATAGCAATACAGCTTACCCTGGGTAAGATGTTTTAGGGGTGGTACGTCTTCACTATTCATAACCTGCCTCCTTATCTAAACTCTTATAAACTAATAAATTTTCTAGTAACCGTAATATTAGGTGACAACTCCCATTACTTTGGTTTCATTGATAAATGACAAGAATTCCTTATTCTTTCCACCCACACCCTTACATGCAAATCTCGCTCTAGGAGGATGATTGTTGTAACCCAATTTTGACTCATTAGCTTTTTAATTTAACTTTACAGGGTTTAAATGTAAAATTGAAAGATCAAAGATTTATTTCGATGAAAAGTGTGATTTGTCAACTTGCGTGAAAACTAGGGTCTACAATATATTTTTGTAATTCTATCCTTATCTTCAAGATAATGATAGTTATCCACTTTTAAATTTGATTCTTAATCAAATTCAAACTTCAAAAAAGAGAATGAGTTTGATTGAAACTTTGTTTCTCATTCGCCAAGGGACTATGACACTATAAATACAGACCTCAGTGTATGCAAAAGGGGGGAGGAAAACAAATGCATAAGGAATAATACCAATTTTCCCAGTAACGAGCGCCTGCATCAATCTTCGCTCAAGAAGTTGGCAACAACAATCCAACAACAGGTAAGTCATTTCATCCCCTTCTTTTCACTTTTAATTACACTCTTCTTATACCAAGCATGCGCGAGTAGCTCGCGCACGCTTGCAAAGAAAAATATACCGGCCGGGTTACTAGTTTGAACCAGTAACCGTGCCAATTTGGCTGGGTCTAGCCCAGCCCGCATGGCTAGGCTAGATCCAGTCCAAAAAAAAAGAGTGGGTCGGGTATGGGCTTTAGGCCCAACCAGCCCAAATTGTGTTTGCTAAGGGTGTGCTTGACAAAACACACCTTTATGCCTTGGGTATAATTTTTATGCCCATTTTAATTTGATATTTGACCAAACAAATCCCTTTTCAATAATAAAAAATTCTAAAAATATTTGGGGGCCTTCGTTGATTTATTTGTGGGCCCCTTGCACTTTGTTTTATTTTTTTTCTTTGTGTTTGTATTTTTTGTAGATGTGCTCAATCTGTGGACTATTACTGACGCCAGAGTTAGGAGTATTGTATTTTTTGGATTTGTGCGATATTTACCAATGCCAGAGTTGGAAATATTCGTAGGAATTGTTCACTGACGCCAGAGTTAGGAACATGAAAGGAATAATAAAAAAAAAAGGAAAAAGAAGAACAAATTCTTAGCAATTTTAGACAAAACCAGCAATGCAGTTTGCTTTAGGTAGGATGCTTAAGGGGTGATAGCATCTTCCATTTTGCGTAACCATTCCCGTACCATAGAATCTCTGTTGATTAGTTAGGGTTCCTAGTAACCATAATACTAGGTGACGACTCCTTAAACAAAACCTTTTCTCCTAAAAGAACAAGATGCCAGATACTCAAACACGAGCCATGGACATGTCACCCGATCAGAGACCATGAATAGGTTACCCGATCATAAACCACGGGCTGATCACTGAACATAGGCCATTTGCAAAAAATTCTTTCTTTTTTCAGCATATTTCATTTCAGTCATATTTCAGAGAGGGTTGCTAGAGTTGAGGCTGATTTGGAGCATCATCAATATCTCCTGCATGATACCAGAGACGACATCATTTTCCACAGAGTTAAACAGATGAAGCTGGATCTTTTTAACCTCAAATTTGCTGAGAAAGAGTTCCTTGAATAGAAGCTCAAATGTAATTTTTTTCAAGGAAAGTGACAGAGGTACTAGCTTTTTTCATGCTCTGATGAGTTAAAAGCACATGCGTAATTTCATCCCTGCTATCCAGCGTAGTAATGGTGCTCTTACTACCTCTCTAGATGAATTTATTCATTACTACCAGAACCTTCTTAGAACTTCATCATCTACTACCCCAATTAATGTTGTTGTTGTTCATAGTGGTCCTTGCCTTGATGAAACCCATTCTGATTTTCTCTTGGCTCTTGTCTCCAATGATGCTATTATGGAAGCTCTCTTTAGCATTGGTAATGACAAAGCTCCCAGACCTGATGGATACTCATCATTTTTTTTCAAGAAATCATGAGACATAGTTGGGGTTGATTTTTGTGCGGCAGTTCAAGATTTCTTTACTTCTTGCTAAATTCTCAAGTAGATTAACCATTCCATTATAGCCCTGGTTCTAAAATCTTCTAATGTTGCCTCATCCAATGACTTCGGGCCAATCTCTTGCTGCAATGTGGTATACAAGGTGATCTCTAAGATTCTTATTGGAAGATTGAGCCATGCCCTTCAAGACATTATTGGTTCAGTTTAGAATGCTTTCATTAGAGGGAGGAATATGATAGATAACATCAACCTGGCATAAGAACTTCTTAGGCATTATGGCAGGAAGAGAACCTCTCCTTGGTGCCTCATCAAAATCGATTTCAAGAAAGCTTTTGACTCGATGCAATGACCTTTTCTTAAAGAGCTTCTCCATATGCTAGGTTTTCTAAGGAGATTTGTTCATCTAGTTATGATATGTGTGGAAACTTCTTCCTTCTCTATTGTTATCAATGGTAACATCTATTGTTTTTTCCCTGGGAAATGTGGAGTTCGGCAGGGTGATCCTTTCTCTTTTTATCTATTTTTAATCTGCATGGAGTATCTTTCACATTTGTTAAAGATAGCATCACAACAGACAGGCTTCCATTTTCATTAGAAGTGTGCTTTTCATGGTATCTATCACCTTACATTTATAGATGACATTCTTTTGCTATATTAGAGGGATAAATCTTTGGTTTTGATTTTACTGGAGCAGTTGCATGTCTTTGGCCAGACCTCAAGATTACATATTAATGCAGGAAAGTCTTTTATTTATTTCGATGGAGTTGGGGACAACATGAAGCAGCGCATCCTCCAAGACTCTTGTTTCTCTGAAGATAGCTTCCCTTTCAATTTACCTTGGAGTCCCTCTCAGTCCCCACAGGCTGTTGGCTAGCTAGTTCTCTCCTCTCCTGCATAAAATTAAATATGCAATACAAAGCTGGTTGGGCAAGCATTAATCCAATGCTGGGCAGCTGGAATTAATTAGATTAGTTCTATTTGGCATGGTGCAATTTTGGCTTAGTATTTTTCCTATGCCAAAGAATGTCATCAACCAAATTACATGCATGTGCAGGAACTTCTTATAGACTGGTAACACAGTTAGAAGCAGGTTTACTTTAGTAACCTAGAAGCATATTTGTTTACCAAAGAATGAAGGGGGTTTGGGCTTGTATGACATCAAGGCTAGAAACAACTGCTTTATAGAAAAACACTTGTGGAGTATACATCTTAAATCTGATTATATTTGGATTCGATGGATGCACCATTTTTACTTGCAAGATATCACTATTTGGGCGGTTCCTTTTCAGAGATCCTCCTCACCCCTATGGAGGTCCTTAATTTCTTTACGAGATCAACTCCTTAAGGTTGTAGGGGACAAACAAAAGTGATTTCCATGATGCAAAGTTGGGATAGATCTGTTGGGCCTTTCTCGGCTCATGCTTATGAGTACCTGAGAATAAAACGAACCTCGGTGTCATGGGTTAATGCTGTTTGGGACCCTTGGTGTTTACCAAAACATAACTTCATTCTTTGGCTGGCTTTGCTAAGGAGAAAGAGAATGAGAGATAGGCTGCACTTCATTGATATTAATGCTAGTTGTGTTCTTTATTGTGATCATGATGAGAGCCACAATCATCTTTTCTTTGCTTGCAGTTGGACATCTCTCTTGTAGATGAAGATTAAATCTTGGCTTGGGGTTTGCAGGAGTATGTCTACTCTAAATAGTGCTGTTAAGGGCCTCAATTTGAAGTGGAAGAGTGTTGTTACCAGAATAAGAAGGGTCTCCCTCAGCATTATTGTTTATCTGATATGGGAAGAAAGGAACAGAAGGGTCTTTGAGAACACTTGTTCTCTGGTAGACTCTCTCTTTTAGAAATTTCAGGTGATATTCTACATGATCTTGCATTTTCATGAGAGCAACCACCTTATAATCAATGTGGGATGATTGCATTGGTGGTTGGCTTGGGGGATTTTCTTATGAGATGTTGCCCTTCCTTCGGTTTGTGGCTGCTTGTGATGTTTTGTATCTGTTGCTAGTTGTTTCTTTGTAGATGGTGCCTCTCTAGAGGGTCTATACCGCTATACATGATGACTGTTGTGGCTTTTTGAACTGTGGCTTTACTGGTAATGGGTTCTCTTGGGAGGGATTACAGTGTTGATTAGATGTTGTCCATCTTTTGGTTGTGGTTGCTTGTGATGTTTTCTCTGCTGGCTTTTTATATGATTGTCTCTATGAAGGGCCTACTTTGATTGGTTGCTATTGCTGGTGTTGCCTTTTGCTTATTTTTTGTCATGTGTTAGGGGGGCACCTTGTCTTTGATTTGGTTCCTCCTTTAACCATTGTTAGCTAATTCTTTTAGCTTGTTAGTTTTTCTTTTGGCTTTGATGTATATGTTTTATCAGGGAGTTTGTTTCTTTTTTTGTAAATCATGTATATGAACTTGTTGGTTCTCTAACTTTGTTTATATTTTGATATGCTATAAATACTTACAATTTGATAAAACAAAAAAGAATAGACTAAAGAAAGACTGAATTTGAAGTAAGATTGGAAAATTTCTTTACCAAAATCAGAATAATTAATTAAGTTTTAAACTTTTAATAGGTTAAATTGATTCGATTAAGGAGCAAATAAGTTTCAAGGTTAATCTGACCAAGATTGGAAGGATTAATTGAGTTCAAGGACTCAATTAAACTTCTTATAGGTTTCAAGGCTTCAAATCAAGGATTTAATTGATGGAAAATCAAGTTTTGGGGCTTAATTCGGGTCAATTTGCATAGATTAAAAAAATAAGGGCTCAATTGAAACTTTAAATAACTAAATTGATGCAATTAGGGGTTCAATCGAAATCAATTAAAAGTTTAAGGGTTATTGAAGGGCTAAAATTGAAGATTTTCATGACCAAAGACCAACTTGCAAAACACACGTAATGTCATGAACCAAAATTTATTAAAGCATGGGGAAATTTGAAAGAAATCAAAAGATTGGTGCTTATTAGGGATCAAGTTGAACAGATTGGAAATAAAGAGTCGATTTAAAAAATGCACTCAAATAATAGGAGGCTATTTAAATTTACCAAGGGGCATGATTGCATAGATTAAGAAGTTTAAAAGGCCAATTGAGGTCACTGATGATGAAATTAAAACAACAAGGACTTAAATTGAAATTTACCAAATCTTGAATTAACAGAACCCTAATTCATAGGGTTTAGCCAAAATAGCGTCATTTAGGGCATTATGCATCATTCTTTTTCAATTTTAGTTGATTGAGTAGGTACTTCTAGTCGAATGAATGTGAAGATTCTGATCATATTTTGGGCTCCAACCACCACCGATTGACAGAGGAGTTTTCCCTTTTCATGGTGGTGCCACCCTTGTTTGACTTTTGTACTTCACCTACCATATGAATTTCTCTAACTTCTTGTCTCAAGTCAGCTTTGACTCGTTCATAAATTTTGACAGTTTTTCATCCAACTTTGAATCAATGATAAAAGAGCTACAGGTCTCCAAATGGAGTGTGGTTTGATTCTAGTTGAAAGGAAACATCCCATCTACAACATCTATGGTCGATTTTGGTCCAATAACCTCTCATCAACCATACTTAAATCAAAGAAGAGGCACCCTTAGTTAGCCCTTTTTTGGACCTGTTTCAGATCTTTTTGCCAACCCTTTCTAGAAGCTCCCACAGTTTGTTAGGGACCTAGAAATAAGAAAGATTGACAGAAAAGAGGAAAAAAAGAAATCCTTAACAAAATGAATAGGTGAATCCTCTACATGCTAGTTTCAGAATACCAGTAAAAGGAGGATGGTTTTGTAACCTCCTACCTGTAGAAAAGACAGGAAAAAACAGAGAGAAAAGAGCAAAGAAAATAACAATCTTTAAAGTTATGAAAAAAAAAAGAAAGAAAATAGGGGAAGACCCAAGAGACAAGAGAGAAGGGAGAGCAACCTTTAAAGATAGAAAGAGAGAAAAGAAGTAAAGGAAGGGCCAATGAAAGGGTTTTTGTTCACTTTAAAGACCAAGCAACAACTATAAGTCCTTTACAAACCAGTAAATGGTTTAGAGGCCAGCCTATTGATCCCATCTATCTATGTAAGTCTCTAACATTTGATAAGGAGGTGAAGCTTAATGAGCATACCCCCTCATCTCCTCCTTTTAATTGTTTTTGTAGCATGATCTTTGACAGTTGTTTAGCTATGTTTTAAGAATTGTTAAGCTATGGACCTTTCAGTTTTGTTTTTGTTTTATTTTATGTGGTCATTTTAATGGCCTTTTATATCTGTTTGTTTTGGGTTCAATTTAGGTCAGTTTTCTAGGTCATAACTGTCATGGAATGCATAAACTTGTAGTTTGTATAAGTGTTTGATTAATGTGTTTTTTTTTTTTGTAGATTTATAGATGCTTTTGCTTAGGGGTTAAGGAAGACATTGTTACATTGACTTTTGAGATTTTAGGGTTGCTTTGAAGCATGTTTTTATCACCTGGTTGTGTTTAAGTCTTGTGTGATTGTCAAAATGTTTAGTTTGGATCCAAGTTCGCATAATAAATTTATGTTTTTGTCTTGGCAACTTCAAAGTTTGCATTTCATGTATGAAGAATAAGGATTTGATGTTGTTCTTTTGTTTATTTGAGATCCAAATAGGTTTAGTTTTGATAATGTGTTTCATTGGGGCTAAAAATGCATGTTATAGAGGTCAAATGCATGTTTTTTGGGTTTTTGTTATGTCTATCTTCTTTATGATAATGTGCCCACAGTGCACAGTGGATGAATATGGGTTTTTGGTACTAGTTTTAGAACTTGTTTTGATTCATTGTTGGTTTCTACTAGTTCGCATGTCATTATTATTAAATAATTTAGGACTTTTATGCATCGATAACACACTTTAGTAAGTTTTAATCTCAGGGTTTCGGTTTCGAACCGAAATCCATTCTTGACAAAATCGTGTTTGCTGAATGTTAATTAATGTTAACAGACATTTGATTCTTGTTCTATGAATGTTTGCAAACAACGTTATGCCTTTATTGGCTTAAAACTGGTCTCTTTCGTTCATCACGTTTCGGGGTTAACAAAGAACATACATCATTGTTTTTGTTTTGTTCGTGTTTGAATCATTTTTTTTAAGAAATGTTTATGTTTTTGTGTTTTTTATAGCTTTGATCTTGTTTTGGTTTAAACCCTTTCTTTTATTTTGTTTTTGGGTCAATTCACAATTGAACCAACATCTCGGGTTGACCTAAACAGGTTATCTTTTAGGTCACTCCTTAAGGCTTTGCTTTGTTGATTTGTTTTACTTTGTTAAGAATTTTTTTTTTTTGCCTAAGAGGTTGTTTGACAGATATACCTTTGAGTCTATTTTAACAATTTTATTTTATGAGAAAAAAGGGTTTCTGCCAAACAGAGCCTATATATATATATATATATAAAATCATAAATAATAGTTTTTACTTTGCATGCAATTATTTTTTTTGTTTAATAACTAATTTATTAAAGCCATAAGAATTTAATCTATATTTTAAAAACACCAAAAATTTATTTTGTTTCTTTTAATATCTAGGATTACAGACTTATACGTAAGATGTATTCCTGAATTTAAATAAAAGAGTTTTTTTTATCATTTATTTTATATGTTCTAAACGTTTACTAAATTTTTTATTTTTGTTTAATATTTGAGATTATGAACTTATATGTAATACGTATTTCTGATATTAAATAAAAAAGATAGTTTTTTTTTTCTTTTTCATGTCTTGACTTTATAATAGCTAAGTTTTAACTTGATAAGATAAGTACCTCTTTAATGAAGAGAACTTTTTTTAAACCTTAAACAGATCAACGGTTAGAAAACACAACAAGACACTTAGTTTATTTTAAACAAATTACAATGCAACTTACAATAGGTAAGGTTTTTTAGGGGTGATACGTCATCCCTATACACAACCTGTCCCCTTATCTCGGCTCTCGCAGACAAATAGATTTCCTAGTGATCGTAATACTAAGTGGCGACTCCCATTACTTTTAGTTTCATTAATAAAGAACAGGAATTCCTTGTTCTTTCTACCCACACCCTTTCATACATATCCCACTCCGAGAGGATGATCGTTGCGACGCCGTATATATGTGACACTTAGCAGGCGTGCATGAGAATAGAAGGGAATAAACGGAGTGTTGGAGGAGAGGAGAAGAGAGAAAGAAATAAATAGAAACATTTTAGTTTTGGCAAAAGAGGAAGACAAAAGAAGAAGAAATGCATGTCTGTTATGAAATTAGAGATTCTGGTCTTTTAATTTAGAGCTTTTTAAATAATGGTTTTACCGATGGATAATTAAATATTAATATATTTAACATTTCCATCGGTGTTTCCATCTATAACATGAAATTTAAATTTTAAATTTAATTGAAAATTTGCAAAACCCCCTTAAATATCATTGACAACATTTCAGTCCATCAGTGATTATGTCTATAATAAACAATAATTAACAATTCTATTGAGAAGTGAATAGTTCCAAAGCTCTCAAGAAAATTCCGATGGATATTAACTGTCGGTGATTCCATACGTAATGAACATAATGAATAATACCATTCGAAATGAACAGTTCCAAACCTCTCTGGAATATACCGATAGACAATATCCATCGATGTATCTGTTGGTATTTTACAGTCTGTCGGTGATTCCATCGGTATAAAATAATTTCTTTGTCCAAATTGTATTTGTATTCTTAATTTAGCTATCTATCTTACAAATACTTAAACTCACAACACAAACATGTCACAATAACACCAGTTCTGTGTATAATAATAAAATCAAAAAAAACAAATGTTTCCTTGTCATGCAATAATAAATTCACGTCATTGTTATTACATTAAAGTTAATTTTATAAAAAAATATTACATTATAGTTAATTTCATTACACATTCGTGTTGTACAAATTAATCATAATTGTCTTCTTCTTCCTCTTCTTTCATTTTATCATCATCATCTCTATTACAACTTCTATATTGATTAAATCGCTATCATCGTTTTCATCGAGTTTTATATGTCTGTTGGTTATTAAAACATCAACATCAACAAAAGTATTCTTAACAACGTGAAAATCTAAATTTTCTTCTATTTCGGTAGATAAAGCAACTTGATATGGATATACTAACTCATTAAGTTGAAAGACATCATCTCTTATAATTACTTCATTATTACCATCCTGGACAACCTTGACTTGACCCTTGAGTTTGATTTTCACTACAGATAACTAATCAACTCTCGAATAATCATTTGCAAAGGAAAGAGTGTACGTGTAATAAACTTATTGGCGTTGCTTGGCAAAAACAAAGATATCATCAACGTTGCAGAGTTTAGCCTTTGTATCAATTTTGAACAAACCATGATAGGGATCTACTTTGGTTCCTTTTTCAATGGTATGATACCAATAACATTTGAATAAAAACACTTTATTCAGCTCGCTATGATATTGCAATTCAATTACCTCTTCTAACTCCCTATAGTAGTCAACTTCTAACTCATTAGAAGTCGACTCTTTAATATATACTCCACTGTCTTATGTCTTTCTACCCTGACCATACTTTTCAGTATGAAAACCATGTCCATTGATGAAATACCTATTGTAGCACTTCACCTTTTTTTTAGTACCCAGACATAGTAAATTCAAAGTAACATTAGCATTCCCTCCAAATTGATAAATCTGGTACATGAATTACAACTATTAATAGTTAACAAGAAATGTTTAATGAAATTAAGTATCATGAGAGATAAGAATAATTAAACAGTCCCTACAAGTGTTCTGAACAATGTGGAAAATTGTTCATCTTGTAATCGAAATGAGATTTAGTCAGTTGTGAGTTTTAGGAGAGTAAAAATTGACGATGTTGCTTACAAGGAATTCAACAATCTATTAGTTTATGAAAGTATAAGAGATAAATTATTCAAAAGTAAAGACATGTTAATTATTATACTTACTAAATAAAAGGTCTCAGCTCATCGCAGTTAAATAGTACATATATATACGTGTCTAAATTCAATTTCTGTGAAGTATCTTCCCCTCGTAATATTTTTTGGTACAGGTTGTCCAAGATGAGAGAATATTGACAAGTTCTCACTCAAAGGCACTTCCTCACCGCCATCACGCTTTAGAATGCGATTGATTCTTGTTCTCAAGTGAGGCGCAAAATAGTATGAGATAAATGTTGAGATCTTTTTAACATTATAAGCCTTGCATATCGAAGCCTCAACATGCACCATGTTTTTACTTTTCTCTTAAGGTTGAACAAGTACATGCATGGATTTAAATGAATGTTTTGATTTTTTTTAAAAAGACAATAGAATTTTAATTATGATGTATATGTAATCCCTAACCTCTCAAATGGATACATCCATCTATATTAGACTAGGCCTCCAACTTTTTCCTTACACGGTAAATATATGGGTAAATGCTCCATTGAGTTGAAGAACGATTAAGAAATGAGAATAGTTAGATAATGACTTAAAGAACTCTATCACAAGTCATAAGAGGTATAGAAAACAACTTCTTCATGGTGATGAAAAAAATAGGAAATAATGAGCAGATACTCTTAGACTACAATTTGAAAGCAGTGACAAATAGAGTTTATGTGGCCAAACTAATAAAATGGATGGACCATGCATGTTTAATTATTATATAATTCAAGTAAGCCAATACCTAGTTATTGACATTTATAAAATTGAAGGTCTTCGAAGATGCAAATGATATAAAAAGAAATATTGGGCTTTCAAAATATATAAGTTATGCTTCACAGATAAATCAGAATAAGTTCTTGTTATGGTTAAGCCCTGCAATCACGAAATTTCAAGCTCTGTCATCAGAAATTTTTCAAACCCTATCATTAGAAAGTTCAAGGTGAGTTTGCAATCAATCCATCTTTTGAACAAATCTCATTTCCAAGTAAGTCAAATTAAACTTAACAATTAAGACTATTTCTTTGGTTATTTGATATGAGGATAGTTTCCTCTCGATGATATTATGTTCTATTTTGTTTTTAAGGTAGTCACCTTCTAATGAGATTATTTATTTGATTTTTAGTCACCTAATAATATGGACTCATTTAGACATGGACCTTTTTAGATTTTTTTTGTCAAAGTTGGTCACCTAATAATATGGATCTGTTTAGATTTCATTCATTATTTACTTTTTGATCAACTATTGTTTTTGCCATAAAAAAATACCTTTCCAGTATTATGTATATCTTTACAAATAACTATACAAGTCAAAAGAAAATAAAATTTTTAATGACCTTGTCGTAAGTATTGTAAAGAGGAGGCAGCTATCACAACTCATTTCTTACCTTTAATTTTTTTGTGTTTTAAAAAAATTATACTTTCAATCCAATTTAATTTTTAGTATTTAATTTAAATTTTATAATAATAATAATAATAAAGAGTTTATAGAGTGAAATAAAAAGAAAGAGAGAATGAAGGACTAAGAGGACTAGTGACCAAAAAATATTAGGGGAAGAATATGCAAAAGAGAAAAACAAAAATAAATAGGAGGATCTAGAAAATTTTAAAAATTGTTGAAAGAAATATTACACATTAATAATAGGAAATCTAATTAATTAGAAATCCATTAAAAAAAACAATATAATTGCCTAACATTATTTTTCTAGTTTAGTTTTTTCTATTTTGTTGAAGATCCTAGACAATATAAATAAGAGGCATTCAAACAAGCAAATGGAGAACACACATATAAATATTGAAAGGAGAATCTTACAAGAGTCTAGTCAAACAAAAGACCTAGCAAAGAGAAGACAAGAAAAGAAAAAAAAACATAACACAAGAAAAAAGATAAAAACAATATCGATCCAAAAATTTTAACTGCAATTTCCACCAACTTTAAAGTCATCGATCTCCCACTTCAAGAAGAGGTGGTCGACACATCTTATATCAACAAAAATAATAGGGGTTTTTCCACAATGCGAACACATCCACTCACCTTCATTCCTTGGCAATGCATGAAACGATGCTCTAAAAGCAAAACTATCACTACGCGCATGCAACCTATGTGTTAGGAATGTTTCTATTTTACCTACCACTTTATTCCCATTTCGTCCAACCCCAACAACTTATAAAGGTCAATTTTAATCCCATATGTAATTTATTTATTGTTCGAACAATTTTGTGATTTCTTATTTTAATTTTGAATCACAAAAGTATGTTGACATGTATGTTGTTTTGAATAAATTCATAATATATTCATGGTTTTTTTCTTTCCATGTTCAATCATGCTTGTTTATATCAATTAAGTTGGGTGAAACATTTATGGTTATTTAAATGGATATGCTTGGTAAAATAATTAATTTATAATGGGTTAATATAAATTGGGTAGTTAAAGGAAATAATTCAAAACCCGAGTCTCCATTAATTATTATTTTGAATCTTGACTCCATGATCAGAAAAGTGTGGATTAGACTTCGTGTTCAAGCCAAAATCCTAATTCACTACCCTAGAAATTCTTATTGTTAATAAACAAATGTATTTAGTTTAGGCAAAATATTACATGTATGCACAATAGGTTTTTTGATCGTAAAATCAAATAATAATGAAACTTACCTTAGGTACAATGTTTTACCATAAAACTAGGTGGTGACTCAATTTCTTACTTTTGAGCCCTTTCACATAACATGATTGTTGAGATGTGTCTACAATAGGTGCGATGCTTGTAGGTGGAAAAGGCATGGTGGAGCTTCGGTAGCCCATCTTTCTACTCTTTTTATCTCTCTCTTATGTTAGAATATGAATCAACCTTACTTCCTTTTGTTTTCTTTCCATTCTTCACTTAACTATTCACTTCACTAATGAAAAGCTTAATGACTTCTCGGGCTTTTCTATTTCGTGTAATGTTTAGACCTCTAGCCCAACCAATTTGACCAGACATGTTATTGTCTGATCTTGATTGTTAGGCCTCTGGCTTAAATCTTAACTGGACTTTCACACATGTGCAGTGCCACGACAATCTTTATCCTGAAGCAGATTATCAGAATAATGGGGGTGGAAAAAACAATTCTTATCTTTTATCGAGAAAAAAAGGGAATATGAGTCACCACCTAGTATTTTGGTCACTAGGAACCCTAACTTGTCTTAAAGTCTGGGTAAGGGGACTAATTGTGCAAGGAGAAGATGAATCACCCCTAACACATCCTACTTATGGTAAGTTGCTTTGTTGTGTTGCTCTAACTCGTGTTTTTCTTCGTTATGTATCTAAGGTTCAAGAAAAGTCTTCCTCAATAAGGAGATCCTTATCCCATGAAGTTAAAACCTAGTCATTCTAAAGCCTAGAAAAGCTTGTCTAAGGTTTAAGAAAAATCTTCCTGAATATAGAGATTTTTATCTTATCAGGTTAAAACCTAACCATTTTAAAGCCCAAGAATTTTTTTTAAAAAAAACAGTCTTTTTATTCAATATTGAGAATATATCTTACATATAAGTTCATAATCTTGTATATTAAAATAAGCAAAATATATTTTTGGTGTTTTTCAAATGTAGGCCAACTTCTTATGACTTTAATAAACAAGTTATCAAATCCAATATGCATAAAAAAAAAGACTGTTTTTGTGATTTTTTAGTATACAAAATTATGCAAATATAATTTATTTTTGAGAAACTTGGCCATACTAAAAAACTAAATTGATATTTTTTGTCCTAACAATTCAATCAATCACAAATCATCATCAAACAGTTCCAAAACCATATGCACAATTAATATTTTGTCCCCAAAACTAACAATTTATCAAATAAATGGTTTAGGGTTAGGAATTCACCTTCCAATGTTGTTGTGGTTATCTAGAGATTGTTGGAAACCTTCCAAGGCTGCTAGGTAATCCCGACAGTGCGTGGAACCATACGGCACCGCCATTACTGGCGCGTGAAATCACGCGTTGTCTCTATTGGAGGAGGAACACCTGTTTAATCTAAAACTCCTCTATCTCCTCTTTGATTCCTCACTAATGGTGCAACAAACATACACTTGTAGAGAGAGCTCTACTCTGTTGAAGTTTCAATCTTTTTTTTGTTTTTCAGTCCAGGTTTGTCCATACTTTTATGTTTTAATGTTGATATTGGTGGGAGAAAAATTTATAAGGTCTTAAACTAATATATTCCTTTCTGGATTCCCCACTAGTAGAGCCACAAACAGATCTCTGTAGAGGGAGCTCTGCTATGTTAAAGTTCAATATCTACTCCTGTTTTTTAGCCCAAGTCTGCCTCTAAGTTAAAAGTCAAAGCTTGAAGATTTTATGCAATGCTATTTCTTTTTTTTTTTAGGAAAATAGTTGTTGAAACTAAAATTGTCTATTTAGAAAAGGACTATTTTGTAGAAAAAAGGATTAGGATTTCCTATGATATAAAAAGAAAAAGATAAAACATGAACTTTGATCTCATACATATCCTCAGTGGCAAGTTGTAAACCGTGAATATCACTAATCAATGAGAATATGGTGCTACAAATGATTTGAATGGATTAAGTCCATCTGTACATAACTCAACGCATATATTCCATAGTTCCATTGAAAATTAAAGATACAACCTGTTAAACTGCTCCCAGATTTCATCATTAAAATGGTGTACCGTGACTCTATCTAACGTATCATGTGAATGATGTCATGTCATGTGCTCGATGGTATTTGAAGACATGAATAACCTTTGCAGTCTAGGAGTGATTGAAAAGTATGTAAGTTTTCTATGTGTGACAAGATTCCTACCCTTACCAGTTTTGGGTTTATACCTAGTATGCCCACAAGTTCTACACTCATTTAAATTTGTATTTTCTAGTTAGTACAACTTATAGAAGTTTGGACACATGTTAGTTTTATGGTATCCTAGGCCAAGTGATTTTATCATGGATTTAACAGCATAAAAGTTCTTTTACAGCCTATTTCATTTAAGTAAAACACTTTTTGCACATTCGACGATTCTGTTGTAACCGGTCTCACTCAGCCTATGATCTAACTTGATGGTCAACACATGTACAATGACAAATAATTTACTGTGATTTGTGCTCCCATTCCATAATAGTTCATCGAAATCTTTTAAAGGATCAAGAAACTTGATTGTGTCTATATTTGTTTCTTTATCTACAATTGAACATTAACCTATATCACCTTGATTCATTCTCATTACATCCATAACTATACTCCTATAATGATTACTATTATCATTTACAACTCCACACACGTTGCTAGAATTAAAAGTTGACCCAACCATCTTTTCTATCATGGTCTTGTAAAGAACATATAGTTCATTATGTGCAAACCAACACAAGTATTTTTTTTCCATGAACCTTTTTTATAGAAGATGCATCGTAACAAAATCTATATCGAGATACTTTTTATTTTCATACCTTTTACATGGACATCTAATATCATGTGCAACCCTTCGGGTGAAACTTGATATTTTGATATTTTCATATTAGATAGTGCATAATTAATAAAACTCTCAACCCCATTACAATAATCCATCATGCGCAACCTTTCAAGTGAAACTCGATACATCAAAAAACAATCATCCATTACTTATATAAAACCTATATAGAACATTGATGACAACATGTGTTAATTAATAATGTGAACTGAATAAATTATCGATACCTAACTAATTAGCTACCATTAGTTTAACTCAAACTTATTCAATATATTTTAATAGTACCCTTAAATCATTATCAATTTTCTCTAAAATTTCAAATCCCTCTAAATTTACTGAAATTTTCAACTTAAAAATAAAATTGACAAAATCTGAAACGCACTCATTAAATAAGGCACTATTTATTTCATTATAAACCATCTAAGTTACAAAACCAAACTCAATTTCATCAAATGATAAAAAAATATATATAATTTTTCAAAGTCTCAAACAAACCCTAACATGTATAAGTCATACAATTATACAACAAATTTATATAGGAAAATGCTATAAACAATTAAACACACAAATAAACTACATATACTATATAAAAATATCAAAAAATTAATATTTTAAAAATAAGTAGTTTTTCTTATTTGATAGGGAGAATCTTAAAAAAAATTGAACCAGAACATAGATGCTGGCAGATTGAATGTTGGGGTGGTCAGATTTGTGACAAAATAAGAGGAAGTTATGTGCTATTTTCTGCAGAATAAAAAGAAAGAAGAATAAGAAGAAATGGGGGAGGGGAGAGGGGTAGCTATTAGATTATAACTTAAATATTACCGTTGGATTCACTGATGGGTATTACCAACGGGCATATTGTCTCAGTAATTCTGTTTGTAATAATGACACGTCATTGTTTTTTCATTCCTTCATTTTCAATTGAAATTCTTTCGGTAGTCACTAACATAAAGTTTTCATCGGTGAATACTAAGGAAAATAGTAAGGTAATATTCCATTAGTAAATAACATTGTAATTTATCGATGGTATTTATTCCATCTAATTTTTCATTTATATTTAGCAATTAATGACTCTACTTTCCGAGGAAATATGAGATTTATGGTTTCTTTTTTACTTTAAGAGATAAAGATATTATCTAATTCTATACCAGCTAGTTAATAGCAAGCTCTTGGTGTGTGTGAGAAAATCATGAGAATAAATCATCATTTCAAAGAATTTAAGTTTAAAAAATATCATATTGCAAGAAGGGGTTAAAGCAGTTTTTTTAACTTCAAATGATTTCTTTTTTATTGCAATGGTCAATTTATATCAAAATTTAACTTAAAAAATCATTATAAGCAATGATTCGAACAATCTTTACCTAGTTTCAAGCTCATGGTAGTAGAGCAAATTCGACACAATCAATGAGGCAAAACTAGGTGAGGTTGAAGTTGAAACAGATCACCGGTCTGCTCCATGCGTGGGCCATGGCCCCCACGAATACAACATTGTGCAGTGAATATCAACAAAGACATCTTTGTTTTTTTCAAATGTCGGAAGGCAAGACATTAATGCACCTCCTTGCTCATTGGGCATTCACCGTATCACACGGATCTTTGAAAGGGGAAGGCGTCCTTGTTGGTGGACAGATCTTATCATCATCTTAACTAATTTGGTGGTCAAAACTCAGAAAAGGCACCACTTTCCAAAGGAGCAGCAATCAGATCCTACCCCACGTTTCCAATCAGTTGCTGCCTCTGCCTCTGCCTCTGCCTCTGCCCGGTGCTTCTCTTCTTTGCATTTGCTTTCGCACAAGGGAAGGAAAGGATCTCATGATTGTTTATTTGCTTCCCATGAGCTGTGACATTTTTGTACCTTCCTGTGCTTTTATCGTTACCACATTCTTGTAATTCTACCCGTCAACTTTCCTCACTTTTCTTGAGTCTCAGTACTCTTGTAAGTTATGTAATTGAATGGCAACAATAATTTCATTTTTTCGGAAGCAAATTAACATTACTTAATTTACTCGAGTGCATGAATGATTAGCTTATTTTCTTTCATTATTTTTTTTTTTTTACATAAAGAGAAAAACAAAATCTAGCTTATGCAGAAAGCTATCCCATGAGAATTTGCCTGAACAACATTCCTTAGACCAGTTAAATATGATGCATACCTCTCTTGTTGAATCTGAATAAAGAAAATATTTAAAGCTCAAGTATAGAGTGGTTGTGTACATACCCATGATAATTTATTTTTTTCGATGTATTAGATAATGTAAATAGCGTGTTTCAGATATGATATTAAATATTAATTGATGTGTAAATTGATTTAATAATATTTTTATCTTCTTAATAATAATAAAAAAAAAAACAAGAAGAAGAGGATTTAGTTGGGCTTTTATGAAATTCTAAACTTTTGAATTTAATCCTCAAATTCAAAAAAAAAATCAATATATATATATATATATATATATATGATCACTTTCTTTTTATATTGTCACCTCTTCTTGATTTAGTCTCTTAATTATGTCCATATACATGAAAAAGGTTTCTATTAAACATAACATCCTAAAGTAGTGTAGTGTTTCGTTACTATTCTAAAATAGAAAAAATAGAAATAATGAAAACACAAGAGACATTATATGATAGAAGACGGGGACATAATTATATTTGCAAGTAATGTACAAAATAGAGTTGTTGTCTCTATATTTTGTTCGATCGATGATAGATAAGATAAAATAAAATATAAAAAGGTTTATTTTAGTCTTAATATGTATTATTGTTAAACTTATATATTTTAAAAATAATTATATATATATTTTTTATTTAGTTTATATTGAGTGTTGAAATTAATAATAGTAT
>Ga0325414_1001296_pt1 | contig 23800 bp, 14 predicted proteins | sample PopdelMetagenome_8_FD_206183 | JGI IMG/M metagenome (GOLD analysis project Ga0325414, IMG submission 206183) | Populus deltoides microbial communities from Bellville, Georgia, United States - Leaf-PdKOR-R3 | ecosystem: Host-associated > Plants > Phyllosphere > Phylloplane/Leaf | place: USA... | reverse complement strand
TTCCTTTTATTAGTAAAGGGGAGATAAAAATAGATAAGATTGGAGCTGAGCAAGAGCTTTGATGGAATCTCCTCTCTGAAGCAAATCACAAGAGGGTGTACTGTTCTTTTTATAGGTTCTGTAGAGGATTCCATTGTCAAATTTGGAATGATATGTTCCACATACTTCATCTTTGCTGATCTGAAAACATTGAGGTGAAATACCTGTAGCTTTCAACAAGCCAAGGAAAAGGGGGAGAGTTTATATTATCAGCTGGAAAAGTATCCTAAACTATTTATTGGGAAAGCTTACATCTCTGGGAAGTTGGATTCACCAAAGAAATGCGTGCTGCTGTTACCAAAACTTTTATAGAATTTGATGCATAATAATAGTTTCAATCTCATATCAGAAAGAGATATAAAACATTCTGTGTTTTTCCAATAACTAATCTAGAGCTACATTTATTCATTGATATGGTAGGATCTGCAAAAGTGAAAATGCAGAACATGCCTTGAGGTGGCAGTCTTTGGGGAGTGTGGGGTGGAGTTTCCCTGACAAAATAAAATGGACATAGTAGTTAACACAGAGAGAGAGAGAGAGAGAGAGAGAGACTCACCCCTGCACATCATCCTGGCAGCCTTTAATCACTTTCTAGTTTTGAGGTCAATTCATTTTTTCTGAGTGAATTATAACTTAGTTTCTGTTGTTTATCGAAACAAATTAAGTAATTATTAGAGTATTAAAAAATAATGAAATAGCTCTTTGATTATATTTAATTGAGTAGAATTTTGTTTCCAAAAATACCTTCAATTTTTCCATTTTATTTGCTTTTTTTTAAAAACTTTTATATTTCTTAAAATAAAAAATGAAATTAAATTGGAAGGCACTATAAAATGACGGAAAAAGAATGTGAAAACACAAGAATTAAATATATAGTTTCTAAAATCACAAGGATTAAATAATTAGTTTTGCTAAACTATAGGACTAGATATAATTAACTCATTTTATTTTCATGATTTGATGTGGCATATAGTGCAGGTAAAAACTAGGTTTTCCAAGCCAGGAAACCATAGTTTTTAAACCCGGCATGGTGGCCGGTTTGATTTAAGGTCAGGGTTTCGTGTTTTGACCGGGTCACCGGGTTGGTTGGGTTAATTCTTATTTTTTAAAAAAATTCAAAACGGCGTCGTTTTAGTAAAAAAAAGTTAACGGGTTGTAACCAGATTTTTGACCGGGTTTTGCTAGGTCAACCTATCGGGTCGGCTAGGTTACATCGGATCATAACTTTTCTAGTATAAATTACGTATCTTTCTAGTATAAATTCTCTTTATAATCATTTTATAAAAACTTTAAAATTAATAATTGTCTCAAAACTTATCATGATAGAATTAAAAAGCTTACTTATACAAATTCTATATTCTAGAACACCACAAGTCTTATTTTTTATAACAAGAAATCTTATTAAAATAAAAATAAACTTTCATACCTGACAATCTTTTAATAATTTTTTTAGAACGTTAGTGAAAAGTGATGCCTGAATAGATCTAAGGTTTGGTTTGCTATGACTTAAGTCTCTAAGCATATTCATCTTCTCATCATAGTTCCTGTTTGCACCTTCTGCAAGTCGAACTAGATGTTCTAAAAGAGTATTTGAAAGTGTGATAATAATTGTTTTTTAAAGTGCTTTTCGTCTAGAAATGCATCAAAATAATATATATTTTTTATTTTTAAAAAATTATTTTTGATATCACAATAACAAAACAATTTGAAACTATCAAAAAAATTTTAACAAAAAATTTTTTTTTTTTTATAAAACACGATTTGCACTATGTTCTCAGTACGGTGCCTTAAGTTATTTGAAATTATTGTCAATGTTTACTCCAAACTATCTAACTTCTGTGATTGAGCTCTTTCTGTTACCTCATGAGGCCATATTGTGTTCCAGATGGCTCACAAAATGGGTTGCTACCATTTTTGTCTATCAAAGAGACTGACTGACTTGCTCCATACAAATTGACGTGGTGTCTAGCGTGAATGAAAATTAAGGCTTCTTAAACTTCAAAATTCCAACCTCAATATGTAGAAAAATAAAGAGTAAACTCTGATATCTTTTAAAGAAAAATACCCTATAAGGCTATTTAAATACAAGAAAAACATCCTCATTAGTAAAACCTTAATTAAAATGAAATTGATAATTTAAATAGAAAATAAAATCCAAATACAATTAAGAAAATAACGAAAATTTCAAGTGGTAACGCATGCCTCATCTTATTTTTACAGGAATATGATTTTTAGAATGACTTGAAAAAATATCAATTCAATTAAAATGACTTGAAAAAATGCCTCACATTTCCTTGAATATCACATGATGTAGAGCTTTCTCTGCTATAAATTCTTTCTTGAAAATCCAGACAAACCAAACATGAAGAAACAAACAGAAAAAAAACCCTCTTTTTTTCCAATTCTTTTCCGAGACTCTTTTCGTTTTTTCCCATGCTCACAATGACCAACTCAACTTTTTTTTTTTTTTATTTTTTTAATTAAAATGTTTACAGGGTCAAGCACGTTAAAACTTGGTGGACGAGTCAAGTGGGCAACCAGAAAACAAGTTAGGTTTACGTGTCTTCAAATTTGTAAAAATGTTCAATGTTTAAATGTTCAAGCTTGGTGGAAGAGTCAAGTGTTCAAATGTTTAATGTTTAATGATTTAAACATTAAACATTTTCATTATTATCATTTTCAATCCCCTATTTTTAAAAACATTTGTAAAAATATATACATTTTTTTAAATAAAAAATTCTTCAATTCTTTGAAGTTTTGCTATTTTATGAACTTTTTAATCTTTTTAGCGTTTTGCATATTTTCTTTTTATTTCAATCTGAGGTAAAAAAACAAAAAGTAAAAAAAGAGAAAATAACATCAAGTGTAAGCCAAAAAAGGAAAAAAAAAAAGAGAAATGATGAGAAAAAATGGAGCGCGAAAACAAATTAAAATGAGTAAGAAAATAAAGAGTGAAAAAAATAAATAAAAATGCAAAGTATATCTGTATCCAATAATTCAATATTCTAAATCCATACTTGGATATTCTAAAAATCAAAACTAAACTTACCGTATATCTAAAAATCCTTAAATAAATATATGAATTTACCTTTCAAATGGGAGGGGTGGTCATATATTTTCTTTAAATAAAAAATAAATTAGTCTTCTCTTTCTCTAAAATAAAGAAAGAAAGAAAAAACTTAAATTTCTAAGCCAAAATTATTAAACTACTTCTCAAAATGTTTAGTTTATAAGTATGCAATATTATATTTCAAGAAAAACTTGTAACGAAAACAAAAATACTAGAATGCATACTAAACAAATATATAATCTTGTATAAGAGATAAAAACACAATTTTATTATCGCGACATGCACAACGTTGAATGACAAAACTGCCTCCTGGAATGAAGGGTTTTAGGGTTTAATCATAAAGATATATATGATTAGAGGAGTCACCGCTTAGTTATTATGGTCATTAGAAAATTTATGGTTTGTGAGAGTCTGGATAAAGGGAATAGTTGTGCAAGGAAAAGACGTATCACCCTTAGTGCACCTTACCTAATGTAAACTATATTATCTATTGATTGTTATCTAGGTCTTGTTTCTATTCGTTGGTCTTATCTAAGTTTCAAGACAAGTCTTTCTTCGTGAAGAAATCTCTCCCTTCTTAGGTTAAATCCTAACCATTATAAGATCCTAATTTTAGCGTTGCATTTATTTCTTATTTTATATCTTTAATATCTTAGGTTATACTTTACTGTGTAATTTTATATTCTTAAATATTAAAGTCTACAACTAAATCCTAACACTCCAAATAACAAAATAATTGTTGGCAAGATAATATTTGAGATTGTGGTAGTGATTATTTTTTAAAATGATTTTTTACTTGAATTTATATCAAAATAATATTTTTTTTAATTTATTTTTGTTATTAACATGTTAAAACTGTTAGAGTTTGTTTCCAGTTGAACAAATCTTTAGGACTTAGTTGATTTCTAGCCTTTAATAATTCCTATTGTTTAGGATTCTGTTATTCTGTTTTGATTTCTGTTTTGGCTTCTGTTTTCAATCTCTATAAAAGGCTATATATATGGTCTTTAATTACACTAATAAACTACGCAAAACATTCTTCCATTCTCTTATATTAGTTCTTAGCAAACACCAAAAAATACTTGACATTGTGGTATCAGAGCTTGGTTATAGCATCAGAGATGTCAACAGAAGGAGGTTTTGTGCAGCCTTCAATTCCAAGATTGGATGGACACTATGATCATTGGTGTATGCTCACAGAAAACTTTCTCCATTCAAAAGAATATTGGAGTCTAATTGAGGATGGGTTTCCAACAGTGATTGAAGGAGTCCAACCTACTCTAGCTCAATTGAAGGCAATTGAAGATGCAAAGCTGAAGGATCTTAAGGCGAAGAATTATCTCTTCCAAAGTATTGATCGATCAATTTTAGAGATGATTTTGAACAAAGATTCTGCCAAGAGCATTTGGGATTCCTTGAAAACGAAGTATTAAGGTACAGCACGGGTGCAACGCGCACAAAGACAAGCTCTTCAAAAAGAGTTTGAGATGCTAAACATGAAGACAGGTGAGTCTGTAACTGCTTATTTTGCTCGTATGATGACTGTTGTGAACAAGATGAGGTTAAATGGTGCAAAGAATTTGACTGATTTAACAATCATTGAAAAAATCTTGCGTTCCATGACTTCCAAATTTGATTACGTAGTCTGTTCTATCAAAGAATCAAAAGACCTTGATGTCATTTCCATAGATGAATTGCAAAGCAGTTTGGTGGTTCATGAACAACGTATGAATGCTCATATCATAGAGGAGCATGCAATGAAGGTAACAACAGGAGAATCATCAGGTTGGCGAGAAGGAATTCGAGGATCAAGTAGAGGCAGAGGCAGAGGAGGAGGTGGAAGACGTTATCTTGACAAATCCACTATTGAGTGTTATTACAGTCACAGACTAGGACACTTTGCATATGAGAGTCCAAGGAAGGAGAGTGAAGGGGTGGCAAACTGTGTAGAAGGAGGAGAATAAATGTTATTAATGGCGTATGTAAATGAGAAGGCAACAAGCATGGAGGAGTTATGGTTTCTTGACTCAGGATGCAGCAACCACATGTGTGGTAAGAATGAGCTGTTTTCTGATTTTGATGACACTTTTAGAGAAACAGTAAAGCTGGGAGATAATTCTAAAATGCTTGTTACTGGAAAAGGAAATATCAGAATGTTTATGAATGGTTTTGTACAAATCATTACAAATGTTTTCTACGTCCCAGGCTTGCAAAACAGTTTATTGAGCATGGGGCAATTAGTTGAGAAAGGTCTTGCTATTCTTATTCAACAGGAAACATGCAAGATATATCATTTTGAAAGAGGTTTGATCATGAAGATTACATGTCTTCATGTAATGTGTGGTCTTGCTATTCTTATTCAACAGGAAACATGCAAGATATATCATTTTGAAAGAGGTTTTGAAAGAGGTTTGTACAAATGTGTGGAAACATGTCTTCAAATAGAATGTTCAAATTGTTTGCTCAGGTGCAGTTCAAGGAGTGTAATGAGCAGGTGTGTTTTAATTTACAATCCAAGGCGTCTAGCGAGCAGGTGCAGCTTAAAGAGTCCGGCGAGTAAATGCAACTCAAGGAGTCCATCGAGCAGGAGCAGGTGTGTCTTAAATCTTCATCAGAAGAGAATGTTATGCTTTGGCATAACAGATATGGACATCTTAGTTTCACAGGATTGAATCTTCTTCAACGAAAGGAGATGGTGATCGGACTGCCAAATTTAAATGCATCAACAAAGGTGTGTGGAGATTGTTTGACTGGAAAACAACAGAGAAATTCTTTTCCTAAAGAATCTATATGGAGAGCTACTCAGGTTCTTCAACTTATACATTCTGACATTTATGGTCCCATTACTCCTATTTCAAATAGCAGCAAGAGATATATAATCACATTTATTGATGATTATAGTCGTAAAATTTGAGCCTATTTTCTTGTTGCAAAATCTGAAGCCTTTACTATTTTCAAACTGTTTAAGAATCACATTGAAAAGGAGACTGGTTTATGCATTCACAGTCTTCGCACTGATCGTGGAGGTGAGTTCATCTCACAAGAATTTGCAGATTTTTGCAATGAGCATGACATACGTCATCAACTTACAGCTGCTTACTCTCCTCAGCAAAACGGCATCTCAGAAAGGAAAAATTGAACCATCATGAACATGGTTCGCAACATGCTGTCAGCAAAGAAGATACCGAAGAGATTTTGGCCAGAAGCTGTAAATTGGACTGTTCATGTTTTGAACAGAAGTCCAACATTTGCAGTTAAAAACAAGACCCCAGAAGAAGCCTGGAGTGGCATCAAACCGTCAGTTCATCATTTTAGAGTTTTTAGTTGCATAGCACATGCTCATGTCCCTGACTGCAAGAGAAGCAAGTTGGATGATAAAAGTGTAAAATGTGTACTACTTGGCATCAACAAAGAATCAAAGGCATATCACCTATATGATCCCATCTCATGGAAAATTATAGTGAGTAGAGATGTGGTATTTGATGAAAACAATAGTTGGGATTGGAGTGAGAGTCCAGTTGCTGCTGATACTATTGCTTTGGAATGGGAAAACAATGATCAACATGAAGAACATTTTGCAACTGACGATAGGGAAGGCAATGCAAACAATGACCTTGCAGCAGAACATAGGGCAAACAGTGGACACAGTGATCAACATGCTAATCCAGAAGTCAGGTTTGATCAACATGCTGATCCAGAAGTGAGCAGCACTGGTCACAACAATTCCTCAAATACACGTAGCAGTACATTTTCTGCAAGTCCAACAATCCAAGCAAGCAGCAGTGGAAATAGACGTAGCAGACCCGAAAGGGAACATAAAAGACCTTTGTGGATGAGGGATTATATTAGTGGGGAAGACTTATCTAAGGAGGATTCTTATATGGTTATGTTTGCTGCTGCCAACGATCCTGTGTTATTTTATGAAGCTGTGAAAGATGCAAAGTGGAGAATGGCCATGGATGCAGAAATAGATGCAATTGAACGAAATGACACTTGGGAGTTAACATGTTTGCCTACTGATGCCAAAAAGGTTGGGGTAAAATGGGCGTATAAGACAAAGTTCAACGAGAATGGTGAGATAGATAAATACAAAGCCCGGTTAGTTGCAAAAGGCTACACTCAAGAGCATGGAATTGATTATACAAAAGTGTTTGCACCGGTAGCACGTATGGATACAGTTCGTTTAGTAATTTCTCTAGCAGCTCAAAAGTAGTTGATGATTTTCCAACTTGATGTTAAGTCAACATTTTTGCATTGAGATCTTTCTGAAGATGTTTTTGTTGAGCAACCTCCAGGCTATGAGAAGAAAGGTAATGAGCACAAAGTATACAAATTGAAAAAGGCATTGTATGGTTTGAAACAGGCTCCCCGAGCATGGTACAGTCGCATCGAGTCTTATTTTACAAAGAAAGGTTTTGAGAAGTGTCCACATGAGCATAGTTTGTTCATCAAAACACATGAAGGAGGTAAAATTTTAATTATTTGTCTCTATATAGATGATTTAATCTTCATTGGCAATGATGAACGCATGTTTACTGATTTTAAGAAATTCATGATGCATGAGTTTGATATGACTGATATAGGAAGAATGAGGTATTTTTTGGGTATAGAAGTTTTGCAAGAACAGGAGGGTATTTTCATTCATAAAAGAAAGTATGCGCATGAGGTGTTACAAAGGTTCGGTATGGATATGTGCAATCCTGTGCTTAATCCAATTGTACCTGGTTCTAAACTTATGCAAGATATAACTGGAGTAAAATTAGATAGCAGCCACTACAAGCAAATTGTGGGTAGTTCAATGTATTTGACTACCACTCGACCTGATATTATGTTTGTAGTAAGTATACTGAGTAGATATATGGATCACCCTACAAACTTCATTTTGAGGTAGCCAAGAGAGTGTTGAGATATTTGAAGGGAACATATGAGTTTGGAATACTTTATAGCAAGAGAGGAGAAGCCAAATTAATTGCTTACACCGACAGTGATTATGCCGGGGATTTGAATGACAGAAAAAGTACTTCATGCTACATATTCATGCTCAATTCAGGTGCAGTATCTTGGTCATCCAAGAAGCAACCAATAGTTACATTGTCCACCACTGAAGCTGAATTTGTTGTTGCTGCTGCATATGCTTGTTAAATAGTTTGGATAAGAAGAATTATGGGAAGCTTCAGTCTACTTCAAAGTGATAGCACAACTGTTTACTGTGACAATAGTTCAACTATTGAGTTGTCAAAGAATCCTATTCTACATGGCCGAAGCAAACATATAGACATCAGATTTCATTTCCTCCGAGAGCTTACTAAAGATGGTGTTGTTAAGATGGTTCACTGTAATACACAAGAGCAAATAGCAGACATAATGACCAAGCCTTTGAAATTGGATATGTTCATAAAATTAAGAAGTCTGATGGGGGTCTGCACATTTCCAGGAGTAAACTAAGTGCTTTTACTAGCACATAGTTTAAGAGAGGATGTTAGAGTTTGTTTCCAGTTGAACAAGTCTTTAGGACTTAGCTGATTTCTAGCCTTGAATAATTCTTATTGTTTAGGATTCTGTTATTCTGTTTTGATTTCTGTTTTGGCTTCTGTTTTCAATCTCTGTAGAAGGCTATATATATGGTCTTTAGTTACGTTAATAAACTACACAAAACATTCTTCCATTCTCTTATATTATTTCTCAGCAAACACCAAAACATACTTGACAAAAACGATTAAAAAACAAAATTAATAATTGGAAAAAAAAGATTTTAAAAATTTTGAAAACCCTTTTTTAACCATAAAAACAAACACTCTTGTTAATATAGAAATTTAACGTGTTAAAACATGCAGTGTGGTGATAACACAAGCTGCAAGCATTGCAAAAACTACATTCCGTCCCTCTGTTGGAAGAATAAGTGCAGTAAGATAAGGGCAAAAAATTACACTAATTGTTCTAGTGCCATCAATAATGGCAGTCGTAGTTGCCAGGGCGCGAGGATTCCTTCTATTAGAACCATGTGTGCCAAGGTCAGCAGAGATTGCAGTTGTGATAAAGAGTAATTGACCCACCTACGAAGAAGCCAGCGATCACCATAAGTGTAGAGTTCATAAGCTGCAAGACCCTTCCAAAATTTTGATATAGTAAGATTGAAGGAATTGCAACAGACATGAAACCAGCTGCTATTTTAGCTGGAGCTTCATATCTGTCAGATATACAACCAGCAACAACTCCACCAAACAGGGCCCCGACATCAAACAAAATATAGAAATTTCCAGCTTTCTTTACGGGCATGACCTCTCCTCTAATTACTGCAATTGAAATTGATGAACCCATATTTAACGGGTCTAGAAAACTTTAGAAGATGCAAAAAATCCATGGGCTTAGCTTAGGGAATAGCCCAACCTCATGGGTTCAACCTTGTAGAAAAGCTCAACCTCATGGATTTAGCCTTAGGAATAGCTCACCTTTATAAGTTCAGCTTAGGAAAGAGCCCAACTTTCATGAGCTCGACTTTGAAAATGGACTCAACGCCATAAGCTCTGCCCAGGGAAGATTCCAACCTCATGGACTCAACTTTGGAGAAGAGCCCAACGCTATGAATTTAACTACATTATGAATCTTACTCTTTCTACACCTTTAGGTGTATAAAAAATCTCTTAAGACCATATTATCCCTCGTTAATACTATTAGAGAAAAATAATACTCTAGCCCCTCCTTTCTATAAAAAAGAAGAAGAAGACTCATGGGCTATAAATATCTCATGAATTCTTCAAGCTTTAGGTTCACAATCTCTTCATTCTTAATAGTTTTAGCATATATTTTTTCAGAGTCTATCTCTCTAAAATATTATTGCACCCTTTCTCTAAAAAGATATTTATTTAAGTATATGAAAATCCTCAAATCTATAAAAAAAAAAAAAAAGACATTTTGATGGTACTAGTCGCCTGGCTTCTGGTTTACTAGGCACCAAGTACAAACTACCAACCATCTTGACTAGGAAAAATGGATCAAATTGCTAAAATCAAGAGATTAATTGATTATCCAACATATAAGTTTTGCTTCTAAAGTAGGATTTTTTAGGACCTTGTCATTGGTGCTGTTTATGAAAAAGAGATAAAAAGAACCATCAGTTTCTAAAACTTGTTTTTGTTATTTTTAGGTCATTTAATGGCACACGACTAAGACACACCTGAGCCAGGATGCAGGACAAATCTACCTGTTACCGTGAACAGTTCTACCTAACCAGACTTTCAACAACTCATTAGTCAGGTACAACACCTTACTCAAGTTGTGTTGACAACCTAAGGTCAAAATCAAACCTTTCCACCTCAACAAATCTATACATGAGCATACCTAGGAGAATGACTACAACCCCCGTCAGTGGAAGTTCTCCCTTGTTGAAACAAATATTGAACACTCGAATCCCTAAAGACTATATTTCCACAAAAATAAGTCTGGACAACTATGATGGCCTGACCGACCTAAGAGAGCATGTTGCGTGGTAGCTTAGAGTTGATCATCTAGGAAAATAACTCAATGTGAAAAATCCTCCCCATAATCTTCTAGGGGTATGCATGTGCATTGTACAATAATTTGGATCCAAACTCCATTGAAGAGTTTAATGACCTACATGCCAAGCTGGTGACATGTTTTAGCACCAACATACCCTCCAAGAAAAGCTTCACGAAGTTATTTAGTGTTACTTAATAAGAGGGTGAGTCTACATGGATATATTTAAAGAGGTTTAATGAGAAAATGATCAAGGTGAAAACATTGCTTGAGCTAGTAACCTTAAATGCCTTGATAAGAGAGGTAAGAGAATATGCTCTCTAGAGAAAACTTTGTGCCATACTAAACATAAGCTTGCTCAAGGTGAAGCAAGTCATAGAAAATCACACACAGGTGGAAGAGGCTAGGTGATGCCTAGGAGCCTTACAATCTTCAATGGATGGGTATGAGGTCTCTTTGTTGCAATAACATCATTCTCCAACTGATACGTAAGAGCCCCTCACCCATTCACCAGTGGTTGATTTTGAATCCCCCATTCTCTAGTGCAGTCTAAGGCTAACACATTTTCCAAGTGATGTATAAGGGCTTCTCACCAATTCATTAGGGTTTGATTTCAGATCTCTTATTCTTTAATGCAATATCAGACTGATACATTCTCCAGGTGATGCCTAAAGGCTTCTCACTAGTTTTCCAGGGGTTGATCTTGAATCTTCCATTCTCTAGTGTAGTTTTGGACTGACACATTCTCCAGGTGATGCGAAAGAACATCTCACCAATTTATCAATGATTGATATTGGATCTCTCGCCTCTCCAATGTAGTCTCAGACTGACAAGACTCTTTAATGAGGCTTCTAGACTTTATATTATCTCTAGGAATGATCTTGGATTTTTCACTCTTAGGTACAACCTCTCTTCATTAAAAGGCTCCCGTGCCATCTTAGGAAGGTCACATACCTTCCACACTCTATTGACCACTCTTTAAGGGATTGGTATAAGGTCCCCCTAGTGTAATAACACACTCTTCAAGAGATTAACTTGGTCTTTCTAGTACAATAACACAACTCTCTTTGGGTTCCTCTTAGCTAGTTAGAAATTTTCTAAGTATAGGCTCATCCTCCCATAGGTCCCTCCTAAACATTTATAAACTCTCTAAATACGGGTTTCACCCCCATAAGGTTCCTTCAATGTAATGAGTTCCTCTATTGGGTTCCTCCAATGGAATAAGTTTTTCTATTGAGTTCCTTCAAAGAGAGTTAAGTTCCTCCAATGAGTTTGGAGATAAGAGTTCCTCTTATTAGAGTTGAGTTTCTTTAATGAGTTTTGAGATGGAAGTTCTTCTAATGGAATGAGTTTCTTAATTAGGTTCGGCTTCTCCATTGAGTTCCTCCAATGAGTTCGAAGATGAGAGTTCCTTCAGTAGGAGTTTCTCTAATGGGAGTTCTTTTAACGAGTTTGAAAATGAGAGTTCCTCCAACAGGAGTTAAGTTCTTCTATTGAGTTTGAATATGAGAATTCCTCTAAAGAAAGTTCCCTTAATGAGTTCGAATATAAGAGTTCCTCCAATGAAATGGGTTCCTCTATTGATATGAGTTCCTTCAATAGACAATAGAATGAGTTCCTTCATACTGGGTTCCTCCAATAGAGTTCTCTATGAGTTTCTCCACCTATTATAAAAAATTTCTAAGTATGAGTTCCTTCACGGTTCCCTTTACATACTTATAAATTTGTTTTTCAACAATGGTGTATACCCTTACAAACATACTCTTTCGTATATTACCCGGGGTTTCTATCCCTTTTCTCATATAAAGAAAATTCTAAAACTCGTCATGGTAACCAAGTATTTTTACAAGTTTTTATATATCAATATCACAAAGACTTGGGGGGCTACTAATGAACCCAAATTTAAAGGGTCTAAAAAACTTGAAGGCCCAAAAAACACATGGGCTCAGCTTAGGGAAGAACCCAACCTCGTAGGCTCAACTTAAAGGAAGGGTCTAGCCTTCATGTGTTCAGTTTAGGGAAGAGCCCAACATCTTAAGCTTAACCTAGAGGAAGAGCCAGATCCTCAAGGGCTTCGCCTAGGGAAGAGCCTAACCTCATAGGCTCATTCTAGGGAAGATCCCAGCCCTCATAGGCTCTGCCTTAGAAAGAGCCTACCTCATGGGCTTAACCTTAGGGAAGAGCCCAACGCCATGAGCTATATTATGAATCTTACTCCTTTTACACCTTTAGGTGTATAAGAATTTTTCTAAGACCATATTATCCCTCATTAATACTATTAGGGCAAAATTACTCTCTAGCCCTTTCTTCCCAAAAAAAAGACAAGACTCATGCACTATAAATACCTTATAAATTCTTCAAGCTTCAGATTCACAATCTCTTCATTCTTAACATTTTTAGCATACATATTTTTTAGAGTCTATCTCTTTAAAATATCATTGTACTTTCTATTTCTAAAATGATACCTACTTAAGCATTTAAGAGTCCTGCAATTTATAAAAGAAGATCTTTTGCAAGTACTAGTCACCAACCACCCTAGCCTACTAAGCACCAGGTACAAGTTACTAGCCATCATATATAATTATCCTATCATACTGTCATGATCTACCAAGCAACAAGTGATTAGTTTGTACTGACACAACATCACATAATACCTCATCACAATATTTACCAATAAAAAAAGAAACCAAAACCTGCTTATTCACTTTTACTTCACCAACATCATTCAACCACTGTAATTTATAAGGTATGTGATGTTTGTTAGTGTGCAAGTTTAACTTTCTCACTAATTCAATACTAGCTACATTAATGCAACTATTACCATCTATAATTAAGCTAACATGTCATTCTTTCTTGTTTGGATGAATTATTAGGCCTACCATATATGATTGGAAATCTTGAGATGTTTAGCTTTTAGACCAACTTGAATCGCAGAAAAATTGCTCATATAGCTCCAGTTATGTCCCAAACAGCACACAAAGGTTTAGTCTAACATATTTAACAAGATTTGTCTAGAAATATCAACCTTATAAAATAATATATTCCTGAACCTCATTTAACCTGAAAATTTACCAAAATATAGTTCCATTTGTCTAGTACCTCCCTGAAAAATTTCAAACCATTCTAATGTACAGTTGGAGATATATACATGATGTTACAAAACTAGTCAACAAATATTTTAAGGCAAAATTCGGATCTTACTTGGTTCGTATCATGATACATTCATTGTTAAATTGAATATACAACATATTTTTGTTTTATGTTTATTTAAGTATCAAATAAAATGTCATTCACACAACTCATCACATACTATTATTTTGTAGAATCAAGAAAGCCATCTAAGACCTCCAAAGTCATTATTCATAAGTTTCTATGACTCAAATAAAAATTATTAACTACATACTTGATGAAAGAAAAACATACCTTCTTGACTCAAATAAAATGGTAGCCAATACACGAACGAGTAAGATATAAGCTTAATAAAGAATAGAGAAAATGCAAATGGCCTTCAAGCTTCTATAAACTCAATATTTCCTACAACCCTAATTTTTTGGTAGACAATACCCTTATCCTCCACTTTCTCAATTGGAATATCTTCCTCTTTGTCCCATGTGGGTGCATGACATTGTGGCATTGAAATCAAAGAATCACCACCTAATTGTTTGGGTCAGGTCATTAGAAGACCTAAGTGGACTAGTCTTATTTGAAATTTCAGGGACAGGGATTGATTGTAGTTAGGAAAGATATTAGCACCCCTAGTGCATCTTACCTGAGGTAAGTTGCATTATGTAGTTGAAACGTTTTGATGGGTTCCTACCTGGTGGTCCGTCTATGGCTCAGAACAAATATTAATACTTATGAATAAATCTGGCCTTTTGAATTGATTGTGAGCTCATATGCCCAGGTAAAGTTTTATAGGAAAAATCCATGTAAGTACCCTAACAAGGTTCACCTGTCCTGAAAGACGAAAGTGTTTCACAACTCGTGTATTGTGGTGAAAAAACACTTCTAATTAAAATCAATGAATATTCAAAATAATTCTAAGAATTTTCTAGTCAACTCTTAGTACTTAAATATCAGCCTCCTCGTAGGTCTTGCATTTATACCAGAATATTGACCATTAATTTTCAGAAATTAAAATTTTTAGGGTTATTGAAATATTGACCAAATACTTAAGGAATTTTACAAACTTATTGTAAATTAAACAAACTGCAAAAACAAAAACACAAGTTTTCTAAAACAATGTTAAAAACATTTTTCTCTCCTTTATATAAATAAAATGCAATTTTTGTAAGGATTGGGCCATATGCAACAAGAAAAAAAATCATTTTTTGGTTTTTTTTTATTAATATGTATTTCTGTGAGGTAATGTTTAACAAAACTATATTTTCTTTCCCTAGAAAATTGCTAAATGGACTTGAGAGTGTGTTTGCTAAACACCATCTTAGGCAAAAAAAAAAAAAAAAACCTTTAACAAAAAGTTGTTCATACAAACAAAGCTTTAAGTGTTTGACCCAAAATAAAATCAAACGGGTAGACCCAAAGACATTGGTTCAATCATGAACGAAACCAAAACCCAAGGTTTGACCCAAAACTAAACCAAAACAAAACCAAAGTTGAAAATTAATACAAAACATAAACATTTTCACAAAAAACAAGGATCAAACACTCAAATCATAAAGAACTCGGAGAACATTCATCATGAACTCAACAAACACAAATCTCAATCCAGACAAGTTTTCATGCAATTAAGGGTTGAATTTTATTCGAAATCATGTAAGGATCCACAATCTAGCATCCATTCACATTGATTATCAAAGAATCAACACGTTCTTGTCAAAATAGGTTTTGGTTCAAAACCAAAATCCTAGGATTAAAACACCTAAAAACTTGTTATTGATGCCCTAGATTATATACTAGTCAAGTTGCCTAAATGGTTTAGTGTAAATATTGGACCAAAGTTAGGCCAGATCATAAGGTCAAGACAATGTTCTTTCTAAGAACATGAAGAAACTGAACCCAAGAACCCAGTCCTAACCTACAGTTAAACCTAAAACTAGCCTTTTAGACTTCTAAAACATGTTGCTTTTGGTCCTCCTAAACCACATTACCAATATTAACCATAGTTAAATCAAAAGAACTAACAAATAATATTAAATCATCAATAATATGCATGAAGTTTTAAAGTTCAAAATTGCCGAAGCTAAATAACAAACATATTCATGCTATTTGGATTCAAAACTTGATATTTTTAACATCTATATGCCAAAACATACTTGTATGAACCATGGAATTACACTAAAAGATATCAAATTGATCATCTGCTTCTAAAATCTTTAACCCATAAACAAAAGCAATTTACTATTTTATTATAAAAGAGATTACAAAACTAATCAAAGTATCTCAAATACATCATCAACATGCTATTGGGCTAAAAACACAGAATCAAATAAGTATCAAAACCAAGAATCATGCTTTTAGTGCAAGTCTCCCTAACTCATTATTGACTAAAACTAAAACAAACTATCTTAACGAAAGCTCGAGATCTAAAATATCCTTAAAACAAGAAAAAAAAAAACAAAACAAACTCTGCTAAAAAACATTAGATTATTCAAGCACCAAAATCAAACAAACAAAATGCTTGATAAGCTTAAACAACATCAAAAGAGGTTCAAACATTAAGAAAATATGAATAGGCAGGTCATATGGACTCCACATTTGAACTTTTACATGGTTATACCTTCTTCAAGCTCACTGGTTATGAACTGCTATTTTCCTTCTCTTTTGTTTCCTTTTTTCCCTTTCACTATCTTTTCCTTCCAAAGCTTGTTAGACCCTCTATATTAGGCTCTTGAACCTTCACATCAGAATCTTTTCACAGTGTGTTTCTCCATGTTTTTCCTCTTTTTTTTTTCATTTTCCAGGGGTTATTTTGCCAGGGTTCTTGATGGATTCAAACATAGATTAATCAAAACTTAGCCCTTTGATCAAAATAAAAGACTTCTAGACAAATTTTAACAACAGGAACCTCTGTTCTTCAATGGTTTTAGGATGGTGGTTTTATAACAAATTTGTTTAGGTGGTTTTCTTTTGTTTGTAGACAAAGACATACATCCCTCATCTTATGATTTTGGATGAAAGATTTATAACCTTTGATAAGAACCCTTTAAGAATTTACATGTGAACACACAGAAAAATTAAATAGTTTTCACAAATTGGTATCTCAGTCAAGACTAATTAAGTTAACCAATTTCGAGGTTTTGTCGGAGCAACTCCGATGTAAACGTCATTAGAGACCTGAACTTGGTAAAAGAGAAACATACATTTGGGTTGGATCCATTCTTGATCAATTTAGAGGTTTGTAGCTTCACATTCATTCATTTAAAGGAGCCAACTTAATCAACCAAGAATCTAAAAATACAGTGATGGTTAATTAGGGACAAGATATTGTAGAGTTCCTTGAATAAAATAGGATGTAAATGTTTGATGAGAGTAGTTGATCTTTGTAGAGGGAGTGTTTCTTAGTTGAATGATGGTAGTTACAGCCATAGAGGTGGTCGGAGACGTTATATTCACTTGCCTGAAAGTGTATACTTGGTCAACCAAAACTGTCAAGAAAAAGCTAAAAAATGGTCGAACGACACGTCATCTATGTTAAACCCTAGAAATTAGGGTTTTTAATTGGGATCTGAAAATTTTCACTTTAGTTCATGCTCTTTTAATTTCTTCTAATTGCACCCGTAATTGCCTCCCAAACTCTTAATTTCATGCAATTTCACCCCTGCCAAACTCAATCATCAGCCTCAAAGTTCAGTGCCATTTTCATCTTAGTTTTTAATTTTTGATTTGTGATCTTGGACCCTTAATCAACCATCAAAGTTTTAATTTTCTTCAATTTGACCCTTGGTTTAATCAATTTCGGTCACTACAATAATGCGCCTCTTTTAGTTTGGTCTTTAATTTTGGATTTTTTCAATCAAGTCCCTAATTGCCCATCAAACTATAATATTCTTACACTTATGCCTTTGATTTTTCCAATTAACACCCAAATTGACTCAAAAAACTAATTTTCCTTACAATCAAGTCCCCAATAAGATTAATTAAATCTTTTAAAATTCTCATTAAGTCTTTACCTATTCGTATTTGTATTTATTTATCTAAATTTGTTTTTCACTAATGAGGCTCTTTGTCAATCAGAATTTAGTTGTCAATTTTATACAATTTAGTCCCCCAACTTTTTCACTTGTCATTTTGGTACTTCACCACCAACTTGGACAATCTTCTAGGTTTTCTTTATATATATCATCTTGTATTTTGGATTTTATTTTTTATTTTTTATTTTTTATTTTCTTGATTTTTTATGGGGTCAAAATTAGGTAACAACAAATGCTCCCTCTTTACAATGGTCACAAAGCAAAATCTCATCAAGATTTTGCATAGTGAGCTTGTGGAAAAACAATTGTCTATCAGACTTGTTTGGTGATTCAGCCATCTTGGAATTCCAAAGACTTTGCTTTTTAAAAGTTCATTATCACGGGTAATCCGTCCCTTTTAAAATTCAAAAATTGATCGATTTTCATAGGTGATCTATCTCTTTTCAAATTCAAAAAAGAATTTTAGCAAGCCTTCGTGTTTTCCTGAAATTGGTCTATTTTCTCAAGCGACTTGCCCATTTTAAAATTCAAAAATTGGCCTATTTTCATGGATGACTTGCCATTTTTTAAATTTCAAAAAGAATTTCAGCAAACTTCCATTGTTCCCTGAAATTGATCTATTTTCATAGATGAGCTGCCTAATTTGAAATTAAAAAATTGATTTATTTTCATGAGTGACTTATCCCTTTTCAAATTTTAAAAAGAATTTCAACAAGCCTCATGCTTCCCTAAAATTAGTCTATTTTCACAGGTGACTTGCCCATTTTAAAATTCAAATTTAGTCTATTTTCACGAGTAACCTACTCATTTTAAAATTTAAAAATTGATCTATTTTCATGATTAACCTTTTTTAAATTCTAAAAAAAATTTCAGCAAGCCTCTATGCTTTTTTGAAATTGGTCTATTTTCATGGATGACCTGTTCATTTTGAAATTAAAAAATTATTCTATTTTCATGGGTGACCTATCATTTTTCAAATTCCAAAAATAATTTCAGCAAGCTTTCATGTTTCCTTGAAATTGGTCTATTTTCACCGGTAACCTGTCTATTTTGAAATTAAAAAATTAGCCTATTTTCATGGATGACCTACCATTTTCAAATCCCAAATAGTGAGATCTAAAATGAAATTCAAAACAAAATACTCACCAAGAGTAAACTCTTTAAATGAATGCCTTGTTTTATGCATAGTTTTTAAACCCGACTCGGTGGTCGACCCGGTATAATAATCGGGTCACGGGTAAGATGGGATGACCTGGGTCAACCCAAAAAAAGAGGAATTCCAATGCAATGCTTTACCAGCAGCTTCAAGCATTCCTAATCTTAGTGTTTAGTCATTTTTCTCTTTCATCAATATGTATATGTTGAACAATAACAAATTATTAACTAGATCTTATATATTCTGCATAATACAGGCTTTTATTGCTGAAGATGAAAATAGAAATTATGATAAGCTCCTAATGGTTCATATCCCCTTGTTTCGTGTTTAGATTGTTCCATTGAAGAGGACTTGCATTACTACTTCCGCACCTTTGTGCAATATAAACAAAAACCAGCAATTGAAGTGACTAATTTTGATGGCTTCTTGAAACAGGTATGGCAGATCAGAAAATGTTCTGAGACTAGTTTGCCTAAAACTGGGGAGATGCAGATAGAGAACTAATTCAGGAAACATGAATTACCCATGTAATTAAATGACAACGAATTAATAACCAAAAAACCCAGAAACTAGAAAAGCCAAAAAGCCACAACGGAGATCCATTGGTGATTTAATAGCCATCATACTATTTTACTTGGAAGAATCAAGCAATGAAGAACAGAAAACTGAAGAGAAACATGTAACACCAATGGTTTTATGTATTACCCAAAACCCAGGATATGTCGGCTTTGCACCTTCTAACTCTAGCAGCATCTCGTTAGTATCTCTCTCCCCATTGCATGCCGAGAAGATTTTAAGATTTGAGGAGGAAGCAAAGGCAAATAGGCAATGACTGACTGATCTTTTTACTTACTTTATTTACAAAACCTGGTATGACTTGCCTTGAAGTCTTTTGCGTGTGGCTTAAATTCCATTTTTTTTTTTTTTGCAACTGATATGGCTTTGCAGATTGAAGGTTTAGGTTTTCTGTCTTCATGTTGCAAATAGTTTGATAGTAAAAGGCTAAAAGAATGATGTTATATATATATATATATATATATGGTCTCATCTGGGTTTACTAGGGTCTTACGGGTTCCGGGTCAGCCATTCAGGTCGACCAGGTTTTTCCGGGCTAAATCCCTGGCTGGTTTTTTCTTAAACTCGGCCCGATTCCAGCCCCGGGTTAGCCGAGTCCCGGGTTGACCCGTTGGGCCGAGCCGGGTTTTAGAACTATGGTTTTATAGCTTGAGTTATTCACACCTTATAGATGGGATGTCTTTGCCATTTTTTGGCTTCCATTCACCTATGCAGATTCCACTGCCTTTCTTCTTGATTGGTGAATCACGTGCTAACACTATTTCAAAGTTGAGGTTAAATTATATGCAATACATGCCTTTTGAAATATATCCCCCTATTTCTTCACAATCTTTTTTTTTATTGTTAACGGTTATAATTTTTAAGATGGTCGCTTTTACCGGCCCACCCTTCCAGTTTACTTGGGCAAATCCGTGCAAGTTACTTCCTAATCTTGAGTGTTGAGCCGTCTTTGTAGCCTTCTTATTTTGTGAGTATTTAGGTCATGGTGAATGCTATCATATTTTTTTTTTCTAATTGGGAACGAATTAAAACTCTTTATTTTATGACAACGTTGCTGTTTTTTTAATAATTTTTTCAAATACTCATGACACATGCTTTGTTTTTTTTTTTAGGGTCCCTAACAAAGACTTCACAAGATTTACTCTGTCTTTTTAAACACCTGAGATTTTCAATGTCATGTTAAATAACAATGTTCTTGCAACTCTAATAACTTGTATTGGTTTTTGAAGAAGACATTTTAGTATGGTGATTTGGTAAAAGAGATGGCCTCATTTTGTATTGAGTTAAAAAAAGATCAAATACTTGTTTGAAGTTTTGTGTTTGGATTTTCTCAATGTAAACAAAGACGAATAGTTACTCACTTCATCATGACTCTTATAAATGATTCCTTATATTTTGAGAGCACTATTTATTAGTTTTTCCTGCTTGCTCGATTAGAATAAACTTTTCAAGACACGTAATGAAGACTGAGTTTTATGGCTACTAAAGAAAAGAAGTTCATGGGCTCAAATAATGTTTGAGGGATTTTATGAGTCTAGGATCACTTTCACTCCTTTATGCCCTTTCATTCTTCTTTTTTTTTTTCCTCTTATTCTTCCAGCATATGTTATGCTATCAAATACCTTCATTTTTAGAAGTGAGACAAGGGATCTTTTCAGGTTTTTCTTTTCACTCTAAACCTTTGATCGAACACCTAATTGACTTTTCTTTTCTGAAATCTTTTTATTTGCTCATATCAAGATACCAATACCAATGCCTTTTTCTATTCCATTTGCAAGTTCCTTAATGATTTTCCTTTTCTTTGTTCATTAAAGCAACAAGAGAAGCTTTTGCTTGGTTTTTAGATACTCATGTGTCTTCTCAACAAGAGAAGCTTTTGCTTTGTTCATCAAAGCCTTTTTTTCTTCTTGGGGTTATTGGACTTTTCTATTCTGCGACCTCAATCAAGATCTCATGGATTTTGTTCACAGGTATTCTACCTTTTTTTTTTGTGTTTTCCGACCAGTTTCTTATCGTTAGTGGAAATTTTGTGTTTTCCGACCAGTTTCTTATCGTTAGTGGAAATTCTCAAATACCTTCATTCTTATCATTTTCTAATATTTGCCCCAAATATGGCATGTGATCCTAGCCAAGGTTATTTTACAAAAGAAAAAAAAACACTTCATCTTAAATTAGGACTACAAAGGACATATTCATCTTTAGGGGATATCAAAAATAATCTTTTCTCATTTCAAGAAAGATTGATTAGGACTAATAAATTTTGATTTCCTTACCATAGTGATTTGCACGGAATTGTTTTGGGAGTTCATAACTCATGAAAACTTTATTGTCTTTCTTTCATGTAGCTTTTACATAGCAAACTTTGATAGTTAAGTCATTCCTTTGGGTTTCTAGGTATTTAACCATCTCCTAAGGACTTGCTAGGTGAATCGTTGTTCTTGGCAGATCATTGATTTTTCTTAAAATCATTAGTCAAAGTCCAATCTTGAAAATCTTTGTTTAATAGAATGATTTTTGAAAAATGGTTTTTTTTCGTTGAGCCTTTATGGATCATTTGCAAAACATACAAAATGTAATGTGAATGAATATCCAAACTTTATTGATTTAAAGAAGATTAATACACTACGTATAGAATTTCTTTATAGAGTCAAAAGTTCACAGGCCTAAGCAAGTCATCTCAATCCATTCTTGTAAAAAACAAAGCTCCCCTAAAGAATGTTTTCTTCATTGTATATGGGCTTTTTGTAACTAGGTGCCCACTTACTCCAATCTTCTCTCGGTAGATGTAAGATCTTTCTCAACACTAGATCTCCTTCATAAAATACCCCAGGTCTGACTTTTTTGTCATATGCTTTAGCCATTTTTTGTTGATATAACTAGTGATGACAAATTATAAGTAACCTTTTTTCATTGATCAAATTTAACTACATGTATCTTATCTTGACCCAATCAACTTAAAAGAAGGAATGCCTTTTAGATTTTTCCTTTTTTAGCTTAAAATGATAAAGAAAAAAAAAACTTGGATATGATTGGACAAAGATGGAGAAGAGGCCACATCCAAAACTTGGATATGATTGGACAAAGATGGAGAAGAGGCCACATCCCCGGGTAGTATAAGTATTAGCAAGAGTATGAGAGATAGCATGACTGAGAGCGATGACAACATTTTTGGAGGAGCATGTCATTCCTTTAGAGAGAAGGAAATATGTGACATAGGTTTTGACATGGGTCTTTGCTCTATATATCAGACAATAATTTAGAAAAGATAAGAGAGTAGTTTCTTATTCTTAAGGGGCTTGTTTGTAAGCTCGTTAAGAGTTCATAATGATAGATGTTAATGAGGTTGAGGGGCTAGCTTTCATGAAATGTTTTTCATTTTTTTGTTAAGGGAGATGAACTTATAGTTCACCAGGACTTGTAGAGAACAAGAAATTAAAGGGTGAGATCTCGAGTTTTAACTTTATTTGTGTCAACTTATAATTTCAAAACTAATAAAAGTACTTGAAAAGAAAAGAGAATCTTTATTTATTTATTTTTAAAAAATTATAACTAAATCTTAAATTCCACTAGTTAATATCATTATTACCATACATATCAACAAAATTAGTATAAAATCCAATTTTGCATTTGCAATATTAGGAAAGAAATTCCAAAATTGTCAAACCTAATCCAAAGACTAACTTGGAAAAAGCCCAAGTTATCGGCTCACCGATTAATCTTTGGATCACGGGGGTCAACTTTGATTAATTGTTTTTATTAAAATATTCATGTTTGTTTACCCAACTTGGTTTGGTTTGGGTTTGTTAGTCAACAAGGTTACTAAAACTTGATGGGGTCAAACAAGTTTGTTTGAATCAATATCTTATTTAATTTAGCTAAAAATCCAACCTAAGTCATACTTTGAATCTTGAATTTTTTAAATCAATCTACCAAGTCAGTAAAATTTAATAATCATAAGAAATTCAACTCCACCCAAACAATAAAAATAAATTTGTACTAGTGATTTCCATTAAAAAAAAAAATTACAGATAAAAAGCAATGTCACTTGTCGGTCAATCCAAGAAGGCAAGAAATTTAACAATATTCATTAAAAAAAATAAAAGACATTAGATAATGGGTTCCATTGTAACAAATAAATATCATATGATGACTTGGATGGGAGGAGAAGTTAGTCAAATGAAAAAGTCAACCTCATATGAAGACATTAGATAATGGGTTCCATTGTAATCCTTTACCCACCTATGCAAAATAAATGATGAGGTTAGAAAAGATAAATAAATAATTTAGAAATAGAAAACAGAAAGATCTAAA
>Ga0325414_1001293_pt1 | contig 23810 bp, 11 predicted proteins | sample PopdelMetagenome_8_FD_206183 | JGI IMG/M metagenome (GOLD analysis project Ga0325414, IMG submission 206183) | Populus deltoides microbial communities from Bellville, Georgia, United States - Leaf-PdKOR-R3 | ecosystem: Host-associated > Plants > Phyllosphere > Phylloplane/Leaf | place: USA... | reverse complement strand
CTTGGATATGAACATTGAAGTCTATGTTGAGTTTATATTATACATATTCTAACACCATTAGTGAAACCTTTTCACATTAACATAATAAACTTAGCTAAACATTGTGAAGAAGAGAAAAATAAATAAAATAGATAAGAACATAGTTATGATGAAAAGCATAAACAAGAGATTAATGAAAGCAAAACTTAAACATTACAAAAATACAAAGAAAGAAAGCAAGAATATGATCTTGATCTGAAAACCAAGATGTCTAAATGTATGGCAAATGCCTCTTTTATAGGATAAAATTCAAAACTATTGATTTGATGACTAATTATTGAGTGGGTGACCACCTCTTGACTTGGTGACAACCATTATCTTCTTGTTTGAACATAGTGTCATTGCTAACGTCAGAATTTGAACAGATAGTCATCATGAAAGTTCTAGGAATTTGTCTCAGCTTTCCAACAAAATAAGAATAAGCTCATTTGGACTTCTAGAACTCGAGATATGGGCTGAACACTGAACAGTGTCTGGGCTGCAGGAAAGATTCCAACTTCTCTTTTGTTGCTACAATTTGAACTTGAAAACAACCGTTTTGAATCCTAGACTCTCATGAAAGTTTTAGGCCTATGTCTTAGCTTTCCATCCATATAAACTAGACCTAAATTCAAGTTCTGCAGCTCCAGTTATGATCCAATAACCGAATGGTGTTCTAGTTTGAATTGAACCAGCATCTCTTCTTTAAACTTAGCCCTCTCTTTGCCTTCTCAATTTTAATAATTAAACACATCAATCAATCCTTTGAATTGTGAGATATGCCTGCATTTAAAATGAGCATTTACTAAAGATATCTTATATTATAAGTCTTGTTATTATAAAACATGCTTAAGTTAGGGAATTTAATGATACTTTAAGTGCAATATGATGATATAAACCTTGATAAAAATGCACTTTTAAGTACTAATCAGGATGCATTGAAACATAAATAAGTAATTTATAGTAACAAAATACTTAGACATCTACATCATTATGGATGATGCGACTTGTTATGGGATGATGTTGGTAAAACAAGTAGAGAATAAGCCATTCAGGTACATATATCTAGCTAGCTATTCAAATAATTTCATGAATGCAAATTCCTTGATTGGTTCAGATTCATATAAGGAGTTTGAAAAGGTCTAACAAAGTTTATATCAGTCACATAAATTAAAAATAAAGACCTTTTGAGATCAAAATATTAAAATGGTCTAGATAGGTTATTAAACCTGGTAGTTAAGAGATAAAGGCTTTTAAAGTGGTTGAAGAAAACAAGGAATACTTTTTTGACATAAAAATGTTGACGAAGTCTTTGATTAATTGATGCATGAGGTAAAAAATAAGCTAATTGAAAATCATTCCATCTATATTGCTACCAAATCAAAGGAAAAAAGTATTACAAGGGGCATAACTCATGGAAATATGACACTAATAATTATGTTTTCTTTAGAAACCATATTCAAAATGCATTAAAAGCTGGTCACATTCATTGTCTAGATAAAAAGATAAAAGAGTATAACAATCTATTCTCTAAGACAACAAGAGTAGTGGCTATCCCCAAGTTAGAAGAACTCCTTAGTAAGGAAGAATCATAAAAGGTAAGGCCTAATCGATCATGATAAAGATTAGAATTGGTTATAAACCTTAATATTGAGAAAAGTTGTATAGAACATGGTAAAGCAAAATAAGTGATTCCATAAGCCTAGAATATACCTTATAATATGGTATATAAATGCCCTACATGCCATATAATTCGCTGAAAGCCTAAAGACTTGGGGGAGGGGGGTAAGGCTAAGCAAGTAACAACTCAATGGCATGCCAAAATATTTAGGCTTGAAAGAATATTTAAGAATGACTAGCATAAAAACCAGTCACAACAAAAATAATCTAAAATTAATTGATGAGGATGATGATCTTGTTAGCAACTACCAACATCTTTTAGATTTAGAAAAGAAATGAAAATAAGGAAAACTATCCAAAGATTAGTTTAGGAGAATGTAATGTCTAAACACTTTAGTAAGATGAGATGATGCACAACCATATAACTTACTAAATAGAAAAGTTTTAAATGCTTAATAGAGCAATAAAGTGGTCCAAAATAAACAACCTCAAACACCATTCGTGTTGTTAACATAAGGCGACCACGATCAATCCTTGTTAAAATGATTACTTCTAACCCTATAGAAACTAACAACAATGATCAATGATCAATTTATATCAAATAAAAAATCACACAATGATTAAATACATTGACATAAGGAGTTGAAAAGGTCCTTACCCCTATACTATCTCCATCTCAAGAGTTTGCACTTGACCATGACCTGCTAAGGAGAAAAATTACTGAAGAAATCTATAAAATGATAAATAAGGCTATTACAAGGATAGTTAAGAAGTTTGTGAAATGCAACCATCCATGAATTGAAGAAGTAAAGAGTGAACCTAACACCAAGGTAATATCATAGTAAAACAATAACAAGGAAAAATTATCCAATATGTTAGGCTAATACCTATGGAGCTTGAACAAAGGAAACAAACACAACATCATTGGCCTAAGTCTTTGGTATTCCTAAAATAAAAAAACAAAGGTGGCATCATCTGTTTAACAAAGCAAAAAAAAAAAAAAAAAGAAGAAGATGTTACTATAACAATTACCATAGCAAGAGAAAAACTATTATCTCTTATAAAGAAAACAATAATGGTAAGGACTAAGGATGATAATGATGTATAAATTTCAAAAAAAGCTACACCCATAAGAGGTAAAATAGCTTCAATAGATGCCTTCATCCAAACAGAAAAATACCTCAAAGAAAAGAATGAAAAGATTATAGATACTAATAGCTTATTGGATGATGATTTCTTAGAAGATAGAACTAATATCTTTACTAATGATAATATATAATAGGAAAAGGAAAAAAGTTTCTAAAATATTAGTCTTGATGTAATAATTTGGATGATTAAACTGCAGTTAAGAAAAATACGTTAGAAATTCCTTCTAGTATAGAGAAAACCAACCTTGGAAAAGCCATATCCATGAATATGGTATTCACTTTTCTTTATTCTTTTGAAGCCAAACTTGACCACCTACCTTATTTGGATAATGATTGTGAAAAAATTTATAAAGAAAAAGGTGGAGATCATTAAAGTTGACTAGTCAAAACCTATGGTCAATCAATAGCCAAGTCATATATTTATTAAAAGAATATTGGTTATAAGTCACCATTTGAAACCTTTGCATGTCACAACAAATTCTAATTGTATGCTAGTACAAAATGTTATGGTTGAAAATGGTCATAACAAGGATACCATGATCCCATCTCAAGTGGTGATATCATATTTTATAAAAAGGTATAATTTAGAGTATGGTAGATGGATATAACTTTTAGGTCCAGGATATCTAATGTATTTTTCTTTGTAGTAGAAGTAAAGATAGGTTGCAATGACTTGCTTAGGCAAATTTAGATAAATGATAACATATGTGTGCTATCATCCTTATATCAAGCTTTGATATTTTGGTTACCATATGGATTAACTAAAACAATTAAAAAGAAAATAAGCTATTCATAGTTAATTTGGGAATTATAGATACTTGGCTATATAATGATGACATATGTCATAATCCAAATTTGGACCCTCAATTCCAAAATATGTTCCAAAAATCCAATTTTTTTTTAAAAAAAAGGGATCAAAACAAAATCGAGTTACTTAGGGACCAAAAAACTAAAAAGAAGATGATAAAATTTGTGAGTTATAAATAGATGAGTGGATTATAGAGAAAAGATGTGGTTACCACATGAAAAAACTATTCATCATTTATTCCACCAAAACCTTAACATCCATGGATAAAAAGAAATTGTGTTGAAAAAGAGAGAAAAAAAGAAAAAAAAAAAAGAGAAAAACACTATTCATCATCTCTTCTACCAAAACCCAACTAAAAACCCTAGCCACCATAATTTGTTTTGAGAGAATATAATCTCAAAATATAGAGATATAAACCTTAGAAGAATACTATTCGTCTTTTGCTATCTTTCTCCCATAAAAACCCTAGCCTTGTTTTTCTCTTTCTAAAATCAAAACTCTCCCTTGATTTCTCTCATTTACGACCTCCATTTCTGATGAGACCACCACCATTCTCTTTACCTCAAATCTCTGTACGAAAGCCCGTAATCAATTGAAATGAACAACCTTGCATCATCATCAATAGAGAAGAGAAAGAAAATAACCCAGAAAACTTCTATTTGATTTCTCTCTCCTTCAACCTCTAAAAATACGAGACAACCACTATTCTTCTCCCCTTTATAAGTATTATTAGTACTTAAAAGTGCATTTTTATCAAGGTTTTATATCATCATTTTGCACTTGAAGTATCAATAACTCCTTAACTAAAACATATTTTATAATAACATATCTAATAATATAAATGTTCATCTTAAGTGCAAACCTATCACATAAATGAAAGAATTGATTGATGAGTTGAAGTACTGAAATTGAAAGGACAAATTGATGGCCAAACTTAGAAAAGAGATGTTGGTGTAGTCCAAACTGGAACATTGTTCGGTAATTGGGTCATATCTGAAGCTGTAGATCTCGGATTTAGGTCTACTTTATATGAATGGAAAGGTAAGACATAGGCCTACAACTTTCATGGTGAGCCCAAGATTTAATAAAGCCATTTTCAAGTCCAAATTATAGCAACAATAAAGACGTCCGAATCTGTCCTGCAGCCCAGACATCTATAGAAATAATTTTAATTATTATTTTAAATTTTTGTAAATTTAGAATAATTGTTTTGTAAATTTAGGATTAAAAATATTATTACATAGAAAATGAAAATTTTCTATGAAATTAAATTATGCTAAATTGTTAGAAGAAATTGAATAAAATCATATCCTTTGTGTCATATATGTTATGTATTTGCAGGTTTAAAATTTTTGGGCAGTTTCTCGTATATGTGTTGCCAATGTTTTTTTTTTTTAAATAGGAATCGTTTAATTTTTTTAACCATTAACTTGTGTAGATTCCTAGAGGAAAGTTTGTTGCACATCGTGAGAATAAGATCACTGGTAGTTCTTCTAGTAGCGATGCTGACTACCATGAGTCATTAGGTACTGACCAAGAACATGCACTTGAGACACATGCATCAACTCACAATGCAGGCTCGTCGAGTGCAATGCTGCAATGTCGAGGATGAATCCCTTCACAGCGGGATCCATTTACATAGAAGTACTAGACCTAGTGAAATGACAACCTTTCAATGTAAGTTTGTGTTGCTTTCACAACGACATGTTTAATAATTTTTGAAAAACTAATATCATTTAACGAATGAAATTTCAGGTTTACAAACATTGAGGCTGTTAGAACAATAACATCGGCCTTTAAATCATCAATGGAAATTTCATTGTTTCAATGGAGCTAGGTTTCCAAACATCCTGAATGGAAACCACAAGTCGATGCATGGTTTTCAAGGTTTAAGGTTAGTATTAACTTAAATATTTTTTTATATTAATTTGGATCGTTTATTGAAATTACTAAAATTTTCCTTTTATAAATATTTACTTCAAAGGAAAATTTTGTTCGTTTTGTATACGAAGCAAAAAGTAGGATTCATGGTTATCCGAGTTCAGCACTTTATGGTATGTTAGTTTTCAACCATTTTTCTTTCTTAAGTTATTATTTCATTGAATTTGATGAATTTATTTTTTCTTTCTAGCATACATATAACAGCCAGTTGAAAGAGAGATATGGGGACGATCCTTCAACCTATCCAAATCTCGATCCGGATTTGTGGGTGAAGGAAAAATCATCCGGTTGACTCGATAAAAATTGGGTGTACGAATTTTCTAACACTACGATCAAGAACTTGTGGATGACTCATAGTGCTTTGACCTTCGTATGCTCGCAATTGATATGAGCACTCAAACTTTCAAATTCACGACAATGTTAGACCAATAAGTATAGGCTCAGACGACCTATCTTAATGAAAAATGTGAATGACTCACTACTAATTATGAAGAACTTAGTCAATTGGTAATGTTGATGAGATCATTAATGGGTGGTATATGTGCACCCCTAATTGGCCCCGTGATCCCTGCGACAACCAGCCTTCTCCTCTAGCGCAACCTCTATTTTAGATTTATTGTATTTGAACATAAAAATATTTCAATTTGTAATAAATATTTAATTTTTATATTTTAATTTAGTTTATTTAATTATTTTTGTACTTATGTTTAATATATTTTTTAAAAAATATTTTTAAAATATTACTGATGGGGTTATCGATGGAACAACTCCGTCAATATATTTTAGAGGGAGTTGGAAAAGGATTTTTGCAAATGTCATTATTACTTTTAACTCACCAACATAATTAAAAATAGTAATTTGTCGGTGATATGTTATATTTACCGATTGATATACCTACGGATAAGAAAAAACCCGATGGCATTACATATGGTTTTCCTGTCGGTGATATGACAAATAAAATATTTTTTTGGCTCGCTTTGTCCGTTTGTAAATCCATCGGTACATTTATTACCAACAGACTCACTAACAAACTATAAATTATTGAGAAGAGTTTTTCTGACAGACTATTTCTTTCCGCGAGCCTATTGGTAATATACATATCGATGAAATATGAGTGTAAATACCGATAGAAATTTTCATCAGTAAAACTGTTAAATCTGGTAATGTTAAGCGAGAAAGATAATTATTCATCATGATTACCCCTATAAACTATAGTTATAACTTAACTCTTCATGTGGTGATTTCATGTTACCCACTACCAAAAAATTGACAAATACAAACAAAAACACCGATGGAAAGATTCCTTCAGTATATTGCGTTGACCTTTATTGACAGAATTTTTAATCCATGTATCCATCGGTAAACACCGACAGAAAATTTTCTCGGTATATATCGAGGGAATGACAGGGGGTATTACAGTGGGATTCCAAAAGGTAAATTGCACGGTGATGTGGTATTTTTATCGGCAGAATGACCGACAGTTACTTATGGAATAATATGTTGGTATTATCATCGGTGATATTTAATTTATGACCTAGAAATCGACCCTTCCCTCCCCTCCTCCATTGATCCTTTTTCCTTATTCATTTTTTCTGCAACAAACAACCACCCCCTCCCCCCAATCTCAACACAATTCAACCTCCCACAACAAATTCAGCCTCCACAACACTCAGTTTATCAACATCCATGTTCTGATTCAAATTTTCTCGAGGATTCTCCACTTTAAGTAAGCAAATCTACCATTTTTTTATTTGAACTCAATTTTAAAATCTTAATTTTTTTTATTTTTTGTAATATATGTATTTTGTTTGCGAGTTTACTTGTTTTATAGTTTTTTCTCAGACAAATTTGCTGTATAGATTTATGATTTGTACATGTTAGAGTTTGTTTTAGATTTTTTAAAATTGTATTTGTTTGTAAATTGATGAAACTTATGTAAAATTTTGACTCAGGTGTTTTGTGATGAAATAAATAATGGCTTATTAAATAGGTCTGTTTTATATTTTGTCAATTTTATTGCCTAGTTTAAATTTTTGGTAAATGTTTAGAATTTTAAATTTATGTAGATAATTGATAATGAATTAAGAGATTTATTAAAATAGATTGAATAAGTTTGAGCTAAATCAATAGTTTTGCAAATTATTTAGTTAACGTAGTTAATTAATACATGTTGTCATCATTATTTTATATATGTTTGATACAAGTAATGGATGATCATTCATGGATGTATATAGATTCAACCTAAGATTGCGGAGGATAGATTATTGTAATGAGTATCAGGGTTTTATTAATTTTACACTATCTAATCTAAGAAATATTAATGGAGGGGGTTTTAGATGTTCATGCAAGAGGTGTAAAAACAAAAAGTTTCTCGATCTAGATATTGTAACGATATATCTTCTACAAAAGGGTTCATGGAGAAATACATGTGGTGGTATATACACGGAGAACCATATGTTCTTCATGATACCATGGTAGAAAGGATGATTGGGTCAACTTCTAGTTCTAACAACGTGCATGGAGTTGTAGATGACAACAGTAATCAGTATAGAAATATGGTTTTGGATATGATGAGAATTAATGTCATGATAGTTAATGTTCAATATGAAGAACCTAAAGCAAACGTGACCATGTTTTTTGATCTTTTAAAGCATTCTGACGAACCATTATGAGATGATTGCACAAATCACAATAAATTATATTGGTTGTTGCACATGTGTTCACCATCAAGTCATATCATGGGTTGAGTGAGGCTGGTTATGACATAATGGTTGAATAGGCTAGAAGCATTTTATCTTGGATTCCATAAAATTGACTAAAAGAGAACTTATATGCTGCTAAGTCTATGATGAAACCCTTTAATCTTGGATTCCATAAAATTGACATGTATCCAAACTTCTGCATGTTGTACTACATTGAAAATACCATTCATATGATGTGGTAGATGGAATGATGGTGCACCCTTCTAATGGAGAAGCCTAAAAACATTTTAACTATGGATCCTCAGTTTTTAGTGGAGACAAGGAATGTGCGTCTTGGGTTACGTACAAACAGATTCAATCCATTTGCGTCATATGCTGCTCATTGTTATTGGCCGTGATACTCATAGAATATGTTTGTCGGTATATTCCAAAGATCATGAAAATTGTGCCCCTTTGACTTGACACTATTCACGATGTTCATTACATACAAGTATACTAATAAAATGTGTCCGTCGATATATTCTAGAGACCATGGAAACTGTGCCCCTTCGACTTGACACTATTCACGGTGTTCATTACATACAAGTATACTAATAAAATGTGTCCGTCGATATATTCCAGAGACCATGGAAACTGTGCCCTTTCACCCTGGTACTGTTCATGGAGTTTATTACATATGAGTATACTGACAGAATATGTTTGTCAATATACTTCAGAGACCACATAAACTGTTCACTTCTCAATGCGGTGATAATTAATAATATTTTGATTGCTCACTTTTTTTAAAGCCTTTTGTAATACTTGGAGGGGCTTTCTAAAAATTTTCACACAAGTTGAAAATTTTCACATCAGACAAAATCACTAATGAAAATATTAAAAATGCTAATATTTAATTTTTCATTTGTGATTCTATTAGTAAAAAAACACCCAAATACCAAGACCATTAAATTTCAATTTGACTTTACAAACAAAATAACCGATGAAAATATAAAAAAATATTAATATTTAATATTCCATCGGTAATCCTATCAGTAAAAACTAAAATAAAAGATTTGAATCATGATAGATCGAGGCTATATCTTCTTTTCTCTTCTTCACCCACACACCTGTTTCTCTCTCTTTCTCTTATCTATCTCCTTCTCACCTTAAATTAAACATTCTTTTCTATTCTCATCCTAAGGTATGTTGTCTTTCTTTATTTTATTTTTTTGGGTTTATTAACAATGTGTTTTCTTTTTTCTTTTTTCATTTAATTAAGAGCTGAAATAACGCATGCCATTAAGATAAGAATTTTTCATTCCTTTCTCTTCTTCTTTTTTTTTGCATTATTTATGTTTTTGTCATTATTTTTGTTCAATTTTTTTGTTCTTAATAATTTTATGAATTTATAAATGACATGAATTTTAGTTGTTATTGAAATAATTTTTGCATTATTTTGTTGAATTTTAGTTATTTATGCTTTTCAAATTTGTTGTTCAATTTCAATTAAATATGTAGGAATAATTTTAAGTATTATTTTGTATTTATTCCATTTAGTGTAAATTTTAGAAAATTTAGGATTAAAAATATTATCACTTAGAAATAATTGCATTGAATTTTAGTTTTTATTGTAATAATTTTTGCATTATTTTGCTGAATTTTAGTTGTTTTTTTCCTTTTCAATTTTGTTTTTCAATTTCAATTAAATGTGTAGGATTAATTTTAATTATCATTTTGAATTTTTGTAAATTTAGAATAATTTGTTGTAAATTTATGATTAAAAAGATTATGACATATAAATGAAAATTTTGCTAAATTGTTAGAATACATTGAATAAAATCATCTAGTTTGTGGAATATTTGTTGTGTATTTGCAGTTTTAAAATTTTTGGGTAGTCTCCTATATATGGAAGGTGCTGTCGATTTGTTTTTTTAAAAAATAGAAATCGTTTAATTTTTTTATCTGTTAATTTGTGTAGATGCCTAGGAGAAAGTTTATAGCACGGTGAGATGACATGATTGTTGCTAGTTCTTCTAGAATCAAGAATACATTTAGCATGTGATGTCCGCACATTTCACGTGACAGTTACAATCTGGTGCAAAAAATTAGAATCGGCGTGTTAACGGTTCTGTTACCATGCACACTAGCAGCTCCGTTTTTTTCATTTCACTTGCGAAACAAATGGTAATATTTTTTTATTACATCCATTTTTTTATTAGTTATTTTCTTTAAGTTTATTTCACTATAAACATTTTTTTTTTCTTACAGGCAATGGTTGTTGAAGGCGAGCCAAGCCTGTTGGAGCTTGTTTTTCAAAATGCATATGGTAACATCCCCAAAATTTCTAACAATTTATCTGGAATTCACGCATTTTTCTTTTCTTTTTTTACAAAAATTTCAATAGGGTTTCCCTTAATTTAGCCTATTCCAAGTTATTGCAATATCAACACTAGTCCCTAATAAACCATTTTCACAATTCAGTATTTTTATTTTACTAGAATATTTCTCAATCAACAATATTTCACATTCTTTAACGTATCAATTCAACGAATAATCATGTTAACTAAAATGAAGAAAGACAATCATCTTAACAATTATATACAAAATCATAGATTATAGATTTAATATACTTCCTTCATCATATTTAATCTTTTAAGTATTATTATTAAACAAACACTATTAACTACGTACTTTTATATATATATCACCATTATAATTAGAAAATAATTACACAACAGAGTACAAGTTGAATATGCTAGTCCATTAAAGTTCATACATACACAACAAAATAATCTTCACAATATACAGGAGGTAATATTATTATTATTAATTTACATGTTCAAAATATCTACTAGTAATAGGAGTAGACTCTAAGGGTATTAGGATGTGCAATATTGAGATGAACTTGTACAATGATTCAAAAGATAACCATGATCAATTAGAGTATTTACATTTTGCATTTATATATATAGATATATATATTAGTTACTCACAAAGAAATTTCTAAATTTACTACCCATCTCCCAAGTACTAGTCACAAATCAATAATCTAAAACTGTCCGTACCCTAGAGCGCCAATTCCAAACCAGTACAACTGGACCACCAGCCGCTCATTCACAGGACACCAGTTCCATACCAGAATAAGTAGTCCACCAACCGCCCATTCATAGGATTCCATACCAGGATAACTGGTCCACCAGTGTTCCATTCTTAGGGCACCAGTTCCATACTAGTACAACTAGTAGTTGTCCATTCATAGAATAAATTATCATGGGGAAATATATCAGTATGACGTATAAAATTTCATTGATTGAGGAGATAATTTAAATATCTAAAGTTTAGAAAAAAAATATTCAAGGTATTAAACACCTACCTGGTGTTTGCATCATGCTAGTTGAACCTATCTGCTGAGTGGTTCCTATAGCCTTGCCCACTTCTGCAAGTTCATTTCGTTACCAATTAAATTATTACATCAATAATGTCACCACATCACCAATTTAATTCTATATCAACAAAATTGACTTGTCATCAATTTAATTATTTCATCAACAACACCTCCACAAAACCACTTTAATTATCAAACCAACAATAACAACTCATTACTAATTTAATTACTTCATCAACAAATTTGTGAAACCCAGGAAATTTATAATTTAAATATACGAATGTGTAAACTCCCATTGAAAATTAAGATTGAAAGGGGTATGATCTCAACGAGTGATGGAAACTAAGATACGAAATAATAGATAAATAATGATATATAATGGAGGGGATGACCTCTATAAAATGATTTTTGGTTTAGAATTCATAAGAATAAAGAAACTAGTAACGTGTTTTGATGGATAAAATAATGAGAAAAATGATTAAATGTTTCTAAGCAATAAGTGAGGTAATAAAGAATAAATTATAATAAGGATAGTGCTATGAAAAGGACAGGACTGAAGGTGCAAGCACCGATTAAAAATCAGTGACGTTTGAAACAATAATAAGCCCGATAAATAAATAAAGGTGGAAATTTTAAAATGAATATATTCCAAAATAATAAAATGACCTTAAAGTTTTATAAGGATAATTGATATGATTTTATATGAAGATTGAACAAGAAAATCTGGATTGTTGATGAAAAGTCATGAATTGAACAATTTTATATTAAAAAGCAAAGCTCTCAATCCAATTATCAGATTGGGATGCAATTTTTCATGAAGTGTATTAATATATTTTCCTACCCTGGTTAAAGATCTCATCCCAATCGGAGTTCAATAAAGACTAGCAATTTAAGTAGAAATAAACCAGATAGTTTATGTGAAAAATAAAACAAATACATAAAGGAATAAATGAGGGATAAAATTATAATTAAAGAAAAATATGCCATTAAAATAGCAAAGAGGCCACTGGTCCAAAAAGAAAAAGAAAAAGGAGAGACAATAGAGAAAATTCAGCTAGAGACAGAAGTGTAGAATTTAGAGGAGCCAATAATGCTCTAGTGGCCATATCTTTGGCATCCACCGTTGGATCATGCTAAATATTGTATATATTTTTCTTCTCACACTCCTTTACAAACTGACTGGAGGGATGTGAAAGCACTCAATTTGTTTGACAGAAATACACATGTAAGGCAGTGTTGGTTGTAGGCCGATTTCTCTCTCTTCCACCATCGAACTACATCTATGTTTGGATATATAGTGAGTCTAGATGTTGCCTTCATTCTGGACGGTGGGGATCGGAAACACACTCTCCGGCAAGGTGTTGTTCATGTTGAACAATAGCTCGTTAATTTTCAGGTTAACTCAGTTTTATTCATATCTAGGGAGATCTAAACGTTGAATCATTTTAATTTTGAGATATATTGTTCATGACTCAAAGCTCTATATTCTGACCATTGGGTTCTAAATCAAATCTAAGGTGGATGACTTATTTCATTTTGAATCTCAAAATTTAGGAAACTTGATTAAATACATGTTTTGATGAAATTAGAAATGTGTGGTGTTAGAGTTTATGGAAGATATAATGGTAAAATATGTTCTTGTTATTAATATTGTTATAGATTAATTGTGTTTTTGTTATATGAGGGGAAGAATGATTACAGTGTAAGTATAGGAAGGAACATTGCTATATGAACAAGTTGATTGAATAAAAGGCTAACTTGTTGGTTACATGGATATGAATGGGGTGGAACCATGAAGAAATTGAAATGAAAGAAATTTAAAAAATAAAACATATTTAAGGATGGCCATAAGTATATTTTTGGCAAATTGATTAGGTAATAAAGATTACCATGAATTCCATTTAGTAGGGTGAAATTATTGTTGTGATTTAATGATGTCAAATGACCTTGGATAATGTTGTTTATGCATGAAAATAAGTTGGAACTTGAAAAGGATTTCCAAGGGATGAAAATCATCGTTGTCTAAAATTTTAGCTATAAAGGAGGGACTATTGTGATTGTTGATTTTGAGTCTGAAAACAAAAATAATTTGGAGTTGATTTCTTCATGAAAGTTGTATTTCTATGTTTTAGCCTTCTATAGAGACAAATCATGCCCAAAATAAAGTTTTACAGCTTTAGTTATGATTAAAACACTAAATAGTGTTCTGGGTTGGTTAAGCTAAATCGATCAAAATTAGATAATTTTTAATCTTTGCTTGGAATTGCCGTGGAGTGATCATTTTAAAAACAAAATTATAAGAATGAATATAAACATGAAAATGGGTAAGAGTATAAGATCTTAAGAAAATTCCTTGTGATTGGTTTGAGAATACTCGTTGAATGAGAATTAAATGAAGCTGTGTTGTTGGTTGTATTATTGATAAAAACTGAACCCCTTGTGGTATAGTGGAAGCTGTGGGGACTGGACATTTGCATAGAGTGGTAGCATGTGCACCTACTCTAGGTAGGTGATTCGTCACCTTATTTTGTAATTATTAGTTTTCCTTAAATATCTATGTTGTTTATTTAATTCATGTTAAAAGAATGAAGCAAATGAATTAGTTGGATGATTATTACAAATGAGAATTATTGGTATATTATGAGAAATTACCGGAATTATTTGGCTAACAAAAGAGTTCCGTCGGATGCTGGGTAATTTATATGGAATTATCGGATTGATTTTGGAAACCAAGATGGGTTAGCTGGATTTCTTGGGTAATTAAGAGAATTACCAGGTTTGTTGGTTAACAAGGAAGTTAATCGGATATGGGGTAATTCATATAGAATTACCAGATTGATTGGCTAACAAAAAAGATTAGCTGGATGCTAGGAAATTCGTATGGAATTACTAGATTAATTTTGGCAACCAAGATGGGTTAGCCAGATTTCTTGGGTAATTAAGAGAATTACCGGGTTTATTGGTTAACAAGGAAGTTAACCAGATATGAGGTGATTCATATGAAATTACCGGATTGATTGGCTAACAAAAGAGGTAAGCTGGATGCTGGGTAATTCGTATGGAATTACCGGATTGATTTTGGTAACAAAGATGCGTTAACTGAATTTCTTGGTTAATGATGCAATTATATTATTTGATAGTTTCACCCACATTTAACTAGTGTTTTACCTATGTTTTATATATAAAATTCCTTGATATTCTTTATTTTATGTTTTGAAGGCACTTTTAGATGAAAGATGCAAAAAGGAGTAAATTGAAGGTAATTTGCAGATTAGACATTCAATCGATGTTTTGTGCAAAGCATGAGCTCTAAAGGTAGAAATGAAGTGATTCAAGTGGCATTAAAAAGCTAACATCCATACCTTTCTAGACATCTAAGGCAAGAAAAAAAATAGCATGGAAATTGCAGCCATCAAAGTCAAATCTCGCAATCTGCCAGTGTTGACTTTTGGCTATTCGGACTTGAATATATTAAGCTGTAGACATCCATTGGATGCAAACTCAATTTTTTTAGATTCCTGACTCAAAGACCTATAAACTCTCTAAATTTCAGCCAAAAAATATGTCATATGTGGGAGATATGATTTTTCAAAAATAACAACTAAATTCTGCCAACAAATAGATTTCATGAAGAAACGGGTTCAAATTACGTTCCGAAGCATCTAAACCGACATCCAAGTTTTTATTTCAGCAATTTAGCTCCTCTAAGTCGCTTGAAGATTTCATGCAAGGCTATTTCTTTTCTTTTTTTTAGGAAAATAGTTGTTGAAGTACTTAAATGTAAACTGTCTACTTAAGGAAGGACTATTTTGTAAAATAGAGACTAGGGTTTCCTAAGATATAAAAAGAATGAGAGAAGAGAGGGGAGGATAGCTAGCAAAGAGAAAAAAAACGCCCTTTCTCCTTCACAAACTCGAAATCATGTTTTCTTCTTTCTTTTTGATTAGTTGTTCAACAAACATGCAAGACTAAACTCTTTCTCTTGGTTGCAAGGACACGGAAACCTTTGAAATTCAAGAACTGTGAGATTTATTTTACCTTTTCTTTTCAGTTTATATGATGAATATGTTTGTTCTCCTATGCTTATTTTTCCTATGATTGTTTATTTCAATTGCTAGAGCGGACTCTAAGTTATTATTGTCAATAATCTATTGCTAAGTTTGATATCAAAACTGGAGTTGTGGTATATGAACATGTGAAGCAAATGAGTTTAATAATTATGACAGATCTACGTTATTAATCTTAGGGAGAACATTCAATCAAATGAAACATAGATTGCGAACAATTATGTTTCCTTGATTAATCAACTTATCTAGTTCTTAAGGCTGCCATTGAATTAAATTATTAGTACGGATACTGTGGTTGTTTGATTGTTAAGGTTAGTTATACGGCGAATCTGTTAAATAACTAATGTTAAGAAGAGATAAATATTCAGAATATAAATTGATGTTTCATTTCCATGATCAGTTCTAATTTCTGTAGGTGGATGTGTGCTTGCGACCAAGGTTTGCTCTTTAAATAATTTTCTGATTTTATTTAATTTCACTTAATAGTTTTTTGTTTTTTTTGCTTTAGCCTAGATAATGTCCAACCCTCCCCCCCAAATTGCATATCATCTAGCATAAAAATCTAACTTGAACCTTCCTCGTGGGATCAACCCCTTGCTTGCTCTATACTATTTTGTGTGTTGTGTTTTAAGCTAGGGTAATTAATTTGTGCGACCGCAACAATTAACAAGGAAGTTAACCAGATATAGGGTAATTCGTATGGAATTATGAGATTGATTGGCTAACAAAAGAGGTTAGCCAGATGCTGTGTAATTCGTATGGAAATACCGGATTTATTGGTAACCGAGGAAGGTTAACCAAATGTGTGTGTAATTATATGAAATAACCACAATTATTGGCAACCGAGATAAGTTAGCCGAATATTTAAGTTTTGAAGAGATTATGTGAATTAATTGATTGATGTTAGAAGTAGTAAATTTCAAAGGTTATGAGTAAAGTAATTAATATATGACTAAGATATTGAGTAAATTAATTAATGTGGTTATTGGGTATACACAATGACTTTAAGATTAGAGGAGAATTGATAGATAATTGGTCACCATAGTGTTGGTGGCTAAGGACACATTACAATGATACTTAGCACCTTATAAGAACATAAATTGATACTTTACAATATGATGAGGGTGACCAAGGTTATGTGAATGATGCTTAGTGATCGTAGTGTCGATAACTAAGATTGTGTGCGAATGATACTTGGCAACCGTGGTTACAATGCATATGATGTTAATAAGAAAAATGAAAGGGGTTCGGTATGAATGAAATATTTAGATAACATTGATTAGCTATCTAGGTATGGATAGTTAATGGTATCGATGGGATTTCAACTGTGCCGACTAATGATGTTAGTAAAGATTACTAACATCGACATGGTTACTCCTGGTTAAGTGAAAAAAATAAGTTGATTAACTATTCCGGGTCGAGAATAGTTAATGATATCAATGGGTCACATTGGTATTGACAACCATTTCGGGTGTGATTAGTTACTCCAAATAAGGAGGCTAATGATGTCAAGGGTTCTTGACATTGACAACTTTGATGGTAAACCAAATATGAATAAGATTTGATAAACTATTCTGAAGAAGGATCTCAACACGTGAATGTAATTGATTAGTCTAACTCAATATTGGAAGACTAATTATACTAATAAGATTCGTTAGTATTGGCAATTACCTTAAAACAAAAATGAGAGGGAAAATATTGATTAATTATTCCAAAAGATTGAGATAAGCTAATGATATCAAAAGATGAATATCTTAGTATCAAGTGAGAATTGATTTATAAGGAGATGGAGTTCGAAAACCGTCGTGTTGTGTTGAGATTTTCAAGATGAGATTATTGTTAGCAAATGAGATAGGATATTAGATGGATATTGGTAATAAATGAAAAATGTATATTGTAAAAGAGGTTTATGCCTAATTTTATGTATCATAAGAAATTCAATGGAGATTATTACTTGTCATTGTTATTGCTTATTACTACCCTTTTATATTTATGTGTATACGTTAATTTCTATTTTCAAGTCCATCAAGGTCGAGTCAGGAGTGATATTGGTTTAGTTACCTTTCGCTTGTGACCATGTAATTATTTGTAAATTAAAAGACTCATCTCCTAAAACTTGAAATGTAATATTAATCCGTAAATTTGAATGTATGTCTTTAATCTAATGGTTATAACTCTAAGTACATATTTAACTATGCATGTTTATAATTGAAATCAAATCTTTCACTTGAACTAAATTATATGATGTTATTGAATTAGATGTGTTATGTTGATGATGATGAGTTGGATTAAGATCTAGGATGATTGGATCGGGATGTGAAATAAAATTGGAAGTGTAATATGATTTTTTTGATAACTTGGAACCTCCCAGTATAGGGGAGACTCTGCCAAAATTTTGAACCTATATAAAAAAACAATTACCTGGAAATTTTCAATGTATCGCGAAAAAAGGATGTAGAAATCAGGATTGTTACAACATTAGAACATAACTCTTTTAATTAACAATCAACAATATCAACTCATCACTAATATAATTTCTTCATTATCAACGTTACCACATAACTCATTTAATTATCAATCAACAATGTCAATTCATCACTAATATAATTTTTTCATCAATTAATTATCAATCAACAATACCAACTCATCACTAATATAATTTCTTCATCATCAACATTACTAGATAACTCATTTAATTATCAATTATTGATTCAATATTTTCATCCATTTTTTTTCTAGGCCGAAACCCCTTCTTAAAAATAGAACCAATAGTTTTTCTTTAATTTTACAAATTGAAACATTACCCATTATTATTTTATTTATTTAATCATTAATTCATCACAATTTTATAGATTAACCCATTCAACCTCACAACTCATACCATAACTATACACGAACACAATTAAATGAAATATTAACTCACTAAATACATCAATTTAATTGAGAGGAAAGGATTTGTTACCTTTTAACTTAAAAAAATAAAAAATGGAAAGCTTGAAATCACCATAAAAATTTCTTTCCTCTTTCCCCCTTATTTTCCTCTTAATGCCACCCTCTTTAAGGAAAAATCCCTTGTTCCCCTTTTGAGATTTTCTTGTTCAAACCCTTTCTAGCATATTTTAATCACTAGTTCTATATTTTTCTTTTGTGAATTTTTTTGGATGAACTTTGATAAATTTTCACTCTATTTCTTCTCCCTCTCAAGCCCTAACATGGTCGGCCAACATGGCTAATTTTCCACTCCCCACTTGTTTATATATTTACAAGTTTTTTCCTCCTTTTCATTTAAGGACTTCCTTGTTTTGTTTTTAAAACCATTTGACCTAAAAGTTTGACTTATTCAATTTCATCCTTGTCAAATATTAACCTCCTTAGATAATAATTTCTACTCCATTAATTTCTATTATTATTATTTATTTAATTATTCATCCCCCCTTTTAAAAAAAAATGTAAATTAAAATATAGGAATTTACCCGGGAGTTACACATGCGGAGTGATGACCTCCAAAAAATATTGCAACAGTTCATGAATAGCCGAGCTCAGCACTTTGTGGTATAATGGTTTTCAAACATTTTTTTCTTAAGTTATTATTTCCTTGAATCTGAGGAATTTATCTTTTTCTTTCCAGGATACATATAATAGTTAGTTAAAAGAAAGATACGGGGACAATCCTTTAACCCATCTGAATCTTATTCCGGATTTGTGGTTGGAGGCAGGATTATATGGGGGACCCGATAGAAATCAGGTGTACGAACTCACTAACGCTACAACCAAGAACTTACAGATGACTCGTAGTGCTTTGACTGTTGTATGCTTGCAATCAATTCCGAGCACTCAAACTCCAGAGTTCATGGCGATGTTAGACCAACGAGTATAGGCTCAGACGACCCATTTTAATGAAAAATATGAACGACTCACTGCTGATTATGAAGAGCTTTGTCATTTGGTAATGAAGATACGATCACAGAAGGGTGGTACATGTGCACCCCCTAATTAACCCCACGATTCTGACAATGACCAGCCTCCTCCTCCTCCTCCTCCAGCGTTGTCTTTACTTTAGATTTATTATATTTAAATGTATAAATGTTTAAATTTTTGATAAATGTTTTTTTTTATATTATTTTAATTGATTTTAATTATTTTTCTACTTCCGTTCAATATATATATTTTTTAAAATATTTTTAAAATATTATTGATGGGGTTACCAATGAAATAATTTCATCGGTATATTCTAGAGAGAGTTGGAAAAGAATTACTGTAAATGTCACTGCTACTATTAACTCACTGATAGAATTACAGATGGTATTCTGTTGGTGGTATGTTATATTTAATGATGGATATACATACGGACAAATAAAAACCCCAATGACATATGATTTTCCCATTGGTGATATGTTAAATTTATGGTATGTTGGTTTTTAGTCATTTTTTTCTTAAGTTATTATTTTCTTGAATTTGATGAATTTATTTTTTCTTTCCAGGATACATATAACAACCAGTTTAAGGAGATATACGGGAATGATCCTTCGACTTATCCGGATATCGATCCAGATTTGTGGTTAGAGGCAGGATTATCTGGTGGACCCGCTAGAAATATTTAGGTGTACAAACTTTCTAACACTACAACCGAGAACTTACGGATGACTCGTAGTGCTTCGATAGTTGGATGTTAGACCAATGGGTATAGGATCAAACGACCCATCTTAATGATATATGAACGACTCACTGCTGATTATGAAGAACTTCACTAATTGATAATGGAGATGAGATCACAGATAAGTGAACATGTGCACCCCCTAATTGGCCCCATGGTCTTGGTGACGACCAACCTCCTTCTTCTCCTCTAGCGTCGTCTTTATTTTATATTTATCGTAGTTAAACATACAAATGTTTAAATTTGTAATAAATATTTGATTTTATTTTCATTATCTTTCTACTTCTGTTCAATATTTTTTTTAAAAAATATTACTAACAGGATTACCGATGACACAACTCTGTTGGTATATTTTAGAGAGTTGGAAAAAAGTTACTACAAAAATAACTATTACTGATGGAGTTACTAACATATATTCTAGAGAGTTGAAAAAAAATCACTTCAAATACCACTACTACTATTAACGCATCGATGAAATTACAAATGATATTCTATTTGTGATATGTTATATTTATAAATGGATTTACTAACGAAATAAAGTAGGTAATTTTTTTTGGCACGCCTTGTCTATTTGTAAATCAATCAGTATATTTTATTACTCAAGGAAACAAAAGGAAGTATTTTATAACCCTGGATAACAAACTAGTTAAATAAATTCCTCGCCGAGTCCCCTGGTAAGAATACTTTGGATTTTGTCTTGTTTATTTACTTGAACAATACATAGTGTTTTGATATGGCCTTGTGACTTTTTTTCAGCCTCTTAACCTACTAGGATTCCTTTACCAGCTAAAAACGTTAATCCTTCATATGCTCCACATTCTTTTCTAGCTGAATAATGTGAATATGATGAAACCCTTATTATTAATCTAAGGAATAGGCCTAGGGTAAATATTTTAACCAAAATCTAGTTTGTTTCATCTCATCAGTTTGTATAACCTCTGAAATTTCTTTATTTTTTCTTTTTTAAAGTACAAGTCCCTAAAGCTACTCCTCTTTTACCTTCAGTAAATGTATAAACCAGGCCATTTTCATTTTCATTTTCATTATATCCCTTGATCATATAGTTGTATCTAAATCTATTCTTGAAGAAGAAGCTCTTAAAGTTTGTCTATATGATTGTCATAACCCAATTCTGGGATATTCTCCAAAAATTCATTCATTTATTTATTTCAAAATAAAAATCAAAAAATAAAATAAAAGCTAGCAACGTGGAGAAAGCAGGCCGGGAAATCAAGCTGTAATTTTTGAAGGAGATTCAAGGATAATTGTACCCTATTATGCCCAAAAATGGAGAAAAAATGCAAATTCAAGGTCAAATTAAATTATTATTGGACGAATTTGCATAAAAATTAAGTCCAATGACATAATTAAATTTTTAATAGGCTAATTTGATTTAATCATGGGCCAAATTAAATTTTAATTATGTTTAAGAATTAATTTGGGTCCAATTGAAGGATTTAATTAAGTTTAAGCACTTAATTATACTTTAAATGGGTCAAATTAATTTTATTTGGGGCTTAATTGGTGAAAAATTAAGTCTGGGGGCCTAATTTGGGCTTAATTGAGAAGATTAGAATTTTAAGAGATCAAATTTAATTTTTACCAAGTTATTTGATTGAATATACGGGTCAAATTGCAAGAAAATTGAAGTTTTGATGTCAATTAGGGGTTAAATTGAAGAAATCCGATACTAGGGACCAATTTGCAAAAAGCGCCGGACTATAGGGGCCTAATTGACAAAAACCGGGGACTAAATTGAAGAAATTGAAAGTTTAATGTTCAATTAGGGGTTAAATTGCAAAAATCCGATACCAGGGACTAATGTGCAAAAGGCGCGTAAATCCAAGGTTCCAATTGAAATTCGGCAAGGGTGTAATTGCATTAAATCAAAAGTTTAGGTCAATTAGGGGTACAATTGCATAAATGTGAAAGTTGGAGGACTACTTTGAACTTTAAAGAAACCCTTATTTAAAACCTAAAACGGCGCTGTTTTAAGTTAAAAAAAAAGGACTAGATGATGCGTCGTCTGGTCACTATTCATTATCTTCCTTATTTTTCCGGAAAATCTAGTCGAGACACCTTCTTTGCAGGTGCATTTAATGCACTTAACGTCCACCAAATTTGTCAAACCTTGCACGAAATTGATCACCAGACATCCCTCTACGTTTGGGTATGGTCGTCACCGGTTCACTGGCACATAAACGGAAGTGGCACCACTCCAAAGAGGCCACCTCAGGCAGCCTGTAGCTGCAAATTGACAGTGCACCATGCTTACTTTGAGCCAACGGTTGAGATCCTTCTCAATCGAATCAAGGGCTGGAATTTGTTCCCCTATGAAAACAAGATTACCCTCTTCCACCCCTATAAATAGGAGCAGATTTCACGTTCTGAGGGAGAAGAAAATCGAGCTCAACGATGGCCGAAAACCAGCCTTCCCTGCCCCTTTTTCCTGCAACCTATCTCTTCTCTGCCTTCTCTCTCCACCGTGGCTTTCAGCCACCACCATCTTCATCACCCGTCTTCTCTCCATCATCCCCACCTCCAGTAGCCATCAAACCACCTCACGTGGTGGTTGCACCACTTCTCTCTCTCTCTCCCCTCTGTAAAAATCTTCTTCTCTGCCACTGTGACCTCAGCAGCAGCGGCAACAGTAGAAGCAGTGGCCACCACCTTTCCCAGAAGCTCTTTTCCTTCCCAAAGACAGCCAGGGTAGCAGCTCTCTCCTTGATTAGTACTTAAAAGTGCATTTTTATCAAGGTTTTATATCATCATTTTGCACTTGAAGTATCAATAACTCCTTAACTAAAGCATGTTTTATAATAACATATCTAATTATATAAGATACCTTTAATTTATGGTAAATGTTCATCTTAAATGCAGGCCTATCACATAAATAAAAGAATTGATTGATTAGTTGAAGTACTGAAATTGAAAGGACAAAGAGATGGCCAAACTTAGAAAAGAGATGCTGGTGCAGTCTAAACTGGAACACTATTCGGTAATTGGGTTATATCTGGAGCTGTAGATCTTGGATTTAGGTCTATTATATATGGATGGAAAGATAAGACATAGGCCTACAACTTTCATGTAGAGCCCAAGATTTAAAAAGGCCTTTTTCAAGTCCAAATTGTAGCAACAACGGAGAAGTCCGTATCTGTCCTGCAGCCCAGACACTGTTCAGTGTTTAGCCCATATCTCGAGTTCTAGAAGTTCAAATGACCTCATCTTTTTTTTCCTAGAAAGCGGAGACAATTTTCTAGAACCTTCATGGGAGAATCTATTCAAATCCTGATGTTATCAATGATGTTTTTGGCAGACAAGAAGATAAGGATTGTCACCAAGTCAAGATGTGGCCACCCACTCATCAATTAGTCAACAAATCAATAGTTCCAAATTTTGGCCTATAAAAGGAGGCATTTGCCATGTATTTAGGCATCTTGGTGTTCAGATCAAGATCATGCTCTTGCTCTCTCTTTTGTAATACTTAA
>Ga0325414_1001292_pt1 | contig 23810 bp, 21 predicted proteins | sample PopdelMetagenome_8_FD_206183 | JGI IMG/M metagenome (GOLD analysis project Ga0325414, IMG submission 206183) | Populus deltoides microbial communities from Bellville, Georgia, United States - Leaf-PdKOR-R3 | ecosystem: Host-associated > Plants > Phyllosphere > Phylloplane/Leaf | place: USA... | reverse complement strand
GTTTAATAACTATGGATAGGGGTGGTGATTTCTAGTGCTAATGAGGTGTTTAAGTGCGCTATTTGGAGATGATGTGGTCTGATCAAAGCAAGTGTCATGTGTAACTTACCAGCACAAGTGGAATAGCAACACCTTTGCTTATCTATGTTGGTATGAGTTGTCCTCTGCGAGATTATAGGAGGAAAATTGGTAATATATTCATTAGTTAATTAAGCCCATAATTGTATAGCCATAATTGAAAATTTACGTTATGGTTATAATCTGTTATATATATCCTCTTATTAATGTAAATAAGGCATTGAAGAAAAGAAAGATTTTTCTCCATTTTGTCATAGTATCAAAGTATACCGATCATTCTGTCAAATTCTTAATCAACTTTGTCTCCCTTCATGGCTGATATTGAACCCCAAACCGAGGAATCTCTATCTTCCTCCATCCTAGCCGAATTGACTATGAGAACGACTGAAGTTTTGAGCAAAACTTCAGCCCCAACCCAAACTTCTGATGGTGCTACTGCACCAATCGGCATCAAGTTGGATGGCACCAACTATGCACTTTGATCCCAGGTGGTCGAGATGTATATCTCGGCAAGGACAAACTGGGATATATAAATCACGATCTATCTCAACCTCCTCAAACAGATTCTGCTTTTCGATAATGGCGTACTGACAACGCAATTGTTAAAGGGTGGCTGATAAATTCCATGCATCCCTCTCTTGTTAGTAATTTCATTCGCTTCCCCACAGCCAAATTGGTGTGGGATGCAATTGCTACTACATACTTTGATAGCAGTGACACCTTCCAGGTGTATGACCTCCGGCGACGTGTGACACGCCTTAAAAAAGCTGGCGGTTCGCTGGAAAAGTTCTATAATGAACTCCAAGGTCTCTGGCGCAAAATCAAATTTCATTATCCAAACCCGATGGAATGCCCAACAGATATTGAACATTACAATTCTCTTATTCAAGAAGATCAAGTATATGTATTCTTGGATGGTCTTGATGACCATTTAAACCATATCAGGTGTGATGTTCTGTAGATAAAGCCAATCCTAACAGTGGAGCAAACCTATGCACACATTAGGAGGGAAGCTCTTCGTCAAGCAGTGATGACCATAGGCGTTGATAATCTACCTAAAGCAGGCCTGGCGTCCAAGAGTCTCAAACACAACTCACATTCTCTCTCTTTTCATGGTGGAAAATCTGGTTCCAACTCTAAATCCCGAGCCATCTCTGATGGCACTAAATGCTCTCACTATGGGGGGGCAAAACATACTCATGAGACCTTTTTCAAGCTTCATGGGTATCCTGATTGGTGGTACGAACTCTAGGCTCGGAAGCGCCGTGATGGAAATGGTGGTAACATAGGACATGCTGTAGTGGCTACAGCAGAACCATATCTGTCCCTTATTCCAGCTGCTAAGACCAGTGGTGGTAACACTGGACAAGTTGCAGTGGCTGCAACAGACCCACACTCAGGTAATGCTCTAGTTGGTTTTAATCAGAAGGCTGACTGCAATGACTGGATACTTAATTCCGGAGCAACAAACCATATGACTTTTGATGTCACTAATTTCTCTTAGTAATCCCCTCCACGACGAACTAGCATTGCAAATGCTAATGGAGATATTTTTTCGGTAACAGGGGCTGGAACAGTAATGATATCACCAGCCCTATCATTGTCTCATACATTACTTGTGCCTTCTTTATCTCACAAGCTATTGTCCGTGAGTCCGATTACTAAAGCCTTGAATCGTGTTATGCTTATTTACCATATGTTTTGTTTTATTCAGGATATTCTCACCAAGGAGATCATTGGGTGTGATACTGAGAGGGAGGCTCTATTATATGGAAGATGTTAGTATTGGCCGAGCACATCACATGCATAATTCAAGTGACCTCAAAGTGGAACAAATTTTGCTCTAGCACTGTCGGTTAGGCCACCCGTCATTTGGTTACTTACAACATGTGTTTCCTGATTTATTTTCGGGTTTGTCGAATTTGGATATTAAATGTGAGACATGCATTTTAGCTAAAAGTCATCGAGTTACTTATCTATTGAGTATGAATAAGAGTGATATTCCTTTTGCCTTGATTCACTATAACGTATGGGGTTTTTCCCCAAAATCTATTATGTCTGGTTTTCACTGGTTTGTGATATTTGTTGATGATTGTACTCAAATGACTTAGATTTATCTGTTACAACATAAAAAGGAGGTTTTTCATGTGTTTAAATCATTTCATACAATGATTCAGACTCAATTCGCAGCTAAGCTCCAAAAATTCAATCAGACAATGATGGTAAGTATGTGAATCAATAGTTTTGTAATTATTTCCACCACTATGCACTAATTCATGAGACCTCATAGCCCAGACTCCGCAATAAAATGGTATTGCAGAATGTAAGAATCGTCACATTCTTAAAACTGCTCGATCTCTATTACTTGGAGCTTACGCACCTAACCACTACTGGGGTGATGTTGTTACCACGACTGTCTATCTCATTAATTGCATGCCTTCAAAAGTTCTTGGGTTCAAGACTTCGCTACAGGCCTTGTCAACCTATGTGTCATTACCTACAGTATGGATGCTTCCGCCACACATTGTTGATTGTGTTGCGTTTGTTCACCTCCACAAGAATCAACGTAAGAAACTTGATCCTTGTGCCATTTGTTGTCTTTTTTTAGGATACGCTGCACATCAAAAGGGGTACCGATGCTACGACCCAGTTACTAAGCATATATATGTGACTATGGATGTCACGTTCCTCGAATCTGACACTTTCTACTCTCTTGCTGCATCCAATTTTTCTCTTCAGGGGGAGACACAAGTAAGAGAAATGAATTGGTTGACATTTGATTGGTTCAAAGACACTGATGCGACACCGAATACGACTCGACTTATTATCAATCAGGAATCTAAGCTAGAGTTGACATCTCCAGAAGCTCAGCCTATTATCAATCAGGAATCTAATCTAGAGTTGACATCTCTGGAAGCTGAAGTAACAGTGTCAACATCTCCAGAAGCAGTAATAGTACCCCCCACTCCCACTCCCACTCTTCAGTATCCAATGACCCATCTCCTGAGAATATCATTGAGGTAAGCTCTCCTATCCCACCTCACATTCCTGATGATATGGATACCCTTGTTGGCTATGAGTTACCTTTCAGGCAAAATCGAGGAAAACCACCAAAGAGATATTCTCCAAAACTAGAGGATCAACGGTTAAGATATCCAATTGCCAATTATGTTTTGACAAAGAAACTGTCCAAACCTCTTAAGAACTTTGTGAATGAACTCTCCTCACATCATATTCCCACGAGTGTTGACGAAGCTTTGGATGACTCTAGGTGGATCCAAGCTATGAAGGAGGAAATGGAAGCTTTACTAAAAAATAAAACGTGGACTCTTGTTTCCCTACCAGAAGGTCAAAAAACAGTGGGGTGTAAGTTGGTATTCTCCATCAAGTACAAAGTCGATGGGTCAGTTGAAAGGTACAAAGCAAGACTAATGGAAAAGGGCTATACGTAAACCTATGGCATAGACTATCAAGAAACATTCTCACCTGTGGCCAAGTTGAGTACTGTTAGAGTTTTACTATCTCTCGCAGTAAATCTTGATTGGCCATTACACCAGTTTGATGTTAAAAACATATTTTTACATAAAGATCTTGAAGAAGAAATCTACATGGATGTCCCTCTAGGATATATGGCAAACTCTGAAGCTAAGATCATGTGCAAACTACAAAGAAATTTATACGGCCTAAAGTAGTCTCCTAGAGCATGTTTTGGGTGCCTGAACTCGGCAATGAGAAAATATAGCTTCCAACAAAGCAACTCGGATCATACTCTATTCTTAAAACATCACCAGGGTAAGGTAACAGCTTTGATAGTTTATGTAGACGATATGATCATTACAGGAGATGATTAAGAGGAAATAGCAAGACTTCAAGAGCAACTGGCCACAGAATTTGAGATGAAAAATCTAAGAGGACTCAAATATTTTCTGGGAATTGAAGTTGCTAGGTCAAAACATGACATATTCCTTTCCCAATAAAAATATATCCTGGATTTATTATCAGAAGTATGATTACTAGATTGTAAGCCTGCAAATACACCGATAATTCAAAATCACAAACTCGGAGAATACCCAGACCAAGTGTCAACAGACAAAGGAAGGTATCAAAGAATAGTATGAAAATTGATTCATCTCTCTCATACACAGCCAGACATCGCTTATACAATGAGTATGGTAAGCCAATTCATGCATTGTCCGAGTGAAGATCATATGAATGCAGTGATTCGGATTCTCAGATGCCTAAAGTTCTCTCCTGGAAAATGACTTATATTTACAAGAAACAATCACTTACGAGTGGAAGGTTACACAGATGCTGACTTAGCAGAAAATATCTCTGATAGAAAATCGACTTCAGGCTATTTCATGTTGGTTGGAGGAAACCTAGTTACCTAAAGAAGTAAGAAGCAAAAGGTGGTAGCATTATCAGTTTCGTGGGATGGCTAAAGGCCTTTGTGAACTTCTTTGGCTTCGAAGACTATTAACTAAAATTAGCCTTGCTCCTAAGGGAGAAATGAACCTATTTTGTGACAACAAAGCTGCAATTAATATTTCTCACAATCTAGTCCAGCATGATCGGACCAAACATGTGGAAGTAGACCGACACTTCATCGAACAAAATCTTGAGGCCAAGATAATTTGATCTCTGTTTATTAAATCCAAAGACTAGTTGGCAGACATACTTACAAAAGCTATATGTAGCATAAGCTTTTACAATTCACTTGGCAAGTTAAGCATTTAAGATACATATGCATTAATTTGAGGGGGGAGTGTTGGCATGAGTTGTGCTATGCAAGATTATAAGAGGAAAATTAACAATATATTCATTAGCTAATTAAGCTAATAAATGTAGGTTACAATCTGTTATATATATCATCTTATTCATGTAAATAAAACATTAAAAAATGAAAGATTTTTTTCCATTCTGTCACGTCTTAGTACTCGCAGTTCCCACGACTCCTTTTCGAAAGAAACGCTAAAAAAAAGAAAACTTATTTAAAAAAATATCCGTATATATTAATAAGTCATTATTGCAAAAATCTCAGCCATTTCTACAGAAGTTTCAGTCTCACCACCTCAGCTGCTGTAGTAGATGAATGGCTCCGCAAGACCCATCCATTATGCCAGCGTCGGAACCTTCAAGGCCGCCTGATAGTTGGTGTCGTTGTCCAGTGGGGACCATTCAACAATCATGAGCATGTACATGCAAATACTCTCAGCTGTGCGTGGGCAGCCGCTGCTTAATCTTCCACCTCTCTATATCCAACACCGTTCCACAGCGTCTCCATAATTTTCTCACGGACTAGAACATTACTTTTGTTAGGATTTGCGATGGCAAAGATAGAAAGAAGTTGAGAAATTCAAGGCATCAGTTGGCGATTATAAGGCTACTTGATTTGAGGAGGTTCTTGAGATCTGAAGATGGAGAGCATATTTATTTCGGCTGCAAAGCATGAGATTGTGAAACAGTTCTCGGGTCATTGAGATTTAACTTGGGAGATGGATATTACTGCAAGTGATTGGGGTAGGGAAGATCTCATTTTTTATCAAATTAGGCAGGCTTCTATCAGTGCTTATGTTTCGTTCAAAATTGGCAAGGACTTGCGTGCTTGCCAATGTGTGAGCATTTGACAATCTACACATGCCAATTAATAGGAGAGAAAAAAATAATGTAGCAACTAGGGAAGTAGTTTGCACAAGAGTTATCATGTCAGCAACCAAGGATATGTAACAGCCTCAGGCAATTGGAAAGGCTGGTTCTTCTTTTCATTCAAACAGCCAAATGTCATGAGAATTACAAATCAAGCAAATCTTGATTAAATTATATACTATTTTACAAGGGATTGAAGGTCCACAAGACTTGTATTATCTTGGAGAATTGCAAACAATTGAGACTACATGTACAGTTAGCAAGACCAATGTTATTGTGCCGGAGGATCTTCAACTTCAGCCTCTTCTGATTCTGATTCTAACTTTTCTTCAAGACGGATCCTCTTCTCGGATGCTTGTTTTTCGAAAATTTCACTGTCAGTTGCTTTATGCTTCGATGAAGGTAGGGCTGATGACGAGTCGGTTTTAGACTCAGCGCCAGCAGAAGGGGAAGGAGGTGGCAGCTCGGAATCTTTAGGTGGATCGGTTACTGATGACAAGCTTTTGGGAGAAAGTAAGGCACTGCCAGCTTTCTGCTGTTCCTCTATTATCTTCTGTAAGTACCTTGCATGTTCCTCTATCCGTAACTGAAGGGTTCTTTGCACCTAAGATATAGAACGAACAAACAAGTTATCCTAACGGGAAGACCTCAGAGATCAGCATTCAATGCATGTCTATCGAAGTTATGTGAACAAATTCAGGCACAACGGAGAATATTGATCTGGTCATACAAGAGAAAGCAAAAGCAAACAACAAGCAAGAGTTTTGGGAAGGGAAGGGTGAACAACTACCAGGAGGTATTGGCCTCAACCATTAGAGAAAATTGAGAGGCTTTTTAAGCCCTCGACACAAAACATTCCGCAAAAGCTATCAGATATATTCCCAGGACCCAGAGAAGAAAGTATACTAGTAGGCGCAGATTAATTTTTAAGATTAACGAAGTGAGAAAGCAGATAGAAACCAAATGGTAGTCATAAGTTAGTTGTACAACATACCTCAAGTGGTTCATGTAGCTGCTTCTGGACTTCCATTTGCATGCGAAGAGCCTCGGTGATTTGAATTGTCCTAGACATGAAAAGATGGGGAAAGTTTTATATGTAAATTGATAGAACAAAATGGCAAGATGTCCACATAGAATTGAAAAGGCAAAATATATCAGTGCTAACCCTTTTTTCTTCCCATCATCATCAATGATAATTGAAACCGCTTTCTTTTCTTCAGAGCAAGAAGCTTTCTTCTCTGTATAGAAAGGGAGTAAAATCTCAACAATTCAGAAAGAAAGTGGAAAAAGAAAAAAAAAATCCTTTCATGCATATATAAAAACAAAAACAGATCACTATAGGAATTAGTTTTGAAGTCTAATTCTTGTAGGTTATCTTTAAGTCTCTAAAATAATCTTAAGATTAGCATAAATATGAGTCATGAACAGTTGTAATCTAAGTCCAAGCCATGGGGCTTCCTCTCTAATGTGAGAGTAATATGATATAAGTGAGTCTCAATCATACTTCCCTCATCCTCCTCCCAATTTTACTCTGTGGAAACTTAAAAGTAAATTATAGATAGGGTCGAATTGATTCCCTCTTCAAGTTCTGGATATCCCAGAACAGGATCCCATGATCCTGAACTAATCACGTATCAGCAGAAAAATAAGAAGAAACAAAGATCAGGTAACCCAGAAACACTGCCACCCATCTTCAGAATTGAGGTAGAAAATTGTTCTAATGAAAAGAATAAATAAGCATGCCAGATGGAACGAATAACTATAGCACGGACAAAATCATATGAACACTTTTTTAGTTATTCCTGAAAAAGATTTGGTAATGATGATGTTGGCAATGATAAACATGACTTCTTTGCATTATGAATTCATTATCTTCCTTTTTTTCTGGAAAATACTTGGCAAGTCGGTATTTCTGAAAAGAGAAAAAAGTAAGGAGAAGGTAAAAATCTATACAATTAAAGCACGCGCAGTTAAGTTCAAAGCTGACTAATTCAGATTGGATGAACAAGTTGAGAGATAATATAGACTGGATACCTGTAGGTGGCTTTTCACATGATAGATGGTCAAACCTTCAACGTTCATAAGCTTAACACCCCCTTTGGAGTAGCCTCTACATTTCAAAGGAATCCATGAAACATCATACAACAAAGAATATATATATATAACAATATCAAAAGTGCCGCGTGAGGTATTTGCTATGGTTCAGATGATTAAGTGGTTCGAGCCTAATATATATCACAATAGAGTCCTTCAATGAAAAGAACAAAGCCTCGACCTTCGATGGAAAAGGTGACACAGCTTACTTACTTTCAGCCCCATCAAGCTTATTGACAGCATCCAAAAAACGTTCATGAAGCTCAGGTGTCCATCTCATTCTTGGCTTGTGTGCAGTGGATGAACCAAGAGAGGGTTGACTTGAAAGCGCATCAACAGGTGGGGCAATAGAAGGAAAATTCTGATAGCATGCGAATCCTGTGACTGGTTTTGATGAAGTTTCAGGAGTTCCATATATTTCCTAGAAAACAGATCCAAAGAAGGTATAAATTAGTTGAATATAATGCAGTAGTCCATCAATGGCATGTCTATATGTGGAACAAGAAAAAAGGATCCTGTTTTCTTTGTTTTTTTTTTTTTTGAACTGCAAAAAAACCTTATCTAAGTCATTCGTTTTTTTTTTTTTAGCAGAGAAGCAAGTATTGGAAATAAAATAAACCCTTCTAATGTAGATGATCCCTCTGCTTGACAATACAATTGCAGATTTACAATAAAACTACTTTTAGTACATTCATTCTAACCAGAATCAAAATTGATGATAGCTACAATGTACTTACAACAAGCCTCGGGTTTTCTCCATGGTCTGTGATAGCTATATCAAGTTCATCAGACAAAAACTGCAGCTCCAATTGCTCTGTTAGTTCTAAATTGTCACTCGTACAGTTCATGCCATGAAAGCCACCCTCAGAGGCATCTCCAGACAAATTGAGAAAGTCTATCATAAAACCATCTGAACGCTCTTCATCAAATGGACTGCTCAAATCCTCGCTGACAAGCTGTGGAGATTTTGTTGAATCAGTGGCAGAAACGGACTGGCTATATGTTGGGGGATGTGGTAGAAATGGAAAATTTCCAAGCTGTCGATTAGTTTCAGAGCTAGATGAAGATGGCAGGTATAAACTGGTACAGAGCACAGACGAGCGTTGAAATGTGCTCTTAGAGAGTTGGACATGATAAGCAAGAGATACAGGGCTGTCTGGTCCAGATTTTGGATGGTACTTTTGATGTTGAACTGTAGACACTTGCATTTTATTTGGAAAACTGAGAGATTCTTCACGTATCAAAGGAGATGGACGTGGAGAAGAAGATTCACCTCTCAATGAAGTTTGACTATCTGATTTGCTACTAAAAGAGCTCTGGATTGGAAATACGGTAGTGCAAAATGGCTGTGTGACTCCTTTACTGGACTCCCCTTTTGTTACTGATACGACAGCATGGTGATTCATGATGATAGCCTAACCTTATCTACCATTCCCATAATCATATGCCAAAATCTAGTAAAAAAACCTTTACAGATAGAAATGATGGAACGAGAGATACTGGATTGGAATTTTAATTTCTGTTGAGATTGAGAAATTCTGAGATTTGAGGGCATAACAAAGGAAAGACATATGGTCAAAGTTTAAGGTTTAATCAAGTTCCAAATCCACCAACAGAATCAGTCAGCCGCGACATTTATGTCCGGAACACTCTCCTCGCTTCAATCAGCACCGAACTGTTACATTTCTGTAACAAAAATTAGCTTCAATATGATTCTTAGCTTATTTCAGTAACCAGATCAGCAAATCAGTTATCTGCTAAATTTGACATGCATTTAAGCCATATAATCTACACAGATCTTGATGTGAAGGCATCTCCATCAAGTCTATAACTAAATCATGCAAATGATTCTGTGCTGAGAAACCTGTAAACCAGAGAAGCAGTATATTGATCAACACTCGGAAGAAATTGTAAAGTTCTTTCTTGGTAAATAAAATTGTATACAAGTTACAAGACAATTCAACCACTTGACTGAAAAAACGCCATGAGAATCCATTTTTCTAGCTTAGCAAAGACACTTACAGAGGTCTAAGTTGTTAGGCAATCAATTGTATAGCATAATTATAGGACAAGAAAACACATGATGGCCATATCAGTAATTAGCAAGTGCAGCATGCCTAAGTGGCCTCCAGGCAAAGCACAGCTCTATCACAAAATAATATCTAGAATTACTTGTACATCGATGACCGAAAACAGACTCGCTGTAGGAGTCCACACATACAACTTCTAAGCATCAGAAATTCCTTGCCATTGTCAACCCCTACCTGAAACCTAAACTAAAACAACCTATATCTCTATCATTAACTGTTTATGCTTAAATCCCATCACAACTGCCACTAAAAAAGCACACTGGAACCAAGCTCTAACACACTCTTTAACTGAAATTCCGACCATATAAAAGCTGACACCTTCTTTTTCATCATTGCAATACATATATAGCAAAAGCTTTAAAATTATTTTACAGTTCTTAAACACTTAGCATGAAGGAACAAATCTAAATATTAACCTCAGACATGTCACCATAAAACAGAACCCAAACTTTCTCCCGCCACTAAAAATAAGTAAAGATTTCTTTTTCTTAAACAGGAATTCAAAAAGAAAAAAGAAGAAAAGAAAAGGCATAAACACACAAAATGAGAGAAACCCAGATAGATTTAAAATCCTATAGCAGCAAATGAATTCAAAGTGGACTAATTAATAAGCAAGAAAAAAAGAAAAATATATGTTTAAACTCCCGTTAAAAAACCAATGTCATGAGAGTCAGTCATCCACAAACGAAATTAGATAAAAGAATGACGCAGCAGAAAACAGTAAATGAATACGACCAACGTCAATATTCCGTAAATGATTTACAATGAGAGAAACTCTCAGAAAACTCAAGGTTTATTATTCAAAAATCAATGGCTGCCACGGTCAGGGGCCTTACAATGGTATATAAAGCAAAACCCTAACCTAACCCATGACGGATAAGGAAACGACACAAAACATTAAATTTACCAAAAATGGCAAATTTGAGATAAATGCAGAATACGAAAGGCCTATGAATCCTGAGCAAACAGGAATTGACGGAAGTCAATTCGGACTCGGGAATCAAGAGTTATGGCTAAAACAAAACTTTCCAAAAATGGAAAAAATGACGATTTCGGGGCCGAAACGATGGAATTTGGCCAAAAACTGGTGGACATCAGGGGCATAGCCGCTGACTTCATCCGCAAACAGCGAAACGCATTGACTCGGTGAATTTCGCGGCATTCCGACTCCGATGCCCCGGACGCCCTGGCTGCCGAAATTCAGTTGCCTTTGAATTTCGGGTGATCCCTCTTGAGCATATATGCTTCCGCTACTTGTTCTACATCAAAGAACCTCAAGAGTAGCAGCAGATAAGATTTCATCAGATATCTATGTACGTAAGGAAGAGAAGAGAAAAGTTCATCAAGAAAAGAAAAGAAAAAAGACTGTAATTAAACTAACCTGAGAATACGAGATCTTTTTTCTTTCTTTCTTGTTGAAGGAAGAAAAGAAGAGAGACAGACAGACAATAACAACAATGTTACTAAGGTGCTTTGAGTCTAACGTTGCATACTGTGATAAAGAAAGAAAGAAAAGAAAGGATCCAGATACTAAAGAAACCAAAAGTAGCAGAAGGATTTGGCTCCGGGGAATCAGTTTATAAGAAAATGATTGATCGCATTGTGAGGGTTACAGTGTTTCACAGGCCTGGAATGCTTCACACGCACCAATGTCAGGTGGATCTTGGTTGTCTGTCCTTTCTGAAGACTTGTCAAGTGGGGTTTACATCATCTAAAATTTGAAAATTTTGTCTGAAGCTGAGGTCATCCCATCCCATCCCATCCCATCCTCGAGTCAATCTTGTCTGTGAAACGAGTAAGCAATGGAATATCTACTGTGATTGTGATTGCCTTCGATGAAATTATTATCCAGTATCTTGTTTTTATCTGATCCAATAATTCTTTTTTTCTTACCATTTCTAACTCCTGTTAAACTCTGTTGCCCCCAGTATTACTGCTCAAGTGCTATGATGCTTACTACAGTACTATGCATTGCAGACAAATTAAATTCATGGTTTGATCTTCTATAATTTATTTAAAACCATCAGGGGAATCTCACAACAATGCTTGATAATATATTACTCCATGCAGTCATGTTGGCTTCTTCTTTTTTTGGTTATTGTAATGTAATGTGTTTATTAAAAATATTTTTTATTTTAAAAAATGTTAAAATAATTTTTTTAAATTTTTGACATGGAAAAAACATTTAAAAATGAAAGCCAGCTCTTTCCCAAACCACACCTAAGTTTTCAAAGCAAACAAATTTCATAGCCACCCCAATCAAGGGCACTGTAATCTCTAGTGTCTATGTATGCAGTTGTTCATACACAAAATCCCCCTACCAAATGGCCAAAACATGAATAGAGTTATAACAGTACTTTTGTTTAAGCATGGAATCTTCAATCAATCTCCCACAAATCAAATAGCAAAATCCAAGTGATTTTTCATAAGATCAGAAGGTTCCAAATTTCACATTGGATTTAGGGTTTAGGGCATGCACCTCATGGTATTTACACTGTTTAATTCGTTAGTACTAATTGTGTGTAATGGAAAGTAATAAGCAATTCCAAAATATCAAAAGCAAGAAGGGTCCCATAGCATTAATTTGATCTCTAATTAACTTACTTTTGTTTAATTTGTTTTCATCATCATCCTAATTAATTAAGCTAATTAATTAATACCCTAGTACCCATTCCATTTCTTAATTTGTTTATATCATTATGATCTCCTCTATTTTTTTTAGTTTAACGTAGGTGTTTGGGCCAGCTTGCGCGCACTTCGACTAATCCCACGGGCCGTGAAGTTAACGACCATGTAAGCTTCCAGTGACTATCATATAAGCAACCACATGACTCAAATCTGAGATCACAGAGGGAGCAAATCTCTTGATCCCAAACTCTTATACTAGGCCACCATCTAAATGGTTGATCTCCTCTATTTTTGCATAGCTAGCTAGTGAAATCAGCACTCAGAAATTAAGCATGGTTATGGTTCTAAAATGGCTCTGCCTCCTATTCAATTAGGAGTGCAAAAATACAACAAACAAGAAAATCAAATTGACTTGAAAGAAATACTTATCAATTGACGCGGTTACGCTGATTGATTGATTAGCACTATAATTGAAGGGTATATTAAACACATCAATAATTAAGCTTATATGGCTACCTGTTAGGTTATCCCAAGTTCAGTGCATGCATTAATTAATTAATTCTGAATGAGATTAGGAGCATGCAACTTGACTTTCTTATGTAATCCATTGCACGTTAGTAGCTAGTGAAGTAGAATACACACACACACATTGGGAGAAGAGGGACAAATGTAGATATATCTCCATGATACATAACAAAAAGAAAGGTTGAGATTTTGGGAGAAGAAGGACAAAAGCGGGTGAGGAAAACGGGAATACAAAGGGGCCGGCAAATAGATAGAGGCCAGCCGGCAACAAACAAGTCACTTTGTGATAATTAGAAGTATCACAACAGTTCAAATTTAACCAAAAACAAAATGTTAAAATGAGAAAATCCCATAAATTAAGTAAATGAATGTATATACTTTTTAATTTATGATTACAAATTTTTTAAAAAAAAATATTGAAAAAACATGTATATTTATCCTTTTTTTTCCAAAAAAATTTAAAATAGCTAGTTATATATATATATATATGTAGTTTTTGAGATTTTATCTAGAATAATGAATCTTTTAAAATAAAATTATTATAGGATATATATTTTGATTATTTATATTAAAATTAATTTATTTTTATATATTAATTTTTTATTAGGTGTTAACTATTTGGAAAAAAGTTTTTTTTTTTAATTAAAAACCAATCCTAAACTTAGAAGTGAACCAATTAATATAAAACTGGAATGAGAACATGTAATCCACTATAAATTCGTCACAACCATTGCTTGCCGTACAACCAAAGATACGTAGACGTCAGGGAGAGGAAGAGTCAAAACTCATACCCCACGAAGCCTGAAAAACTAGCTCAAGAAAACAGAGAAACCCTTGTCTACCTAAACTCTAAGAATGTATGCTTGGTTTAAAGACTTGTATTGGTTGATTTGTTGATGCAAATCCTTCGTTTTTGTACCCATCAAAAAGATGAGCAGCAACCAACATGGAAACACAACAACAACAACAGACCTATCAGCAAGAAGCTGGTCGCCAACCCCTCAAAATGGGTTCTCCTTCTTTGACTCTATTTCTTATCGTTGGAATTCTTTGTTTCAGAATCAAAAGAATAAATTCCATATAGAAGAAGAAGAAGAAGAAGAAAGATCTGCATTTATTAAGGTCTGTTCTTCCTTCTCCACCGGTTCCCCATTTATCTGCTTGTTTTGATGATGCGTTTTATGGTCTTTATTATTCTTAATTAAGACTTGCATTGGTTGACTTTGAAAGAACAAATCTTTAGCGTCTATCTCATCGTCAAGAAATTCATTTGTTGTTAATGGATAGCTAGCAATCAATCCTATATTTAGTGAAAGTTAGACACTTGTGATTCAAAATGCTGACCTTTTTTTTTTTACAAGGTTTGCGTATAATATAGCATTCTGTCTTTTATATGTATGTATGTATGTTTCATGATTAGCGAGGGATGCACCCAAAAACTGGATGAGACATGGGAAGTTTATATTTTTTTCTCAATTCAATCTTCTTATGCCTTGAGAGCATCTCTGAATAGACTGTAGGACATAATCTGCTGAATTTAACTACAAAGTTTGATTCCTGCTCCAAGAAACATACATGATCTTCAAAACATGGTAATGATTAGCTCAGTAATTTTCAAATCATATTCATCATCTTGATCTATGTGGTCTTTTAAGGTGTTTTCAAGCAGTAATACACTACCAATTAAGCAGCAAAAGTTATTGATGCTTGTATTAGTTACCTTAGTTTCTTTATATTTTTAGATGACAGATGGAGGTCCAAGGTATACTGTCGATGACGCCATTCTGGCCATGGGGTTTGGAAAATTTCAATACCTCGTGCTTCTCTATGCTGGCATGGGTTGGGTTTCAGAATCCATGGAGATGATGATTTTATCATTTGTAGGACCAGCAGTTAAGTCTGATTGGGATCTTACTTCTCAGCAAGAGAGTCTAATAACCAGTGTGGTTTTTGCTGGCATGCTGGTTGGAGCATATTCATGGGGTGTAGTTTCCGACAGATGTGGAAGAAGGTTGGCCTTTTATAATTTTCTGCATTTCTGTTTACAACCCTTTTTTTACTTGAAGGTCATAATAATTATTCACAGAACTTGGAGATGCTTCTGCTATCATTTGTATTGATTGAAAGTCACAATAAAAGCTTTAAACAGATCTCCCGTCAACTCCAACTATGGTTTTAGTGGCTTTTTTTTTTCAGATTGCATAAGCTGTGCCTCTTTGTTGAACTACAGCTGGAATATTTTTTCTGTACTCCCTCAAATGTGCTCTACTGTTTTTTTATTGTATTTCTTCAGGAAAGGTTTCTTGGTTACAGCAATAATTACTTTTGGAGCTGGTTTTTTAAGTGCTTTTTCCCCAAACTATATCACATTGCTTATTTCTCGTTGCTTGGTTGGTCTTGGTCTTGGGGGTGGTCCTGTACTCTTAGCTTGGTTTTTGGAGTTTGTACCAGCACCAAATAGAGGTGCTTGGATGGTGATTTTCTCAGCATTCTGGACATTTGGAGCAATCTTTGAGGCTGCGCTAGCATGGGTATGCTTATGATTTCTTATACTAAGATTTCGAAACTTTCTTGCTTTTCTCTAATGGACACTACGATGTGTCATTTGACGCTATCATTTGCATATCCATGCTTCTTTTGGATGTGGTTTCATCCTTGCTTCATTCTCTGACAGATTATCATGCCTAGATTAAATTGGAGGTGGCTGCTGGCGCTATCTGCTCTGCCTTCATTCCCTCTCCTTTTATTTTATTTCATGACACCAGAATCACCGAGGTATTTTTGCTTGAAAGGCCAGAAAATTGATGCCCTCAGCGTCTTGAACAAAATTGCCAAACAAAATGGAAAAGAATTGCCTCTCGGTGATCTTGCTACAGATAATGAAATCGAGGCACAAGGAATAAAGAATCTTCCCACAGAAGGCACAGAAGAAGTTGCTATTCCTTCTGCCACTCCTCTTAACTGGAAGGATTCTGACATGGGGGTCTTAAAATCCCTGTTAATGCTTCTTTCACCAAAACTGATTAGGTCAACCGTGCTTTTATGGGTGGTATTCTTTGGGAATGCGTTTTCATACTATGGCCTTGTGTTGCTGACAACCGAGCTGAACAATAGGAGCAATACATGCCATCACACTAAAGCGCAGTCACAGGGGTCTTCTGATGTAGATTACAAAGAAGTTTTAATCGCTAGTTTTGCAGGTGAGTTTTCACAGATATTACAGCAGTGTTTTTATTCACACGATAATCCTGATTCTGTGATCTGTTCAAGGAAAAGCTTATAACATCTGACTTTTATTTGGATCCAGAGTTTCCGGGGCTCATCGTGTCAGCTCTCATAGTTGATAGGATTGGTCGTAAGCTTTCAATGGCGGTATTGTTCTTTGTGAGCTGCATCTTCCTGCTGCCATTGGTAGTCCATCAGTCACCAAGTGTCACAACAGTTCTTCTCTTTGGTGCTCGAATATGTATCACAGGAACCTTCACCATCGTCTTTATATACGCTCCAGAGGTGAGTCATGGCAGTTGAATCTCTTTTTATTATCTCATAATCAAGAACCTTCACAAAAAATAAAAATAAAAATAAAAAATAAGATTTTAGCTTACACCAACTCCTCTGGGTCATCTTGTGCTAATAAGGTTGTCAAGAAATTTATTGAGAAAAAAGAGAGAAATTTTTTCATTAAAAAACTAATAAATATGTCAAGACTATAACAATTTTCTTATAAGAAATCAAATTAATAATTTATAATACTGATCTTAATATTTTATATCTATTATAGTCTAATTTAATTTCATTTGATTTAAATTAGAAATTATCATGAATAAAAAAAATATGAAAAGAATTTAATTTTTTTAATATTTTATATTGTTAAAAATATTTGCATATAAGAGAAAAATATTGAATTGTTCATTTGTTTTTCAAAAACTTCTAAATAAAATTATGAAAAGCTTCTAAAAAGTGTTTTTCATACTTGATAAATTTGAAAAACTAAAAAACTAGTTTTTTATTTTTATTTTTCTAGAATGAAAAATATTACATTTAAACATAAACAGAGAGTTTCAGTTCTTTTTTTTTTCTAAATTTTTTAAAAATCGAGTTTTACTTGATTCCTTCTAACATGACCCATCCATCCTCCCTATTCATCCATCTTCACGTACAGACTTGTGCAGTCCTGTAAATCACTGCAGTGATTGTGTTACTAGCTATTTAACTCACGCAAGTTAGATATTTGATTTTTATAAAAAGTAGGTTTATTTATGCATTTTGTATATAAATTTTTTTTTAAAAAAACTCATATATGCATGTAATCAAATAAATAAAAAAACTATGTGTATTAATAAACGGGATGAAAAATTATTAATGACAACAAAAAATTAAATTAGAAAAATCAAAAGAGATGTATAAATCAAGATTTGAGATATTTATCCAGTTTTATTTACTTAATTTGTTTATTTAAAAAAATATTAAAAATAAACACATATTAAATTGATTAAATAAAATAAAAATGATTAAATAAAATAAAAATAATAGTATGCAAAGCAGCATATATTAGAAATATTATCTAAAAATAAATATTTTATTAAATAAAATTCTTATATACAAAAGATATAAAAAAAAAACTATAATTGAATTAAAATAATATTAAATACGCACAACACCATAAAAAAGTCTCCCCTTAAATTAATATTTAGCCTTAAAAAAAAAGGGGGCAAAAGAGCCTAGACTCGCGAGTCTATGGGCCATCATTTTTTATTTTATTTTTAAATTAAAGGTGACATGTTGTCCGTCAAGGCAAATGACGTGTTGTTTGCAAGCCTAGATTCTGGTCACCACAATGTTGGCAAAAAATCAGGGCAATGACTCTTTTAACAAAAAAAAAACCAATTTTAAAGTTATTTTAATCCAAAAACACATTATCAACACCCTTATAACACCCTCAAACCATTTCATCAACTCTAAATACTAAAAAATAGCCTAAAAACCTGAAATTAAACCAATTTGGTTTTTGCTATGTCGGCTTAAATCCAACATTGAGGTTCCAAACAACCACCATGAAGTCCTAGAGTGGATGGTGACTTTCTCTCTCATCATCGGAATCCGGCAACTCCTCTTTATCATCTCTTTAACCAATGACTGAAAAATAACATTGTCGCACGTGTGCGACGTCGGCGATATCGTCCACTCTCAGGTATGGTTATTTGTCTATCTGGAAAACATAGGGAGACAATAAATTCTTGTCTTTTATCAATGGAAAGCAGGAATGAGAATCGCCACCTAGTATTTGGTCACTAGGAACCCTAATTGGTCTCAGAGATCGGGCACGGGGACTAGTTGTATAAAGAAAAAGCATTAGCATCTCAAATACATCCTACCTAAGGTAAGCTTTATTATTTAATTGTTTGATAAAAAATTAAGGTTTTGTCGTGTTTTCTAATTATTGGTCTGTATATGGTTTAAGAAAAGTTCTTCTCAGTATGGAGATTCTTGTCTCATCATGGAGATTCTTGTCTCATCATGTAAAACCTAACCGTTCTATGTCAACTAAAGAAAACTATCTTTTTAATATCAAGAATACATCTTACGTATAAGCTCGTAATCATTAATATTAAAAGAAAACAAAATGATTTTTTTTGGAATTTTTGAAATATTAGCCTAGTTCTCATGACTTTGATAAATTGGTTATTAAAACCAAAATGCATGCTAAAACATATATATTTTTTTAAAAAAATTTGTATAAAAACATGATATATATATATTTTTAAAAGACTTGGCTGTATGTATGAAAACAAGACTTTTTTTTAACATTTCAGAGAAAACCAGGTGTTTTAATACTGAATTTGCATCTTTACAATATAAAAATACAAACTAATATTGTGCAAAATTGATAGGAAAATACACGAGAAAATCATAAATTTTTTAAAAAAGATTTTTGGATTTTTTAATTTTTTTTACTGGCTTAGGCCCGACCCAACCACTTTGGTCTGGGCCGGCACTGTCTGGCCTAAAAAACTAAAACAAACAATGGAGTGGCCTAGAGAAGACGAAGAAGAAGAGGAGGAAGAGGAAGAAGCAGACTTGCAGCTTAGCGGTGCTGCCGGTGGCGATGGATGGTGTTGCGGTTGCGGACCGTGGTGTTGACTGGCTGATGGTTCTTCTTTCTTTCTTTGCGTTTCCCTTATGCTTTTTATTTCTTCTGCTATGTCCTTCCTCTTGTTCCCTGTTTTATTCTTTCTCTACCTCTCTAGTCCTCTCAAACGTCCCCTGGTTCAAAATTCAATTGTCATTCTCTGTTTTTTTCTCGTTCCCTCTGTTTCTCAAACATTCTCTCCCCTGTTTTCTCTTCTTTTGCCCCCCTTTGTTTGCTTCTATTTTTTACTTTCCTTTTCATTTATGTTTCCTCTCAAATTTATCATTTTTCCTTGAAATCCCCCCCTTTTGTTTTTTCTTGCTCTTCACCTCTGTATCTCGAACAATTCTTTGCCTTCTCTTACATTTCATCCCCTCTTTTTGTTTGTCCCTCTCCTGTATTTATAGGAGGTCAGGGGAGAGAGCCACCCCTACCAAGTCCAATCGCGCTGAATGGGTAAGGTGGTTAGGCGGCCATTGGACAGTCGTTCCAAGGTGCCACAGAGCTTGTCTCCTTTGCCTTTTCATCTTTGACAGGTCAATGGGTGTGGGTCGTGTCGATTTTGGATCTTCAGGAGAGAGAGAGAAAGCGAGAAAAAAGCAGGGGAATAAACCCCTTCTTCCCTTGCCTCTATGTGTGCAGGGGAAGAAGGAGAATAGTGTCGTTCAAAAGGGCATTGTTTCGTTTTTTTTTTTAGGTTGGGAAAAAAATTGAATTTGAGGAATAACCTAAAAATAGGTTATGACAAACACAAATGAACTTGTGCATCAAAATGGATTTTTTAAAATGTCAACGAACCTAAATTGTATAAATTGCTTTATTTTGAAAGATTAAGGACCTATGAGTATTTTTTACGCAATCTCTAACATGCCGTCCATGTTTGACAACTTTTTTATTTTGGACCCCTTCTTTCAATTTCACGTATGACTAAGAGATCACAAATAATTGGCCTTCAATTAGGATCAATTGAACAAAATAAAACTAAAATGAATTGTTAGAAAATGAACAGTAAGTCTAGTGTTTTGTGTGTGTGTATGAACAATGAAAATCAACAATAACTAAGCCAGGACTATTAGTGTATTAACAAAAAAAAAACTAAAAGGGTTCAATGTTTTACTATAGCATGTGAGGAGATACATTGTGGATTCAAACAGTATAATTACTATTTTGCTCTTCATTCTTAACAATTGCCTTTGAAATAAGGGTAAAACCGTATTTTCCATGAGATCCAAATGTCATTTGAGAATGGATTGGGGGCAAGATTGTTGTTTTGTGTATTTTATGTATAGTAAAAATAGTATATTGTCCCTGGGGGCTTGGAAAAATTAGCCTTTGGTCCAGGGGATTTTGCTTCTTTACAAGTTTATTTGTACAGTGAAATAACTTTCGTGCCCTTCATGCCCGAGAAATATTGACCTTTAAGTGAGGGGTTGTTATCTCTTTACACATTTTATGTACAATTAAATTTTGCTTTTGCCCTTTGACTTTGATAAATTAAAGGCTCTTAAGAAGGTATTTTCGTATTTGCATCATGGTTTTTTTATAATATTTGTATGCCCTTAAGGTCATTTTAGTAATTTGCATTATTATAATATTAATAAATCGATAAAGTTGGCCTACGAGTGCCATGCACGCGTAGGCATGTCATCGCCCCCTGCTCTATTTGGGTGGCGCATTGAGGCATGTAGTGGTAAAAAAAGGTTGATCGCCTACTCACCCAACACGAAAGATAGCGACACATCTTTTAGAGTGGTGTATATTGGCATATGAGCGGCAGTGTGGCAACAATTGACCTTTTTTCTCCTCCACTTTTTTCTCTCTCCCATGCCTTGGTATACGTGCAAAGCTCTTTGTGTCCTCCAGTTTTTATTTGTTTTGAGTTTGGTCTTTATTCTTTTGATTTCTATTTTTATTAGATTCAATGCTTTTTAAGTTTGTTTTGTTTTTAATTTCATCTCTAATCATTTAATCTAATTAGATTTTCTTATCTAATCTAGTCCTCATTCTTTTTGTTGCTATTTTTTTAATCTTTTTTCATTATATGTTTTCTTTAATTATGTCCTTGGGAGTTTGATTTAATTTTGTTTGGTTTCCCATTTTGGTCCTTATTTTTTTTATCCTTTTCTTTATTTTTTTAATTTAGTTTCTAATTAGTTTTTTTCAATTATTTTTGTGCATTGTTTAGTTCTCATTATTTTAATTTTAGTTATTTTAAATTTTTATTTTTTATGGTTTGAAATTTTTTTATATGGTTTTTTTATGTTTATCTTTTACAAGGTATTTTTAATCTTATAACTTAGTCCACTTGTTTCGACGATGAATATTATTTTTTTAACCTGATTTGTCTTATGTTATTATCATAATCCAATGAATATTATTTTTTAACCCAGTCCACTAATTTTAAAAATATTTAATTTAATATGTTTCAGGTTATGTTATTTGAATATTATTTTTTTACTTTGAAAAAATTTGAAGAGGCCTGCGTCATAGCACGCGAGTCCCGTCTGGTACTATAACAAAAACCTGTACGTCATCGCACTTATGGCAGAAATCTGCAAGCAATTTTACATTTCGCACTCAGTAGTACACATGGCCTATAGGAGTTGAATCTTCACGCATTGAATATCCCACCATTTTGTTTATCATTGAACTCAAGTTACTTGTCTGTGATAAAATATGGTTTTTTGTTTGCCAGATTTACCCAACATCAGTGAGATCAACAGGCATTGGAGTTGCAAGTTCGATGGGAAGAATTGGAGGGATGATTTGCCCGCTTGTGGCAGTAAGTCTGGTGCAAGGATGTCATCAGACAGCAGCACTTATTCTTTTCGTGTGCATAATATTTGTAGCAGGATGCTGCGTTATGCTGTTTCCGTTTGAGACCAAAGGCCTTGAACTGACTGACAGTATATCTAGTACAAAAAACGAAAAACCTAAGGCTGTGCTGTGAAACAAGAAGAGCCTTAGCTTGATCTGTCAGATAAGTCCTCCCTAACATATTAAGGCTGTGAAAAAGGGAGAGACCATTGCTTTATGTATGAACTTAATTTTATTTTCAGGGAGACTCTTCCTTCCTTTGTACAGTGTTTATTAAGAGTACAGATACAATCTTTGTAATTTGGCAAGTATATTGCTTGGTGGATTCTACAATTGCATTTATTGCAATAACCTTGTTTGTTACTTGTAAGATATATAATAACAAAATTGTAATAAAAAATACATCTTGCTTGTACCTTAATCTTTCATGGTGAAAGGTTGGGATCAACTATGAAGCCGTAATTAATTAATTAATTGCATGTGGTGATTACTGAAACAGCATATAAACTAAAATATAATTTATTCAAGGATTATATTTTTAGATCTAAAATAAAAATCAAGTAAGGATTTGATTGAGTTAATTTCTAAAATTATCATGAATTAATATATTAATATTATTCAAGGGGATTAATATTTTGTCAATTTATAGGGTTTTTTAGATTTTCTTATAAATAGTAGATGATAAATTAATTTTGAAGACATAAAAATAAAATTTTGAATTATAAAATTTTATAGGGTTTTTTTGGATTATACTATTGACATCAAAATCTAGAATTATAACATGATAAATTAATTTTGAAGATATAAAAATAGAAGGTTATCATACGTTTTCAATAAATTCCCTAATAACTTTTTTTTATCTAATAATCCTCCATTGCTAGATGCATTTTTTTTATTATCAAATTCTACAAAATAAAAAAGTAGACATATTAGATTGAAAATGCATTAATTAATAAATCATAAAATAGAAGGTGTAAGTTTATAAAAAAAAATAACATGATTTAAGATTTTTATAAATTTCAAAGTCATTCATCAAAGTTCTAATAATGTCAGTTATAATTGGTACATGATACAAGTAATTTTGACGATAAATAAGTGATTAAATTATTGTTGGAGAAAGAAAACTTTTACATTGATCGAGTATACGAACGTCAGTGTTAAAAGCTGATTAAAAAGTCATTGTAGATGTAAAAATAACTAGCACATGTCGTATAACCATTGAAAGTATATTATATTTTGAAACATTATTTTTTTATAAAATTAAAATATCAAACTTATCATTATTAGGATCTTTATTAGCATCAATGAAATACCTTTTGATCTCATTTCTATTTTTTAAACTATCTTTCAAAATACCCATTCAAAACAACAAGAAGTCTAGCTTTCCCAACCATTTATTAAAAGACAAAAGAAACTCTGATAATTCCAAATTTATAGTTTATAAAAAGGTGATGAAAATGCATTTTAAATAGCTAGTTCAAATTAAATGCATCTGGAGGTTGTGTATTCACAACAACTATACTAATTTTTTTCTTCAAAAAACCAAATATTATTTTAATATTCTAATCGATTTATTCAAAAAAAATTTATGGTTTAATTTATCATTTAATTTTTTTTGTTTTCTAGAATATTCAGTTTTATTTGTACCCATACCAACTACGATCTTTAGAAAATTTCTAAACCTGTACCGTTGTTGTTTGACGTGGGGCAGCACACATGCTTTGTTTACTCCAATTATCAAAAGATGAGGATATTCCAGCTGGTACGAGATTCAATCTGGCTAGCTGGAGAGGAAAAAAAAA
>Ga0325414_1001290_pt1 | contig 23814 bp, 14 predicted proteins | sample PopdelMetagenome_8_FD_206183 | JGI IMG/M metagenome (GOLD analysis project Ga0325414, IMG submission 206183) | Populus deltoides microbial communities from Bellville, Georgia, United States - Leaf-PdKOR-R3 | ecosystem: Host-associated > Plants > Phyllosphere > Phylloplane/Leaf | place: USA... | reverse complement strand
AAAAAAATACAAAAATATATTTTTATGGGTGTGCATACGGCTAAGTCTCTCAAAAGTATAAAAAATCATAAAATATTTCCATACAAAAATTTAAAAAAATATGTATTTGCATGCATTTTTGGATGTACTAACCTGTTTATTAAAGTTATGAGAATTAAGCTTACATCTCAAAATACCAAAAACTTATTTTATTTTTGGTTAGTATCCAGGATTATGAACTTATACGTAAGATATAATTTCGATATTATATAAAAAAGAGTTTTTTTTTTAATTATTGGCATTAAAACAGTTAGGTTTTTAACTTGATAAGATAAAGACTTACTGAGGAGGGCTTTTCTTAAATCTTAGATAGACCAATGAATAGAAAACACAACAATATCTTAGTTTATATCAGACAAATAAAAAATGCACCTTACCTCGGGTAAGGCGTATAAGGGGTGCTAATACATTCCCTTTACTCAACCAGCCTCCATGCCTAAATCCTGAGACAGTTAGGGTTCCTGGTGACCAAAATACTAGGTGGCGACTCCTATTTCCCTCCTTTTATAGATAAAGGACAAGAGTTCCTTGTCCTTTTAATTTCTGATTATTCCTGATACAAGAGGATGATTGTCGCAACGCCGCACACGTGCGACAACAAACAGAAATTAAAAGAATGAGAATTAAATTTGATATAAAAATTAAATGAAATCAAGTGTCAATGGATAAAATTGAAAAATAAAATCAATTAAAAAAGGATTCCAAACAAAACGAATAGTACTGAGGATTTAATTTGAAAAAAATTAAATGCCAGGACACCTTTTAATTTTAGCAGGCCAACACAAATCTTGAGTAGAGGACAGAGAAAAAAAGGGAAGAAAAAAGACAATTAGAGCCTTATAGCCTGCTGTTATTCCACTAACACGCGCTAAAACAACGAGAAAAGCTCGACATGCCACTTCCAACAGCACCGTTAAAGCCGTAATTATGTCGTTTGGAGAAGCCGCACGCGTCGTTAAAATAAGTTTCTCTATCTATTTGCCCCCGTCCCTATATTCATCTTAGTTTCAATCTTTGTCCCTTAACACTTAATTGTTCTGAATCGACCAAATTTTATTTTATTTTGCAAAATCACGCATCAATCAAACACTAAAAATTTCCCTCAATATTGTGAGATCTCCGTATCAAGGCAACCAAAACAAATTACCAAGTCCAATCCCAATAAAGTCAATGTGAAAAAAGAAAGAAAGTTGAGGGACTAGAATTAAAAACGGGACATGAACGTCCCCTTGACCAATCCCAATACCTAAAAGTCTATGATTTTGACAAAAAAATAAAGTATTGAATATTTTTTTAAATGCTTCAAAATCAGTCCTTAAAGCTCTAATTATTTTAAATCAATAAAATTTTATTGACACCTTGAAATCCTTATACGCGGGCATGAAAAATAAATCACCAAGACCAATCACTAATAAAAAAAAAATTAAAGGATCAAATAAGAAAAAGAGAAATTGTGGTATAGAAGCGTAAAAAATCTTAGGGGTAACCAAAACGATGAACAATGTTTGTCCTCAAATGTTATAGTGAAAAACTGATGTCTTTTAGGGTATATATTTTTTATAATTTCTTATATATGTAAATTATGAATTGATTAAAAATATCATATAAACAAAATAAATTCCATAATTATTTAAAATTAAAAATTATATGAAATAAATTTTGATGAACTTCAAATGAAACTATATTTAAGCCAATTTAGTTTAGTGATGGATTTTAATGATACAAAAATTAGAAATGTATGCAAAAGTAGGTTTTTGTGTGGAGAGTAGAGTTGGGTGATCTTACCTATATTATTGATTAGTATTTAAAAGTACATTGTTATTAAGGCTTTATATCATCATATTGTTTAGTGTTCAGTCCATATCTCAGGTTCCAGAAGTCCAAATGAGCTCATTATTTTTTTGGTGGAAAGCTGATACAGATTCCTACAACTTTTATGAAGATCACTTTGCCAAATTCTGATTGTGAAAATGTCATTTTGTCCAGAAAACAAATCCATACCTAAACCACCAAGTCCACGAAGTCATTAATTAGCCACTAATTCAATAGTTAATTACCAAATGAATAGTTTTCTTGGCCTATAAAAGGAGACATTTGTCATTCATTTAGGCATCTTAGTTTTCAGATCAAGATTATTTTCTTGCTTTCTCTCTTTGTAATGTTCAAGTTTTATTTTCATTAATCTCTTGTTTATGTTTTTCATTTCCTTTACTACTCTTAGTTAACTTATATCATAATTATGTTCTTATCTTGTTTATTTATGTTCTTCTTCTTCAATATGTCTAGTTAAGTTAATTATGTCAAGGTGAGAAGGTTTCACCAATGGTGTTATAATAAATATAATATAAACTCAACATGGACTTCAATGTTTCTATCCAATAAAGTTTGTTATTAATATGTCTTATCTTTTTATCTTACTAATTTTTAATACCTTACTTGTTAAATGATTAATCTAGATTTGTGTAAAGGAAATGAAAATAAAGACCCTGATAAAGCAATGGAGTACCTCTGAAAATACTCAAAATTAAGACACTACAGGCACTAGGTAAAACCCAATCTCAAACATCTAGTAGAGGAATGTACAACCTAAGTGAAGCTCATGACCTCCAACCCAAATTTGCATCTTTAACTAGAAAAGTCGAGGCACTTGAATTTAAAAAGAGTGGTCAATTAAAATCTATTTAAGACATTGTGTGTCAAATCTATGAAACAAATGAACATTCAACTAATGATTGTCCAACTTTGCCTTTTTTTAAGGAATGTCTCTATGAACATGACAATGCTTTAAACAGTTTCCAAAGGCCAAATACCTATACTCATAAACATACAGTCCTGGTTGGAGAAATCATCCAATTTTAGTTGGAAGAGTGGTAGCAATAATGCACAAACTTCACAACCACAATTTCAAGCCCACCTAATTTTCAAAATTCTCAAGGATATGCACCTCCTTATGTTCCCCCTCCTAAAAAAAATCTTGAAGAGACATTGCATGTATTCATGGAAAAGCAAGAGACAATCAACACTCAAAATGCTCAAACCATGGCAGATTTAAAAGATATTCTTACAAAATTCACATCTGCTCTTAGTTTTCAGGAGAAAGATAAGTTTCCATGTCAGCCACAGCAAAACCCAAAAGTGCAAGTAGCTCCGGAAGCCAACACATGGATCAAGTCAAATCAGTCATTACTCTCCGCAGTGGTAAGGTTATTGAAAAACCCATTCTTGAACGTTGTGAGAAAGATGATAAGTTAATCTATGAGGATAAGGAAGTGGTTGAACCTAAACATTACATGAAAGGACTGATTTCCCCTCAGCACTTCCATCTCCTCATGCCATGACCAAACAAAGGAAAGTTAATCACAATTTTGAAATCCTTGAAACTTTCAAATATGTAAGGATCAATATACCTTTGTTGGATGCTATTAAACAAGTACCTTCCTATGCAAATTTTTGAAAGACTTGTGCACCGTGAAGAGAAAACTGAATGTGAAAAAGAAAGCCTTTTTAGCCGAACAAGTGTCATACTTCAAAACAATAGTGCTTTGAAATATAAACACCTTGGTTGTCCTACAATTTCATGCTTTATTGGAGAACATAAAATTAAAAATGCTTTATTTAATCTTAGAGCTAGTGTGAATTTACTTCCATATTCGGTTTTTGAAAGTCTCAATTTAGGTGAGTTAAAACCAACTTCTGTAATTCTTTTACTTGCTGCTAGATCTGTAAAAGTGCCTAGAGGAATAGTTGAAGATGTGTTAGTACAAGTCAATAAATTCATTTATCCTGTGGATTTTATTGCTTTGGACACACAACCTGTTGAAGCATGTAATTCATTTCCTGTTATTTTAGGACGTCCATTTCTTGCTACTTCTAATGCATTGATTAATTATAGGAATGGACTAATGGAGCTATCTTTTGAAAACATGGCATTGGAGATGAATATTTTCAACATTTGCAAGCAACCTGGAGATGATAACGATTTACAAGAAGTAGATCTTATTGAAGAACTAGTTTATGATCAATTTGAATCTACTTTGAGTAAATCTAAGTTCAATGACTCTGAAGATTTGCAAATGATTTATTCTTAGGAAGAAATCGAGGACAAGAAAGGCACCAAAAATATTGTCGCGGATCATTTGTCAAGATTGACAATAGATTCGACATCTGACATCACACCAATCGATGATTACTTTCCCGATAAATCCTTATTTTCTATTAGTTCAATGCCTTAGTTTTCTCATCATATCAATTTTCTTGCTTCAGGATTTTTTTTCAGCTCATTTGGGCATCCAAGACAAAAGAAAGTGTTTGAGCGATGTGAAGAAATTTTATTGGGATGACCTTTACTTATTCAAATATTGTCTTGATTAAATATTTCAAAGATGCATTTCCGACAATGAGGTAAGTAGTGTAATTAACTTTTGTCATTCCGAGGCATGTGGGGGTTATTTCTCATTAAAAAAAAAGACTGCAAAAATCTTACAATGTGGATTTTATTGGCCCATTATGTTCAAGGACACACATGCGTTTTGCAAAACCTGTGAAAAATGTCAAAAGTTCGGATTTATTTCAAAACATAAAGAGTCTTTAGATAATCTTCTTTTGACTCTTGAGACACATCATAGCGGAGATGTGCATCGTGCAATTCATGATTTATGGCCCCATTTTCTTAAAGAACATGATCGCCTTAGTCCTGGGAATCTGACTAAAAAAAACCATGTTTGTCAGTTTTTAAGAAAACTAAATGGGAAGCTTATCCCCGACCAATAGAGGGCGTTGAAGCCATTCTTGGATGTAAAACCAATGGAAGATGTGAGCCACAATCACAACTACAATTTGAGTCTTAGTTTGTAAAAATTTGTGTCTTTTTGCATAATATTTTTTTTGTTATTTCTTATATTTGTGTAAGTATTTTTCAGGTTTGTTAGTAGTCACTGTTTCAGGTTATGTCTTCTATACTCTATCTTTTTACCTTAGAACATTGAGGATAATGTTTCATTTTGGTTAAGGGGAGAGGGTAGTAGTTGACACAAAAAAAACTAATTTGTTATTTTTTTTAATTAAAACCATTTGACAGAACTATTATTATTAGGATGGCAGAGTAAGGAGGAATGCTATTGATTCTTGAGACGCATCTTAGTAAATATTCATAACACGGTCAATCACACACTTCTTGAAATATACTCATTTAACAAGTATTCATAAACCTTCATTTTTACACACACACTTTAACATATGATTGTGAGTTGTACATTGGATTATTATATTATTATGTTTTTTTGTTAAAGGAAACAACTAAGGGAAAGGGATATTATATAACTTGCAAAAAAAAAATGTAATAGATATAATAAACTAAATAAATAAAAATGTGGATAAGTTTGGTTTCGTAGCCTCCTTAACCTAAGCAATTCAGCCCGAAGGGGTGTTAAATTAACATGTAATACCCTAAAGTCAATTGACATGAGAGCTATTGGTTCAGAGCTTGTTACATAGGTTGAGGAGAAAAGCTTACGACAACAGTCATAATTCTCAATCCGATTGTTGGATTAGGCTAAAATTTTACGTGGAGTCTCTTGACATGTTGTCCTACCTTGAGTTAATATTTGAGGTCAATCAGAGGTCTGGAAGGCATGAAAATACTGGTAAACAGAGGCTATACAAATTTTGTTATTTACTTCCTTTTGACTTGTGGACTTTCTATTTGGCTAGAATTCTTTTCCTACGAGGATGTGCCAGCTGGTTTTGAGAATTTCCTAGTCTTGTAAGGATATTTCATGGGCAATAACATATTTTCCATGTGTGGTATGGACTTCATATTAATGTGGAATCCTTATGGTGTATGGAAACAATTATTCTATCCTCATTAAATAAGTTTCCAAGTCAGCAAAGAATATTTTGCAAACAAGAAAACTAAAGACGAGACAACTTCAGATTTGATTCTCCTACCTTATATGGGACTTCTAAATGGCAGCAAATATGATCCTATTATATTTAGGATATTAAATTCAGATTTATTATTGTTATTATTATTTTCTTCTTAGTTTAGGGTTTATTTATATTATTTGGGTTTAATTGTAAGTGGGCATCATATAAGTCCACATAAAGGGTCCACTAGGGTTTGTTTAAATCTAAAGTCAATATAAATAAAGTCATAACTAGACATGTAAGTTAGACAATCCAGATTAATAAAACTTCTTGTTTGCTGCACTTTTTGTGTGTGTTGTTGAAATACTCTCCCTTTCTTGGTTCTCTAAAGAACTGAAAAATAACTTATCAAAGAATAACTGACTTCGTGGCGTCATCATTATACTTCTTGTTTGCGAATGAATATTAGTTGAGTGGGGGTTTCCGTTTCCAATAGTGTTGGTGCCTAGGTATAAGTTATCTTTATGTCACACTCCTATCAAACCTAATTTACTTGGCTTTCCGAGAATTGATGTCTTTGCGTGTGGGTTGCTTAACCACATGTTCCAAGAGGTTCACGTCACCTTTTTTTAATGTAATATCAAATTTCATCTTTTTGTATATAAATTTCATTTTTTTTTGTAAAATAAAAAACCCATCGATGATAACTCATGCACCACCAATAACTTCATGCCACCTTAACTTCAAGTTAGAACTTGTGGAAATTCATAGAATTTTTAGTGTTAATTAAACTTGGAGGAGATAATTTAAAATTATCAATTGTTTTCAATCATAATGATAGTTATCTTAATAATCTTTAATTTTAAAAATCAATTTATAATTACAAAATAAATATAAATAACATGATATCTATATCAATTAGTTTAATAATATTTTTATAGATTGATTTAATTTTATATTTCAATTAATTAAGTATTATATGATATAAAAAAAACATAATTTTCATCTATGGTATCCTAAATTCTAATTAAATTGTTTCACCTCCCTGTCCATATTATACCATATCCATATATTATATTTGTATTCAAGCTTTATAGTTAATTTTTAGGCTTGCAGACATAAAGTGTTTCATCTAAATTAATTATATATATATATATATATATATATATATATATATATATATATATATATATATATATCCTAGCATAGGCAGTCCAATCCTATGAAGATTGCCAAAGACACTGCATTATTTTTATATGGACTTGATTTTCTCCTATTCATTCATTTAAATTGACCTTATTGGGTTTAGGCTCATGCAAGAGTTGGCTCATCAAAGTGAGTTTAAAGAAACTGATCTTGCAATTATCAAGTAGAAAGAAAGAAAATATTGACTCCTAATTGGCATTTGAAATTTTGGCTGAATAACACCATTTGAAAAAGATTTAGTGAAATAACACACTTTTATCCTTTCGCATTTTAGAAGTACGACATTTACTAAATGTTTCTATTTTCAAGGGCGACAAGATAGTTGTCGCGCTTCAAAAGATCAGCATTGAAACATGTTGTGCTTCAGAAGCACGATAACTTAACATGCTGCCCTTCTAACACGTGATATGTCATGAAATCTAAATGCCTCCCCAGATCGAAGAACACATAGATGCACCAGCCCCCCTCTCTCTCCAAACTTATCTCTCCAAAAAAACCGACCAAACACTTTGTTCCCCTTAAAACACCTAAAAATTGAACCCATCCTAGTCTCTAAGTATCCTTGAGCATTTTTTCTTTAAACACCCCCCGACCCTTTTTCTAGTACTATATGCAAGGTAAAAATACTACATTGCTATGAATTTGTATTTGGTTTAGTTGAAATGAAATAATTATTTAGGTTGAATTTAAGGTTTAGGGTGAATTTAAGGTTTGTTGAATTAATGATAAGTTAGTTATGAATACCATCAATTATGATTGATTTGATATAGTTGAATATGGAAATAAATTAAATTAACCACGAATTAATTATTTCAATTAATCACGTGTTGCGTTTAATTTTGGATAAGTTATCAAATTAGAGATTTTATATGAATTGTTGGAATCAATTAATAATGTAATTAACTACACTTTATGATTTCATGCAATAGAGCATGAATGTGGTAAAATTATGATAAATTACATTTTACATTGAATTGTTGATAAGTTGCTGAATTTGGTATTTTCTTTAAATTATTTTAATTTATATGAATTGGAGTTTGATTTCATGCAATTGAGTATGAAAATATCAATTAGATTTGATATCATAAATTATGTTTAATTTTGGTCAAGTATGATTTTGTATTAAATTTTAGGAATTTGCTTTGAATTTTGCCAATTAAGATTGAGGTAATGTAATCTAGTTAAAATTACATCCAATTGACCATAATCCGATTGGTTTTTTTTTTTTTTACAGAATTTCTTATAATATATTTATGTTATATCATTACTGTGGCACTATTATTCCTGATGTGAACAGTAGTATCACATACAATGGCAATGACATGAATAATTTGTAATTTTATAGTAGTATCATATGGACCATGTCCTATAATTCTACACAATGTTGTAATTCTACAACATCCGCAAAGTCCATATTTAGCCCATTTAGAAATCTAGCCATAGTAGCTTCCTTATCTTCAATCACATTGACCCTAATCATTACGATCTCCATGTCCTTGAAATACTCATCCACAGACCTAGAAACCCGATTCAAACCCTGTAATTTCAAATACAAATCTCTATAGTAGTGGTTAGGCACAAATCACCTTCTTATTAACACTTTCATCTCCTCCCACGACGCTACTAGACTCTCTCCACTCCTTTTACTAATCACATTCTGATCCCATCAAATCAGTGCGTAATCTGTGAATTCGATGACCACCAATTTTACTTTCTTCGCCTCTGAATAGTTATGGCAATCAAAAATCCAATCCACCTTTTTCACACACTACAAATACATCTCGGGATCGTTCTTACCTTGAATGGAAGGTATTTTAAGTTTGATAACCCAAATCACCATCTAAATCATCATGTCCCCCTACACTACAAAAATTTCCCTTTTGGCTGAATTGGACCCTAGTTCTATTCCCAAAATCCCTTTGGTTTCTTGGCTGTCGAAAACCTTCTCGATGGACTATGATCTCATCCTTAAAACCTGATACGATCCAAGTAAGGTTAAATTCGGAATTTAACGTAAAAAGTGCACCTATCCAGTTTTACGTCATTATTCTCAATCCGATAGTTGGATCAAGTTGAAATTTTACGTGGAGTCTCCTGACATCTTGTCCTACCTTGGTTTAAATTTTAGGTGAATCAGAGTTCGGGAAGGCATCGAAACATGGGTCAACAGAGGCTGCACGAATTTTGTTATTTACTTCCTTTTGACTTGTGGACTTCCTATTTGGCTAGGATTCTTTTCCTAAAAGGATGTGGCAGCTTATTTTAGGAATCTCCTAATTCTCCAAAGATCTTTAATGGGCTGCAACATAGTTTCCATGTGTGGCAAGGATTCATAAATGTTCAGAATCCTTTTCTTACAAGGATTCTTTATTCATCCTAGCTACAAAAAGGAAAGAAGACTTCAGAATAAATTCTACCTTTAGATCAGATTTCCTAGTCTATGTGGGACTTCTTAATGGTGACAAATCTGATTTTTATTATTTTTATTATTTTCTTCTTAGTCTTTGGGTTATTATTACTTATCTGGGTCAATTGTAAGTGGGCTTAATATAAGTCCACCTATGGGGGGTCCATTAGGGTTTATTTAAGTCTAGAGTTATTATAAACAAAGGCATAACCAGACATGTAAGTTAGACAATTCAGATTAATAAAACTTCTTGTTTGTCGCACTTTGTGTGTGTGTGTGTGTGTGTGTTGGTGAGATAATCTCCATTCTGTGTTTCTCTAAAGTACTGAAAAACAATTTATAGAAGAATAACTATCTTCGTGGCATCATCCTTATAGTTCTCGTTCGCGAATCAATATGCGTTAGGTGGGGGTCTCTGTTTCCAATAGAGCTGGTGCCTAGGTACAAGTTATTTTTGTGTCACACTCCTATCAAACCTGATTTACTTGGCTTTTCGGGAATTGGTGTTTTTGCGTGTGGGTTGCGCGACCACGTGATCACGAGGTTCGCATCATTTGGTATCAGATTTTGGCTCCATTAATGTTATATCTTTCTGAAATTTTCGTTTCTTGTTGATTCCGTAAAAATTCCTTAGTATCCAATTTCTTCTTCTCCTTGAATTTGCGGCATATAAAAAAAATTGTTATTTCATTCTGTTATTGTTCAAAATATATCAGTAGCATAAAAAAAAGAGAAAAGAGAAAAGCAAAAAAAAAAATATTCAAAAAGACGTTTATTGGATTCTGCCGTAGAAAACTAAACAAGAGAAAATTAGATCAAATCAACTTGGAATTAGTTCAAATTTGATGCTCTAATTACTGGGATCCTAATCGCACCACATATAAAATTTGGGGTCAATTGGATATCGTCTGCTTAAGGTTTCAAATTTGGGTCTAATCAGGTCTGATTCATAACGTTTTTGCGTCAGTATATCAAACCTTGTCGTAAATTACTCAAACTTTATATTCTGTCTATTTGGGTTGATATCTCACTATATCTGAAATTTTAAATAAATTAGACATCATTTACTTTAGATTCCAAATTCGGACTTAACTCGTTGTAAACGAGTCTGTTTTGCGTCAACTTTTGAAATTCGCTTGCTTTCTGTTGTTTTCATTTCTTGCAGTTGATTTTAATCATATCCAACATATTTGGGTGATGTTTCATGATTTTGCATATTTTTTATTTATGTTTTTATTCGAGTCTTCAGTTTCGTTCATATTTCAGATAGACTCGCTTGCTACTTGCAAGACTATCATCGCAGTTTTGTTTTGCTTGTTTTCTAGTTTTTATTACTACTTGAGTCATATATATATATATATATATATATATATATATATATTTGGATTGCGCTGCCAAATTGGTTCTATTTGGTGTTGGTTTCAGTTTCGCAAGAACCGCAAGAAGGTGAGACGAGAGGTGTGAGGATATTAAGAGTGTTTGAGCAAAACACGAGCGACATGAGGATAATTGTTTTTACCACAAACTAATTTTTGCAGGTACTATCATATCAAATCAAAACAACACAACACCCCCTCACGATGTAGAACTTAAATTCCAATTGCAAACCATGACGAAGATGATGGAAAGAATGAATTCCGTGATGGGGAACGTGTGTGACAGACTTGAGAAGGTGGGAAAACATGGAAACATGGCTGTAACATGTACTCAAGATGTGAGAAAGGTTGGGGCTGAACCGAAATCAAACAATGACAGTGGGGCCGAAAGGCCAAGGTGGGCTGATTATGAGGATTTTGAAGAGGACGTTGATGATATTGGTGATGACGATTTTAAGGATGAGATCATAGGCCACTGGGAAGGTTTTTGGTAGCCTAGAAACCAAAGGGATTGCAACTTAAATTACAATTCTAAGTATGCTAGAATCAGATTTGTCACCCTTAAGAAGTCCCAAATAAACTAGAAGAAATCTGATTTGGAAAATTTGTGTTTCTGCCCCCTTTGATGTTCTTGATTAGCTTGGATTTCCTTGTTTAACTTAGACAAATAAGAAAACATATTTTCTCCTTTGTTTCTGATATAATTACTTTCCTTTCTAACTTAGGAAAGACATTAAATAATCCTCCCCTCTTTAGAAATAAGATTTGGCTAACTTATTTAATTAGGAGAATAAATTGCTGCATTTCTATCCTTGTAGCATTAAGAAAAAAAACAAGCCTAACAAGGCTGGTATGGAGCTGGACACATAAGCTCCTTGTTCCACACGAATTGGGCTATTCTTGGACTTGAATTAGATGAATTATAGGTTATCCTTCATGCTCCTTAAATGTTCCAAGCCCCTCTAGGTCTATTTTGCTCCATATGTTCTGAACAAGCCCATTCAATGATTCTTTAAGCTTATTTGCCCTAGCTCTTGTAAGTGGCACCTCCAATGGATCGTTGACATGATTACGCATGGTGTTGGGTTGATCCTTATTATGTAATATGCACAATACTTTCTTAGCAACTTCAATTATAAATTCAAAGACCCAGCTACGAAAAAAATTTGATGAAGATGTGTTGTGAACCTTCAAGATGCAAATTTAATTTGTGGTATTAAAGAATATGTAAATTGGACCCAACATATCTATAATGACTTGAACATGAACCAAAAGAAAAATGGACATTATGTTATAATGGAGGTCATCGGTATGGTAATGTGACAACTAATTTTTCAGAATCATTTCATCATGTTCTAAAAAAGTACTCATGTAATGCCTGTTTCAGATTGAGTGCAATTGATATTTTACAAGTATAATAGTTATTGGGTAAAGTAGAGGCATAAAACAAATGATTTAATTCAACATGGAATAATTTGGCCTCTGTATTCAAGTTGAATTGACAATCAATAGTATAAACCAAATGTTGTGAAAGAAGTCAGACAAACAGTCAAATTAACAGACTAAATAATAAATATCATAAGAACTATTTTTTGTTAGATTTAGAAGCAGGGGAATTTGTTGCTAGGATTTTCATGGAATGATTGAGATGGCTATTGTAATTTAGTAATTTAATTGATATCACGGTTCTGAACAACAATATTTAATTTCTTTTGTAGTTTAGAATTGAGAATTTAATTAATGTCATATTCAGAAACGCTACATGAATTAAATTGATGTCACAGTTTAGAACCACAGTATTTAATTAATTTCAATGTTCAGAAACGCGAGATCGAGTATATGAACGCGAGATCAAGTATATGTTGCTGTTTTGAATAATGACATCTAAAAGTGTGTTATTTCGCTAAAAACATAATTCATCATTTTTGTATGTTAATTGCCTAGCTAACTATGAGTCGGAATAATCAAAATGGAGTTTGTTTCTTCAATAGGCAGAACTAATAAAAACTACCTATGAATTAGCTATTCACCTATGAACTCTAGCATCCAATTTCTAGCTAAAATGCAAGTCCCATGCATTATTCTTTGTTCTTAACAGTACTGAACTATAAGAACAAGGCCTTAAGATTCAAATATCCTGTTTCCAAGCTAAAGCAAATTGACTTCTAATATGATTAGAATTTCAAGAAAAAGGTGAAAGTGATTGAATTCGCAAGGAACCTGGTCTCTCTCTTTGATAAGAAGGATGAGACGGTCCTTTCTCTGTTACAAGGAGCCATTCTCGCCACCTTTGCTGCTTACTAATACAGCAAGCGAGGCTGATGAGCAAAATCCACTTTTACAAATCACATGATAACGAACTCTGCTAGCGATCCAAGATCCCCCAGACCTTAAAAGCTTCACGAATCCATTTCGCACCACTTTTGACCTCAAGTGTGACCCTGCTATTTCCTCAGCTTTCACATTACATACAGCACTTGAACTCGATTGGCTAGGAATAGTTTGCGATTCTAAGGTGGTTTTGGGATTTGAAGGCCTTCATGGTTGCTTGGTGGAAAGATAGAGAGGTCGTCGGCCTGAAGATGGTTGTTGTTGTCTCCAAAAGCAACCATTTCCCATTCTCTTGATTGGTTTGTTGAGCATTGGATTTGTTCCCATTCATTCATTGAAGGATTCTGTGGCCTTTTCACCTTCCAATTGTAAAACAAGTTGTTACTATTAAGTTTGCACTGTGCTCATTTGGTTAATTGATATTTGTTTAGTGTTTATCAGTGGATTTGACGATAAAATCATGAAGATGTAAAGACATGAAGATATAATTGCATAGGAAAATATCTTATGAGGAGGATGTAATGCTAGAAATATGTAGGAATGCGAAGGAAAAGGTACGATGTTGACTAGATTGTCGAATGCTGGTGATATCATAGATCAAGACAGTGAGTGGCCAGTACTCATATCATTCTCATCTACTCTTTATCAGTGAATGGCAGCAAAATTATACCATAAGTTTTTCACTTCAAGAGACTAGTAACAAGGAGATACAGTGAAATGTTCGTGCGCATAATCCATCAGTTACTTGTCTTTCTTATGTTTAACCTATCCAATATAATTGCTGCTTAACGAGTTCTCTATGATACAGTAACAGTGAATATTGTCTCAACATAATTGACCACTTTTTTGCACGTTACGATACAGTAACAGTGAATATTGTCTTCACCACTCAATGATAAGTTAGAAAGTAGGACTCGGGTAGAGAAGAGTAATGATTTGGTAAACGTATTTCATAACTACAACAGAAGTATAGCTTTACCTAAAAAAGCACTACAGCAAAAGGAAAAACAGAACAAAAAATAAAGCAGAAGAAAATATCTCACAAGGTTGTGTGGAGGCATCTCTGCTAAAAAATCACAATACATGGATTACTCCAACTTAAATTCAACAGTGTTCTGTTTCATTGAGGCGTGGTTGAAATCCCAGGACATAAAAATCATTCAAACATCGATATATACAACATACATTTGTAACAAAATACATAATTAACAAAAAATATATATATATACAAAGGAATTTATCAAACAACATAACTGCTGATGACACAAGTTGAAGACATCAGAGAAACATTTTGATAACAAAGCAAGTGCTGCGCTAAGAAAGCATATGTCCGGTACAAAAACAAAACCAATTAGCATATGCCCAACATTTCTCTCCCCTTTCTCTCTCTCGCCCACCTCTTCACCACTTCCAACTCAGCATTGTCTTGACCAAGAGCAACCCAACCTTCTTCACCAACCTAGCTTGATGCGAATCTCATGATTACTGGACCCGGAAAGCCGAAATAGGTCTGATAGGAGTGTGATACAATGGAAACCTGCCCATAGACACCAACACTATTGTAATGAAGTAGAATGATGCCACAAGATCAGTTATACCTTGATAAGTCAGATTTGATCTTTGTCACAGCAAAAATAACGTGTTGCATCATGCAAACGCACAAGTTTATTCCATAAACTCATCGTGTGCTGCTTTTCAGCATACAAAAAACTTATATAATGTTTCTAATAACCCTAATGGATCCTATAAGTGGCCTGATTTGAGTCCATTTATAAAATTGACCCAAATAAATAATAATAAACCAAAGACTAAGAAGAAAATGATCAAAATCCAAAATTAATATCCTAAATATGCTAGAATCAGATTTGCCACCCTTATGTCTAAATAGACTAGGAAATCTGATCTGAATGTGAAATTAATTCTGAAGTCTTCTTGCCTTGTTGTAATTAGTTTTCTTGTTTTACATGAAAAATTAATGAAGAAAGTTTCCCTCTTTTATACATGTCAATTTAGTTTTCTTCCTAGACCTTAAAATAATTAATCTTTTCTAGTTTAGGAAATCAGATCTGACAACCCTCCTAGCATCCCTTGTTGACTAAGAAACTTCCTCATTTGTTGGCAAATATTTTCCTAAATAATATGATATGATCCGAGTAACGAAAAAACAATCAGATTCAAATTCTGACGTAAAATGCGCAATGTCTAGTTTTACAACAATAGTCATAATTCTCAATTCGACCGTTGGATCGAGCTTAAATTTTACATGGAGTCTTCTGACATGTTTTCTTACCATGGGTTACAATTGCAGGTCAATTGAAGTTCGAAAAGGCTCCGTAATACTGGTCAATAAAGGCTGTATGAATTTTGTTATTTACTTTCTTTTAAAGACTTGTAGACTTTCTATTTGGCTAGAATAAAAGGATGTGATAGCTTGTTTTGGGAATCACCTAATTCTATAAAGATTTTTAATGGGCTGCAATATAGTTTCCAAATGTGGCAAGGATTCATAAATATTTCAGAATCCTTTTCTTACAAGGATTCCTTATTCATCTTAGCTACAACAAGGAAGGAAGACTTTAGAATTAATTATACCTTCAGATCAGATTTCCTAATCTATTTGGGACTTTTTAATGGTGACAAATCTGATTCTAGCATATTTAGGATAATAATTTTTGGATTCTTATTATTTTCATTATTTTCTTCTTAGTCTTTGGGTCATTATTACTTATTTAGTCAATTGTAAGTGGACCTCATATAAGTCCACCTAAAGCGGAGTCCATTAAGGCATAACTAAACATATAAGTTAGACAATTTAGATTTTAATAAAACTTCTTGTTTGCCGCACTTTATGTGTGTGTTGGTAAGATAATCTCCCTTCCATGGTTCTCTAAAGAACTGAAAAATGACTTATCAAATAACAATTCTCTTCGTGGTATCATCCTTATACTTCTCGTTCACAAATCAATATTCGTTGGGTAGGGGTTTTCGTTTTCAATAGTGCTGGTGCCTTGGTACAAGTTATCTTTGTGTTACACTCCTATCAAACCTGATCACGAGGTTCGCATCATAATAGGTAAAATAATGAACGAAATTTTCTTAAATTTTAGGAGAATAATTTGCTGATTTAGGTCCTTGTAGAATTAGGAAATCAATCCCAAACAAATCTTATCTAATCTTAACATCTCTTAATTAACCCAAGCCAACTTTGAGCCTATGTGGCCTAATCCCATATTCATTAATAGGGACTAAACCAAACCCAAAATACACTCTAAATAAACTTTCTTTGCTGCCAAAAAACATCTCATGTATAGTGATGGGGATACCGAACCGGAAACATTGTTTACGCACGCGTCTGATCATAGACGATGGAGGATAGCCCAAACCATTGAAAAATTGGGCTTTAGCTTATATTTTTTGTTTTAATTTATATGAACTTTTAGTTAAGGTTTATTAATTTGGTTTTATTTGTTGGGTTTGATTTAATTATTGTTGGGTATTTTATTTAGTGGAAATGCTTGTTCTAGTTAGAGTTTTAGTATTTATATCTAACTTTTCTAAATGTTAGACAATTTTTTATGATTAATGAAAAATTTGCAGACTTTGCAGATCTTCAATCCCCATTCTTCTCTATCTTTGCTTTCACTTCTCACCTTTTTCTCTAAAAGCTTCTTTATTTTCTTACTTTAATTCTTATTATTTATTATCCTGCATCAAATTTGGTATCAGAGCTAGGGTTTTAATTGGTCTTACAATTACGATTCACATGTTTATGCTAAACCTAGATCTGTTTTGATCTAAAAAAACATTGTTCATCATCAACGACAACGATTTTCAGCAGCGGCGCCCCTGCCATCAATGGCGCCTTAGCCAATCACAAGTAGCAGACCCACCACCGAGAAGACCTACACATCAGTCCCACAGAGCGATCGACAATTCTACATCAATGCTGATCACAGCCAACGATCACAACCAAGACACAAGTACACGTAGATTTACTGCCTTCAACAACTCGCAGCGTCGCAACCACAACAGGTCTATGTCTTCAGCATCCCAAATCAACGTTACAAACCATCTGCCGCAACCACCACTAACTCGCACCCTCCAGCAGTAGCACCAACCGCAACGCCACCATCCACAGTGGCTTTGCCTTCAGCAACTACAATGAATCAACGCATCAACAGGCCCCCGTCCAGTAGCGACACCACAGCCCCTTCCCTCGCACTGCCGGGCCCAAGCAGAATCACGAAGCCCCATTTCTTGCGCCATCACCGTCAGCAGCGGCAACAAATCATAAGAGGTATGGAAGAAGGAAACAGAAGCAGGCAAAATAATTAACCCTGCCACGTCAGCACGGTAAAGCAACATTTGCGTCATCAGCCGCATCAGCTTATCCTGCCATGTCATCTGCCACGCAATCTTTTATTGCCATGTCAGCAGACTCCACCACATCATCTATTCCTCCACGTCAGCGGCAGCAAGTTCCAGCTCCCTCCATCAAATATAGTTAGTGAATCAGTCTAGCTTTCGATTTATTGAATTTTACCTTCTCTGATTTTGCAATTTTCATTTAAAGTTATCATTAATATTACTTTTGTGCCAAAAAAACAAATCATAAAAAAAATCTCACCTAGCATTTTTAATTGTTAATTTTTGTTCATCAACCTCTTTCATCAGTGATAGCTAGTTTCTTATTCTATTTGATAATTATGAGTTCTTGCTTGTGACATCATGTTTGGTTAATCATTTACACTTAAGAATCTAGCATTACATGTTTACAATTTTATTAGTGTAATTTGTTCTTAATTAATCTCCACGTTTAAAAAAATAGATAAAAAAATTAGCTTTATTTTTGTATTGTGATTTTATATACAAGAACCATTTATGATCTCAGTTCCATTTATAAGTTAGTGTTGCATGCATTTGTGTCATGATCATCTAGTGTTCAAGCTTAAGTTTACACTTACTGTAGACTCAACCTTTAGTGATACTCTTATGACCATTTAAAGGGAACTGCAAACTTAGGTGATCAACATATTTAAAAGAATTAAGCCCCAACAGAGTTTTCGAATAATCATTATGAACAAGTCCATTCTGAGTGCCACCAGTATGACTATCATTTAGGTTACTCTAAACTCAATGACTTTGATGAGTGAGTCTTGAGTCCTAACAAAATAGAAGCCCTCACTTTTGACGGTCGTCATGACCCTTGGATATTTGATATGTGGATTCGTGATATGGATCGATTATGTGAGTGACATAACCTGTCTGATAATAGAAAAGTTAGATTTGCTGAGATGAAGCTTATTGGTGAAGCCAAAACTTATTGGGGAGAAGTTGAAGATTGTTTAGAGATGAGAGGTAAACCTCCTATAACTGATTGGATTCAAATAAAACAAAACCTTCAAGAGAAGTACCTACCCCAGTCTAATAAGAATAAACTCTTAAACTAATGGAACAATCTAAGACAAGGGAATAAGTCTATCAATGAGTATATAACACAGTTTAACGATTACATGATGAGATGTTTCATAAGAGAGAATGAAGTCATAACTTTGCATAGATTTTATAAAGGGTTGAAAGATGATCTTAGAAGAGAAGTTGTATTTCAAGGTATATCTACCCTTAACCAAGCTTATACCTTAGTTAAAGACTACAAGTTGGTCACAAAGAAGGTGGAAGAATCATCAAGACTCTTATAGTATCCCTATTAGGTCCCAATTCAAAAGTAGTGATTCTTTGTTAGGTGCTCCACCTCACAGACCTAATCTAGTAACTCCCAACTTTATAAGAAACATAAAGGCGAACGAGTTGTTAATGAAGTGTCTAAGGTGAGTTCAATAGTTAAGTGTACTAATTGTCTAGGTTTTGGTCATATCTCTTTAGATTGTACCTCAAAACCTTTAGTCATCCAAAAATATAAAGATATAGGTAAAGATGAATATTGTAATGTTGAAGTGTATGAGCCTAATCTTGGAGATTTTAGTGACCTAGATGACGAGGGTGTGCAAGAAGAGGGACTTAATACAATGAGTCCACGTGAGCTTGAGAATGACGTTAGGGAAGAGTCTGATATGTCTGCTTTAATGGTAGAGGAAGTTTTAGGGAACTCTTCATTGGAATCGCCTTTAGAGATGAGTATGGTCTTAGAAGAGTCTCATGATATTAGTCTTCCTAAACTACCTGATTCCTCACCCCACATACTTGGTGTCCAACACATCATAAGTTTAGAACAACATGTTGAGCTTTCTGACCCCTTACCTCATGTACATGATAAGAAAGATGAAGATAATCCTAGTTTACTTAATTGTGTCCATACCATATCTACACATGTTTCAAACAATGTTTGTCTCATTGCACACCCTCGATCATTTAATGTTCATAATTACAAACCTGAGAAGCTTATAGAACACCTTTCCATATCTTCTCACGATAGGATGTCTAAGTTAGTTCATTACCATGTAGAGTTCATAATTTGCAAGTTAAGATCATGAAACAAATTCAAGCAAGTAATGAACAATACAAATTTCGAGCTGATTTACTTAAGTATCATGATGCATTTAATGTTGGAGATTATTTCATGATACAGATTAAACCTGAACGGTGTCCTTTAGAAACCAATCATAAATTGCAAGTAAGTAGTGCTAGACCATTCAAAGTGTTGCAAATGATTGAATTAAATAATTATGTCATTAAATTGTCATTAAACTTTGATATTAGCTCTACTTTTAACATGAAGGGCCTCATTATTTATAAAATACAACCTATCCTTGATGCTCCTTTTGATACCCTTACCTCATTATCCATATCTTTGGCACAAAACGAACATATTAATGCTACTTTGAATGCACAAGTTGTTTTTACCAGGGTTGATGAACTTCAGCAAATCCTAGTATATGGGCTCGACGATCAGATTCAGACTATACTTGGATTATCAAAGAGACATCACAATAGTTTGATCCTTATCTTTGAGAGCATTATCAGAGCTGCCTTGACCTATACTCAACGGGGTCGAGTTCTTCCAACCCCAGGAGAATTGATGGGGACACCAAAACTGAAACATTCTTTACGCACGCATATGATCATAGACGATGGAGGATAGCCCAAACCATTGAGAAATTGGGCTTTAGCTTATGTTTTTGGGTTTAATTTATATGAACTTTTAGTTAAGGTTAATTAATTTGGTTTTATTTGTTGGGTTTGATTTAATTATTGTTGGGTATTTTATTTAGTGGGCCATAAGCCCAAACGCTTGTTCTAGTTAGGGTTTTAGTATTTATACCATACTTTTCTAAATGTTAGACAGCTTTTGATGATTAATGAAAAAATTTACAGACTTTGCATATCTCCAATCCCTATTCTTCTTTTTCTTTGCTTTCACTTCTCAGCTTCTTTATTTTCTTGCTTTAATTCTTATTATTTATTGTCCCGCATTAAATTTTGTATCAGAGTCAGGGTTTTAATTGTTCTTACAATTAAATGATTTACATGTTTATGCTAAACCTAGATCTGGTTTGATCTAAAAAAAAAACCTAGACCAACTAGTAAGGTAATGAAGGCATAAACATGTTCAAACATTGCAGTCATTCTTTCAGACATTAAGAAGATCTGTAGTTCCTCTCCAACTGTTTTTCCGATGATATCCACCTTGGCTAAAGCTTTTGGAATGACACTCAAAACTTGACTGCCTCCTAAAAATACAGTTGTTGACACACCCCATTAACCCAGGACTGCCTCCCTCATACACTTAATGAATCTTTCTATCTTTCTTTCAGCTAGTACCCGACCAAGATCATTTGCTGATTCTAAAAACTCCCTTTCTTTTCCAAGACTGGTCCACCAAAAAACAGAAATATTTTTTATTTGATGACCAGAGAAACCTGCCATTGCTACTCTTCTATACTTTATGAATGTATGGATTTAATAGAAATTAAGGGAATGATGAGAAGATTTTATAGATAGAAAATGGAAAATGCAATCATATCACCTATATATAGGCCAATTAGAATCTCTCTCTCTCTCTCTCTCTTGTCAGAACATGTGTATGTACAAGTAGTTGTGATTATGGCTCATATCTTCCCTTGGTTTTATGTCCAAGAATGGCTTAAACACCCTCTATGGGTCGGGGATAAGCTTCCCATCTAATTTTCTTAAAAACTAACAAACATGGTATTTTTTAGTCAGATTCCTAAGACTATATCGATCATGTTCTTTCTGAAAATGGAGCCATAAATCATGAATTGCACGATGCACATCTCCACTAGGATGCATCTAAAGATTTAATAGAAGAATAACATTGTGCATTACATGTCCATCTGGCACATCTGTGACAGACTTTCAGTCGTTTTGCACGACGTTTCTTCGCAAAAGTGCTTTTAGCTGTCCTAGGCTTGTATGAAATAAAAGAATTGGAAGACTCACCTGATAATCGGATCTTTGTTTTAATTATCCAGCGAATATCTTCAAGAATTCCATGATTTATTAACAACCTCAATCTTTCACACCTCACACGATAAATTTTTGTAATCGCATTTTGAGGCAAAGCGGGAAAGTCCTTTTCAATTTTTTAAAAGTGGTGTCCTTTTTCAAATAAGAAGTGTAGCAGAGATGCAAAGAAAAGAGAAGTAACAAGTAATTAAACAAATATCAGTTATCATGGGAAATTAAAAGAACCGACTTAAGAGTTATTGAGTACTGTTATCCGCCATTTGACTGGGGATGGAGAGAGTGATGCGATCCAACCATCAAAGGATCCATTGGAGGTTCTAGTTGATCCAGTTACTAGGCTTAGTGCTAAGAAGTTCAAAGAAGCTTTCAATGGACTTCTTAAAGATACATGGTCTAAGGTGGACTTCAAGAGGATTTGTAATAATAATGAGCAAGCCTTGATTAATCTGAGTCATATTCAAGAGGGACTTGTTGGTGGAACCAAGACCATTACACAAGGATTGGGAGAAGAAGACTAGATTAGGACAGTTTGACCTTTTATTACTCTTTTGGTCATAACAGGAGCTACAGATGGAATTTTGATGTGATTCTAGTTGGGCTGGAAACTAGACTTCCTTACCTTTACAACGGTATATGGCACGCCTTCTAATTCATTAAGACGAGAGAGAACCATCCATTTTAAGTTGGACCTTACTGCTACCAGAGAGAATACGGAAACAACGAACTTGTCTTATTTAATTAGTTGGGCTATAACTTTATTTATTTTAAGAGGAGACAACTTGTTTGGGTTTTGGACTTGTTTATTTTGTTTATTTTAATTAGTTTGGGCTAGTTTTAGCTTGGGTTGATTATTATTTAAATTGGGTTTATGTGAGATCCATTAGGGAAACTAGGGTTTTGGCTTAGAGTTTGAATACTCTTTAGCAATATTTTTAGGTCAAACTTTTTATAATATTTTCAGCATTGTAGCTGACTTTTGGTTGCTCAATCTTGGTTCTTGATTGAACTTTCAACTCTTCAAAGAATTGACCATTCTTTGTTGTGAATTTATACTTCTTTTGCTCGTCTCCAGGTTTAGGCGTTGTGATTGAATTGGTTTATAGTCTTGTTGCCTTAGAGCATGTCTTTCATTATGATAAGCTCATTCAAATCTCAACAAACTTAGGTTAGATTGATCTTGGGGTCGCGAATACCATTAAATTCCGCTAGGGTTCGCATCAATTGGTATCAGAGCTGATCTAATCACAGGTTATATCCTTCAATTTGAGTCTTTATTGTTTCTCGTTTGATTCTTGATAGATTTGGCCACCTATATATAAAAAAAAATTAAAAAAAATTAGGTATCTTACTTTTTATTACTTTGTTGAACACTTAATCATAAGTTAGTGTTTTTTTTATGCTTTCTTGATTAAAATTAGCATCCAAACCTAAGTTCTTGATTTTGTTTTGTTCTTGCTGAAATATATATATATATATATCAAAAAAAAAGAGAAAAGAAAAGGAGGCTTGATCTTGAAATCATGATTGCCACCGAAAAAAACAAAAAAAATAAAAAAAATCATTTTTTTTGGCCGAATACATGCTTAAGAAAACCTTGATCATTGGGAAATTGGTTAGTAGTGGTTCGTGAATCTTTTTGTAGTCTTGTTTGTGTTTCTTGAAAATTTGGGTAGTTTAGTTGATTTTCTTGAGTTTCTAGAATTTTCTTGAATTAAATCCTTAGTTCTTGATAATTCGTAATTATTTAGCTCTTTTCTGATTATTTTTTTTCTTGTCTTCAAATCGTCATATTATTTGTACAAATTTGCATTGGTATTCATGAATTTGTCATCGAGTTTTGTTTTGTTACTTTCGTAATTTCTTGCTTCTAGAGTCTATATCAAATTTATAAGTTCACTACATAGTTGGTTGCTTTTTTTTTTCCTGAATTGTTGCTAAGTGATTTCAAGAACTAAAGAAAGGCAATTTGAGTGGAAAAAGGCATAGGCAGCATATTCGAGTGAAAAGCCTATAAATTTGTGTGAAACACGAGTGTGTGAGGTGTTATTTTTATTGCTAACGATTTCGTGCAGGATTAAAAAAAAATGTCTTCTAATAGTGTGCCACAGAAGAACGGTGAAATCCAAGAAGATGGGCTTTGGAGAA
>Ga0325414_1001289_pt1 | contig 23815 bp, 16 predicted proteins | sample PopdelMetagenome_8_FD_206183 | JGI IMG/M metagenome (GOLD analysis project Ga0325414, IMG submission 206183) | Populus deltoides microbial communities from Bellville, Georgia, United States - Leaf-PdKOR-R3 | ecosystem: Host-associated > Plants > Phyllosphere > Phylloplane/Leaf | place: USA... | reverse complement strand
TTTGGCAAACGCCATGTGTTCCTGAATCTCAGAAACACCCCTTTCAACTCGTTGTGATTGAATGATAGTTACAATAAAAGTTGCATAAATGGGTTAAACAAGAAGAGAGATGCACGTTTGCCCTCTTTTTTTTTTTACTGTTTCCATGAACAACGCATCAAATTGCTGTACAGGCAATTTATGAAGCTGGCAATAGCATTTTCAAAACAAAAACTCTCTGGGGGCTTGCTTGTTGTATCAATGTTCCCATATCCTATTAAAGATCACATAATAGATTAGCACCAATCATATTCACTGGGTTCTCAAATATTATACATGTAGTGAAAATAATAAAATAAAATTATTCAGGAGTTTTTAGGATTCTCTTAAACAGATCTAGAGTTGTTTAGGAATTTATTACTTGAAGATCTTATCTTTTTCGGTTTTGAATAATTTAATAATTTTTTAAAGAATGAGATAATATTTACCCACTTACAATAAACCCAAAGTATGTTAACTAAGCTCAAACATGAAAAAAATAATAATAAAAATAACAAATTTGACACGTAAACTAAAGTTATTGTATTTAATTAAACAAAATAACCTAAGATAATTTTTCTAATGTAAATAATGTCATGAATGTTTTTCTAGTTTAAATGATGTCATGAATGAAATTCACATCTTAGAAACACTAGGATATTTGTTGCCACCTTTAGATATCCAAAAAGCTAGGAAATTGATTATTGAAGTTAGTCTGCCTTTTAATTTTCTTATTTGTCTAGGATAATTAATTGTAGTTTTAAATAATTCTCTCAAAACATAAAAACCTTTGTTGCCTTCCTTTAGCTTTCCTTTAACCTTCCTTGTAGGATTAAGAAACTCTTCAAAATAAGCTAATCAATATGTCTTTAAATACCATTAGCTCTTTTTTCTTTGTATAGCTATGATGAATAAGGAATCCTTGTAAGAAAAGGATTTTGGAACATTAATGAATCCTTGCCACACTTGAAGATTATGTTGCAACCCATTAAAGATCCTTGTGGAACTAAGAAATTCTCAAAACAAGATGTTACATCATTGTAAGGAAAGGATCCTTGTCAAATAGAAAGTCTACAAGTCAAAATGAAGTAAATAACAAAATTCGTACATCTTATTCTGGCGTATATCACAAGGCTTTCCCAAACTCCGATTGACCTGAAAGTTTACCTCGACATATAAATTTTTTTAGGCAACTCTGGGTTAATTTTCAGTCTGATCCAATGATCTGATTGAGAATTATAATTGTTATTGTCCCCTCATTGGTCCTATTCAAGTTCCCATCTCTTGTCGGAGGATCATCCCTGTGGACAGGTGGCTCCTTATTTATAAATTAGGATTGTTCCTCTAGCGTGTGGGATGTTGTGTCCTTCAAATGATGGTTTATCGGATCCATCCCTCTATTACCAGCACCTTCTTGCCCTAGCCTAACCAATTACTCAATCCTAGTGTTCCTTTTCTCGTTTGCACCATCCTAACAACATATACAAATTTTTAGTAACTTATAATTCATCCATTCTCATCAATACCTTTCTCAACATAATAAAGTCTTTTTCCTGAACAAGTAGTGTTCTAATATCAAATTGTAACACTTATATCCAATTTTTTTCATTGATTCTCAAGTTCAATGCTTATCATATGCATAATTGTTTTTTGTACCCTACTAAAATTTTAGCAACATTTCCCTTTAGAAGGTTGATACCAAGTTATCGACTACACAAGTTTAGTGTCGTTTATACCAATTCATACTCAATTTGTTAATACACATTAAATTTCTATCTACAATAATCCATAGCATAACATTTCATATTTTTTTCACTATTATCAACATGATGTATAACAACATCTATAATACAAAATAAACATGGTAATTTACAACATAAAAATTTAAGTACATGCCATAAAATAACATTATTTGGATTTTTAAGCACAACATATAAATAGATTTTTAAAGTGCAATGTCTATATGATCATTCAAATATGTGTTAGAGAAGAAATTACTTACAAAATATTACTAGCATCCTAACACAAAACATAGCACATATCTAAAGGGTTCCTATAGTTAGATAAAGTAAGCTCCTAATTAAGTTGGTCTTATGACATGAGATGGACCTGTATGGTACAAACACACACACACACAAACACACACACAAAGTTAATACATTTAAATCTAATTAAATGAATTCCTTCATCTTATGCAAATTAAAGTATCGAAATTTTATATTATTTTACGACTTAACACATAAGTCCATATTAATTTCGAAACCAGCACAACACATAGGTTTCTTTCCATTAGAAATCAACGTTTCCATGAATTCCATCCATTCACATCGATTACCATCCTTGAGAAAAACATCATGTCATTAGGTTCCATACTCTTGGAACCAAACATATTGGTTTTCTTTATCAGGAAACAACATCTCATTAGGTTACATGGATTTCAAAACCAAACACATGGATTTCCTTTCTTAGAAAACAATATCTTAATGAGTTACATGCACTTGGGACCAACAACATTGGTTTCCTCTTTTAGGAAGAAATGTCTTATTGGGTTCCATACATTTGAAACCCACCACATTCGTTTTGTCTCATAGGAAATAACATCTCAGGTTTCATACACTTGGAACTAACCAAATTGGTTTTCTCTTTTAGAAAACAACATCTCATTAGGTTCCATACACTTGGAATCAACCACATTGGTTTCCTCTCTTAGGAAACAACAACTCATTGGGTCCTACACACTTGGAACCAACCATAACGTATTGAGTTAATCACAACACATAAGCCAATATCTTTTTTATCAATTTAGATAAAATTATTTAATCAAGACCAACATCATAGTTATCAATTTAACAATTATCCATTAATTCAAATTAAAGATAATCAACAACAAGAAAATAAGAAAGCAGGGAAACGAGGCCTACCTATCTCTCTTACGACGTGACCTCCTCCAATCGATAATCATGGACCTGGTGTCCCTCCTGTTTCAAAAGGAGGATTCAAGTCAATACATCATTTAGTCCCACATGACTTGACTTATTCATGCTTGTATAAAATAGAGAAACATTTACATCATCCATTCATTTGTACAATTTGTAACCATTCACAATATTTCCCTCCATGTTTTTCCTATTTAGCTGAAACCAACACACACTCATCTTTCTAGTTACTCTTTTAAAAATGTCTTGTGTATTCATGTTAACATGACATTCACTAAACTTTTTTATTTTCTATGTCACTATCCTTTTCTTCATGCTCATCATTAACTAAATGAACATGTCTATCATTTACGTTCACTTTTCCCTAATTATATGGATGCATCACGTAAGGCTTTCTTGACCACCATCTTCCTAATTAGCCGATTTATAGTCCATGTCTCCTAAGCATTCATTCCATCTTATTTTTAACCAATTACACATAAAAATCACATTTTCATATTATTTTCAACTTTCTCTCTAAGCATTATCCTATTGATTTTTGTACAATTTAAGCTTATGCTTTTCAAATGATGGTTATCTATGACTAAGCTTATTTGCATGAATAAGAGTCCAAGTTACACATATGCATTTACATTAATCCATTATAAAGAGAAATCTCATTATTCTCTTTCATCATGGCCGAAACCAACACCTTTATTTCATCAAGTCTAGATCATCCTCAAGATGTTTCTAGTTCCTAATACACTAACATTTCTTTGAAATAGTTATTGAGATGTATATTCCATAACTTTATGAAATTCCAATAACTTTGTAAATTATAATCACACAAGTTTGATTCTAAGCATCATCTTTCAAAATAATACATTTTATAGCTAGGAAGCAAAATATAAATTACATAATTGAACAATCTCCCTTAAAACTCCATTTGGCCAAAACATTTTAGCCTCCTAAACACCCATCTTTTCTTCATCCTTTCTTTAAAATCTACTTATACTTATAAGTCATTCTAATCCCAATATACTTATTATTAAGTTCACTCATAGATAACAAACAAGTTGTATAATTTTGTTCTTTATTAATTTCTAATAATCACCTTATGCCTTGTTAAATTGATTATAATTTTATTCTTGATTTTACGTAAGTACAAGTGTATCCATTACATTAGAAGTATGTAATGATTTTGAAACGAGATTTTAAATTGATTAGTTTCATGGCTTGGAAACTAATGGCACCAGCAAAACTAATCTTTAGTAGTTGTTTCCGGTTATCTAACATGAATATCATTAGTTAAAGCTAACTTCGTCATTCATTCTTGGTTATGCAACATGGATACCATTAGTCGAAGCTAATCTCAACATTTTTTACAATTCATGAATAAATTAAACAACTGAATTTGAATAGTAATATTATACAAGAGTACTTTGAAAATTTAATGAAATTAGATGAAGGTGGAAATCACCTACCTATTCCTCTCATAGTATGTCCTCACCCGGTCGAAGATCCAATTCCGGTTGTACCTCCTGATACATAACAAGATCATTACTCAATATTTTTTTTTTATCTCTAAGTATTATCAAAGATTATTTCCACACACATATATGTACACACACCCATTCATACAAATGTCTCTTGTATTTGCATGGCAATAATGTTATAATTAGACACTCATTCCAACTTTATTGAATGTCATCAACGAAAATTAAGTCATTACGACACTGAAAATCATCAACGAAAACTAAATCACTTTGATTGAAAATCATAACAAAAACTGAGTTATCATGGCACTAAAAATCATCAACGAAAACTAAGTCACTTGGACACTGAAAATCATTAACGAAAACTGAGTCACTTTGACACTGAAAATTGTCAATGAAAACTAAGTTACTACGACATCGAAAATCATCTACAAGAACTAAGTCACTTTGATGTTTCTTTTCCCCAAGTTTATGCATAAAAGCCAATATCAAGTTCTTCCTCCTAAAGGATCATACCATAACCTGCTTATCGACATCGACTATAACACAATTCATCTCCAAGGTTATATGAAGTAAGATTAACATGTAATGTTTTCAATCTATTACAACTTTACTCAATCATCAAACATTGTTAAGAAGGTTATATTAGTTGTTATTGTATTTGCCACAACTTAATTTTTGATTTTTTAAAATAAATACAAAAAATAAAAAATAATTTGAGAATGAGGTCAAGACAATACGAGTTGAAAGTTTAAGGACTAATAAGGATGAAATTATAAATTTGGGAGTCAATTTGGTCAAAAATTAAAAGAATTGATAAGTTTATGGACTTAATTAAACTTTGATTTATTTAATTAATGCAATCAAGGGCTTAATTAAAGAAATACCAAAGTTTAGAGCTAATTAAGAACCAAATTGATTAAATTGGAAACCAATGATTGTTTTGAAAATGACGCTGAAATCTAGGGGTTCAATTGCAATTGATCCAGAGGTAAAATTAAAAAAAAAGATTTCCATAAGGACCCAATTAATAAATGTCAGAAGTTCAAGGGGCAAATTGAAAATATCCATTTCAAGTGAAAACGATGTCGTTTCAAAAAACTATTCATCACCTTCTTCATTCATGAACCATGTCTTCTAGCTGCCCCACGATGAATTACCCCTGTAATAACAATGGTCGGTCACCTCATTATCTGGAGGTGACCGCGTGGCATTCTCTGGCTTTATAAAAGCTAGAGAAACGCCACGAACTATGAGAGGAGTGAGAAAAAGACAGAGGACAGAAGAAGGGGAAGAAGACACAGACAAGGAGGGAGAAAAACACAGGGGCAAACATATAGAAATAAAGTAGGAAATATAGAACACAGACACAAACGAACAAGAAGGAACTAACACGAGAATAGGAGACCAGAAACAAGAGGACAGAGAGAATGAAAAAAAAAACTAAGGGATGAACGAGAGGAGAAAACACAGAGAAGATACAGAGAAGGGAGAGAACAAATAAAATAGTAGAGAGAGAAGGGGACGAAGAGGAAAACAAAGAAAATAAAAAGAACATAAAAGAAGACGATATAGTAGAAGAAAATATGGGAATTCCAGAATCTCAGCAAGGAGCCCGCAACGTCTTCATCCAGAACGTCCCCTAGGTATGTCTTCTTTCTTTCCCTGCTCTTAATTCAATTCACTTGACACTGTTACCTTGAATTTTAATTAACCATCTCCTATAGCAAACGTGTGTGAACATTTCACGCATGCCTGCTGACCATGGCCAACCAGGTCACTAGTTTGGGCCTGTGATCAAGCTGGACAATTGGGTTTAGCCCAGCTCGTACAAGCTAAGCTTGACCTAGTCCCCCTTCCAAAATAAAAAATAGAAAACAATGAAGGCTGGGCCGAGCCTTGGCCTCAGGCCCAACTGACTTAATTTATATTGGGCCAATGATGTGTTTGGCAAAACACACCCTATGACTTGCCCATTTTATTTCACTCCCTTTTATTTTGATATATAGCCAAACATGCTCCTTTTGGATATTAGAAAATTCCATAAAATTTTGTGTACCCTTTTGAATTTATTTGTGGGTCCCTCGTTTTTTTAATGATTTCACTATATATTTGATTTGTGAATTTTTGTTGTGAAATGCGAATCTGGTATGCAATACATACCTATCTTTTAATTTTTTTTATAAAAAATATATATGCTTTGCATTCAATTCATTTTACTGGTTTATTCACTGACATCAGAGTAATGAATACCATTTTTTGTGCTACATAATATTTATCAACACTAGAGTTGAAAGTATTCGTAGTCGAATATTCACTGGCGTTAGAGTCAAGATTATTATAAGCAGACTATCGGTAGCATAATACAATAAACCTTTAGCAATTTAAAACAAAACCAGTAATACAACTTACCTCATGTAGGACATTTAAAGGGTGATAATATCTTTCCTTTTACGTAATCAGTCTCGTACCATAAAATCTTTGTTGACTAGTTAGGGTTTTTAGTGACTATAATACTAAGTGACGATTCTTTAAATAAGACATTTCCCCCAAGAACAAGATGCTAGAAAATTATTCTTTTTCACAAATTTAATTTTTAGAGGCCGCCACGATGTCAGGTGTGATAGAATGACGACTTCACTAGCAACTTTTAGGACTGAGCTTCACTTTATATCTTATTATAACTATTTTGTTTATTGTGTTTATTGGTTTATTTTATTGCCTTTACTGCTTTAGCATGCATCATTGTTTATATTGTCATGCATCCCTTTAAGAGCACACACCTTAAAATCTAGGATAAGTAAGGAAGTAACGGTACCCCCAACGACCCTAGACAAGACTCGTCAAACCATTCAACTCTCACTTGATTGTTTACTTAGAAGTGGTTGATATGCCAATATGATATTACTCAAGGCTCTATCTTCGCGTTTCTTGTAAGCCTCATATCAACATTTCAAGGACAATCACTAGGCATGCGAAAGACCCTTTGAGACTAGATAATGACTTACCCTTTAATGCACTTAAAGAACTAGAACCTACTTACTAGGTTATACCTTGTGTAATCTCATTATGACAAGCCCAACATGTGGCATCTTGAATTTCAAGATCATTGGGTGACAAATGGTCGTCATATAGGATACAAGAGTCTGAGTTGTTACAGTTGACAAAAGAAAACTAACTTGAATTGAAAGCCGAAAGGTTATCAAAAACTCAAACTTAAGGCATGATTGAGCAAGGATCCCCTCGTTGGCATGATGATGACATCAAGTTCCTAAAATCTATGAATAACGACCATTGTCACCCTATGAAGGGCGAGTCCACATTGAATCTGCATTTTTTTTGTTGATAACATCATCATTTGTGCATGATTGCATAATTTTCATTTAGCAGGTTGAAATATAAGTTCTCTATTGAAACAAAACTATAACATTCAACTGTGGAAAAGACAAATGAAAAACGAAGAAAGAGCTCAAATGGAAACCCAACACCAAAAAGAGTTGAAAAGTCTTAAATAAGAAGTCGCAAGGCTTACTAGTCTACTCGAATAGGCTTTAGGATCTAAATTCAAAGAAGTAACACTTACAGCTTAGCCTCCACAGATGCCTAAAACTTCTTTCAATCCACAGAATCTGGAGGCAAATGATGTGTCGTTTGAATTTCAACAAGCTACGTATTTCCAATTTGCTCAACTAGCATATCCCATAAAATACCATATACCATTGACTTTACAATAAAAGGATCTCAAAAGGATAAGATGGTAAGAGAAGATGGCCAGGAAAAATTGGTTGGCCTAGAGCAAAGAATGAGGGTAGTTGAGGGAACTCACCTCTATAATCTTATAAAGGCTATTGAGATATGTTTGGTGTCCAACGTGGTAATTCTCAAAAAGTTTAGAGTGCTAGAATTTATCAAATATACTGGAACTCAATGCCCTGTAACTCACATACTGCAACAAAATAGCTGAGGTGGTTAATGATGAGAAACTGTTGATTCACTTCTTTCAAGACAGCTTGAGTGACTCTACCCTCACTTGGTTTATATAATTGGATAATACAAAGGTGAAAAAGTGGAAGGATTTAGTTTATGTCTTCATTAGGCAATATAAGTTCAATATAGACGTGGGTCCTGATAGATCAAGCTTGCAAGCTATGAAGAAGGACAACAAGGAGTCCATAAGGGAATACACCCAAAGATGGCGAGAGGCAGTTGCATAGGTTAATCCTCTTTTATTGGAAAAGGAGATGATCAGTTTATTTTTCAACACCTTTAAGGTCCTGTGCTTTGAATATTTGGTTAGAAGTTATGCACAACACTTCACTGACTTAGTTGTTATAACTGAAAGGATCGAACAAGCCATTGGGTTAGGCAAGATTGCTGACCCAACTGAAAAGAATAGTTTCACTAGAAAAAAGAAGGAAACTGAAGTTCATAATACTGAAGGTGGTTACAAAAGCAAGAGAAATAACTACTAAAAAACACCTACCCCTCATGTAACTAATTTCTCCACATCGGTCCCTAGAAATTAGTTGTCTTGAAGATGAAGCTACAATGTTATTAGGCCAAGAATGGTCTACATATGATTCTAACTAAATTTTGGAAAGAGGCCCTAGGAGAGGAATGATTTAGAGATTCTAGAAAATCCCGATCAATTGGTTGCTAAGTGTTTAGCCTTTTTATGTATTACCTTGTTAGAAATTATAGCTTAAGACGTTGGCATAAGGTCTTTGTTATTGAGCCTCTCTTCTAAAGTTTCAATGAAATAATGTGTTTGTCCTTCAAATGTCTTTTTCGTTGATTTACAACCAAGCATTATTCACAAATACACATTTACAACCTTGCATAATCTCATAGACTAAGTCTATTTTTTTACCTAAATCTTTTCTCCTAGTGGAATTGTTGAAAATTGAACTTGCTTTCTAATTTTAAAAATGATTTGATGTTTATTTGAAACAACATTTTGACATTATATTTGTAGAATGACAAATGAATCAAGTAACTCCTTCATTGAGATGACTAAATTCTAAATTAAAGTATATGAATAGAAAAAAATGAATAGCCACCCTCACACCATGACTCTTGAGCCAGGTGTTTTAAATGTATGCATAATGGTATGTAGTGGTTCCGTTGTTCATAAACTCATGAAATGCATCTTTTTACAAAGTCCAAACCATCACACTGGATGAGATCAAAGTTTATTGATCTTAACTGTTTATGCTTGAAATGAGGAAAGATCATCTTTGTTATCCCTTTCACATTCTAAAAATGAACGTATCCCTTGTGGTCCCTTTTTGAGTCAAAATAAATTTTCTTTCATGAAAAATCCTGACTAGGATTGCACCCTACATTGGGGGCAAGTGAAAATTTCAATAATAAAAAAAGATGAGAAAGCCAAAAGGGCAAAAGAGCCCAAGAAACTCAAATACTAGGGGGCATGCCCAAATCATAACAAAAAGTGATGGCCAAAACAAAATGAGTATGCTCGAGTCAAAACAGTGAAAAAGGGGCAAATCAAAGAAAAGCGGTAAAAGAAAAAGAATGGAAGACACAAAGATTCGAACTACTGATAATGATCCTTGGTCTTTGAAACCTTGAAACACTCTTTGAGCCTTATGAATCTTTTTTTTTTCAAAGCAAAGAACCACAGCCTACGTTACGTGCCTATAGAAGTCTTTTCTAATCAAGCAAACAAGCAAGTTGGAACAATAAACAGTGCTCTCAAAATGCAAAAAGTACTTTTTCATAAGAGTCATGACATCAAGAACAAGCTTCTAATTATTATTCATGTTTATGAAATGAGTGTTCAAAGAGAGATAAATTTTTCTCAAACAAAACCTTGAGTTTTTACTTGAGCCATTTGTTTTGAAACCCATAAAAATGGAAGGTCACTTCATCATGTACCTTCACCAATTGCAATCAAGCAAACAAGCAAGTTGGAACAATAAACGATGCTCTCAAAATGCAAAAAGTACTTTTTCATAAGAGTCATGACATCAAAACAAGCTTCTAATTGTTATTCATGTTTATGAAATGAGTGTTCAAAGAGAGATAAATTTTTCTCAAACAAAACCTTGAGTTTTTACTTGAGCCATTTGTTTTGAAACCCACAAAAGTGGAAGGTCACTTCATCATGTACCTTCACCAATTGCAATCTTGTCGACATAAGAGCAAATCATCTTATTTCCAAGAAACATTACCAAAGAGTTGCAATATTTCAAAAGAAAATTGTTTTGAACTCACATTAAAAAAAATTATTTTCAAAATGCAAGATCAAGATTCATTCTAGACAAAGATTCCTTCACCAAAACCAAAAAAGAAGAAAAGAGAGAAGGGTTACTCAAAAACATTATTTGTCTGAGTCATTGATAGAGCACACTTAGGAGCAAGACCCGTACAAGGGGGCAATATTGTGCTTAGAAGGGGATTTGATCTCTTCAGGTAACAGAAAAAGAGGAAAGGAACATTTCATATAATGAGACAAAGGGGCATTTTTGTTTATGAAGGCAGATTAATCCTTTTAACAAGTAACACCAAATGTTTTTAGTAGTGAGGCAAGGAATTAATGAATGATTTTCTCAAATTGGTCAATGAGACATAGAGTTTCTAGCGAGTAAATGGGTCATGATATTCTGGATATAAAGACTGATCTGGGTAAAATTACAAATATTCTGGAAAAGACATACATGGGTCAACTTGAGTGGACTAGAAGCCGAGTGAGAAATGACTCAAAATAAAAAATGGCAAAACCTTATCAATCAATCAACAATGAGATTGAGAAAAAATGGGATCCCATATTTCAAATTAGATAAAGATGCGTGCATGTCATCTAACTCCTAAACATTGAACAATATGTTTTGCAAAAATTCATGAGAGAAATCTCCAATAGGATCCGTCAAAAGGAAGGCCACCTCGAAATGGCTAAAAATTGAAAATACTCTTGAAAGTTTTTCACTCTTAAGAAATTTTAACATGAGCAGACCGCCTATGAGAACTAGACTACTTGAAAAATCTTCGTATTTTTCAATTAGGAAAGTCACCCATCACAATGAAAGCTTTGAGTTTTCACCTAAGCAGGTTACCTATGAGAATTAGACCACCCTGAAAAAAAAATTATCATATCTTTCATCATTGGGTAGGTCACCCAATACAATAAAATCAATGAAAGGAAAAAAAACCAAAACTTCGAGTTTTTCAAACGGGCAGGTTGCCTGAAATAATTAGACCACTTTAATTTTTTTATGTATTTTTCACCAAACGGGCAGGTCGCTTGGAACAATTAGATCATTGTTGAAAAATCTCTGTATTTTTCAACAACGGGCAGGCCACCTAGAACATTAGACCACTTCTGAAAAATCTATGTATTTTTCACCCACGGGCAGGTCACCTAGAACAATTAGACCACTTTCAACAAATATTTGTATTTTTCACCAATGGGCAGGTCGTCTGGAATAATTAGACCATTTCCAAAAACTTTGTTTGATTTTTTATTGACAAGATAGGTTGCCTTTCAAATGACTAATTTCTTGATTTCAAAATCACTCGGCGAAGGACATTTGTTAATCTACTACTTTCAAAGTTTTCAAGATTCTTGAAAAAAAACAAAAGTTTTTTTCCATGTCTACTTTTCTTTATAAATTTACTATGCAAAGCCCAAAGAAAACAAAATTTTCCAATGTCTTTGCATTGTGAATATTATAAAAAGAGGGTAACTTTCATAACCAAAATTTTTATTTTTTAAAAAATAAATAAATTAAAAATAAAAATATAATTTGAGAATGAGAACAAGACAATATGAGATGAAAGTTGAAGGACTAACAAGGATGGAATTATAAATTTAGGAGTCATTTTGGTCAAAGATTGAAAGAATTGATAGGTTTATAGACTTAATTAAATTTTGATTTATTTAATTAATGCAATCAAGAGCTTAATTGAATAAAAACCAAAGTTTAGAGCCAATTAAGGACTGAATTGATTAAATTGGAAACCAAGGACTGTTTTGTAAATGTTGTGAAATCCATGGGTTCAATTGCAGTTGATCCAGGGGTAAAATTAGAAAAAAAAGATCTCTATAAGGACCTAATTGCTAAATGTCAGAAGTTCAGGGGGCAAATTGGAAATATCCCTTTAAGGTGACATTGTTTCAAAGAAAAATCTTCTTCACCTTCTTCATTCATAAACCACGTCTTCTAGCTGCCCCATAATGCATTACTCCTGCAATAACAATGGTTGGTCGCCTCATTATCTGGAGGCGACCGTGTGGCATTCTCTGGCTTTATAAAAGCCAGAGAAACGCCACGAACAATAAGGGGGAGTGAGAAAAAGACAGAGGACGGACGAAGGAGAAGAAGACACAAATAAGGTGGGAGAAAAACACGGGTAAACGAACAAAAAAAACTAGAAAATAAAGAATACAGACACGAACAAACAAGAAGGAACAAATACGAGAACAGGAGACTAGAGACCAGAGGACAGAGAGAACGAAAAAAAACTAAGGGATGAACGAGAGGAGAAAACACAGAGAAGATACATAGAAGATAGAGAACAAGAAAAAAATAGCAGAGAGAGAAGGGGACGAAGAGGAAAACACATAAAATAAAAAGAATGGAAAAGAAGATGACAAAGCAGAAAAAGACAGGTGGGAATTCCAGAATCCTAGCAAGGAGCCCGTAGCGTTTCATCCAGAACATCCCCTAGGTAAGTCTTCTTTCTTCCCCCGCTATCAATTCAATTCACTTGACGCTGTTACCTTGAATTTTAATTAACCATCTCCTATAGCAAGCATGTGTGAACATTTCACACACGTCTGCTGACCATGGCCAGTCACTTGACGCTGTTACCTTGAATTTTAATTAACCATCTCCTATAGCAAGCATGTGTGAACATTTCACACATGTCTTCTGACCATGGCCAGTCGAGTCATTGGCTTGAGCTGTTGGGTCCAGCCTAGCTTGTACGGGCTGAGCTGGACCCAATAAAAAAAAACAGAAAATAGTGAATCTTGGGTCGAGTCTGTGTTTTAGGCCCAGCCTACCCAATTTGTATTGCACTAAGGGTGTGTTTACCCCTTTTATTTCATTTAGAAAATAGTGAAAGCTAGGCTGAGTCTGGGCCTCAAGCCCAGCCAGCCCAATTTGTATTGCGCTAAGGGAGTGTTTGGCAAAACACACCCTTATGTCTTACCCTTTTTATTTCATTCTTTTTTGTTTTGTTATCTAGCCAAACAGACCCCTTTTGGTTATAAGAAAATTCCAAAAAAAATTGTGAATCCTTTTGAATTTATTTGTGGGCCTCTCGTGTTTTTTTTCCTAATGATTTCACTATATATTTAATTTGTGAATTTTTACTATGAAATGTAAATCTGGTATGCGATATATACGTGTCTTTTTTCATAAAAAAATATATAAAAATATATGTATGTTTTCTTTTAATTCATTTTACTGGTTTATTCACTAATGTCGGAGTCAGGATTACCATTTTTTTGTGTTACGTAATATTTGCCAAAGTTAGAGTTAGAAGTATTTGTAACTGAATATTCATTGGCACCAGAGTCAGGAATATTACAAGTAGACCATCGGTAATACAACAAACCTTTAGCAATTTAAGATAAAAGAAGTAATGCAGCCTAACTCAGGTAAGACGTTTAAGGGGTGCTTAACCAGTTCTGTACCATAAAATTTCTGTTGACTAATTAGGATTCTTAGTGACCATAATATTTGGTGGCAACTCCTTAAATAAGACTCCCCCCCAAGAACAAGATGCTAGATATATGTTTTTTTTCCGTAAATTTAATTTTTAGAGGTTGTTGCGATGTCGTGTACGACAATATTCATGATGGTTTTTCTTTCTTATTTTCTTCTAAAATGGTCAAAACCTATGTCTTTTCTCTACCAAGTATACTTGTGTTTTTACCATATCATATCATCTATTTTCTCATCTTTTATAACATGGTATAATGTGTTCTATGCATTTTAATTTATGAAGTTCTACGAAACATGTTTAAGAAATATATTCATTTCCATAATCTTTTCTAGTTCATCACAATGTTGTCAAGTAGTATTCAACTAAGTTTAAGTATGATTTTCCTTCCTAAGCTTTCATGGTGGCCGAAATATAGAACATTCATACCAAGTGTTCATTTCATCATTCCTAATCATATCATTCCAAATCATAAAACACAAGCTAGTAACTAATCTCACATTTATACATGAACTCAATTTCTACTATCTTATTTGTTTCTCTAAGGATGTTCATCATATAAGGGAACTTCCTTCATTTTTTTTCCTCTTGGTCGAACCATAATGTCTTCATTCCTTCAAGTTTACTCATGTAAATTATCACTTCTATTACAAACATCTTTATGTTATCATGCAATAATCATACATCAATCCTCTAAGTTCATAATCAAGTAAGCTCTACAACTCATGATGCAAAACAAGGATATTAACATTTCTAAAATTTTTTTTTAGCTTAAGCATTTTATCCTAAGTGCTTGTCAAGGTCACAACTAACATATTGTTTCATCTCATTCTCATTATATCCTCTTTTCACCTCTTCAATAGGTTAGCCTTAGCTAGGGTTTTCTTTTTAATATATATCAATTTCTTTTGTTATAGAATTTGAAATTATACTCTTATCATCCCAATCTTTTAACCTCTCCATTTAGCTTTTCATAATCAAGAGATGCAAAAACCCTATGTCACCTTATTTAGGGTTTACTTCTCATTTTACCTCATAGTCTCAAAACAACAAATACAAGAGTAAGGATCACCTTTACCACATGAATTTAAATAGAATTTAGGAGAGTGCTTTGGTGGTTTTCTTCTTCTTCCTTTTAGTTTTTCTTTTCTTCTTCACTGATGTTCCAGCCACCCTCCTATCTTCCTCATCCCTTCAATGTTTTCGGTTTTCTTTCACTCTTCAACTCTTCTCGCACTTAAGTATTCAAGGAAGGTGACATGCAAGGGGTGTTTTGATGGAAATTATGCAAGAGAGAGGGTTGTTAGGGTTGTTTTGTAAGACCATGGGAAGAGGAAAATCACCTTTTTATTCTCTCAATGTATTTATACTCTCTCTTAATGAGGGTAGGTCATGTTCGGATGTTGTATATTCTTATCCTAATATCTTTTAGGTTATTCATTGACTAATCCCCTCATGTTTTCTCCTGGGTATTTTAATGGTTCAATTCTTTTTTCTTTTTTTGACAGGGTTTTATAATTTGCTAAACTGAAATATGCAAAAGAGCTTTATACTTCGTTACATTATTGGAGGATGGAAATTCCAAACAAATTGAATGTTCCAAAATTTATGCCCAATGACTATTTAACATAAGCCATGCTCCGCTACTGTTAGTGTTTGATTCTTCATCAATATGCAACATCCAAGGGTCAGTAGGGAATTGGTTCTTCGCTACTTCAATTTCAATCTCTAATAGAGATTGCTTGGTGAGGGAGCATTTTACAATGATATTAGCTAAGATTGGCCTTTGATAGTTGTTCTAAACTGATATTGGAGTCCATACTCTCCCATCTCAATAACCCATTTAACCAGATAACCTGATTGGCCAGGTTTATAGAGGATTTGCCTCAAAGGTAGATCAGTCAATACAATAACTTGACATGCTTGGAAATATGGTTTCAATTTCCTATCAACATAAAACAATGCAAGGGTCACCTATTCAATCCTCATTCATCTTGTCTCTGCATCATAGAGAACCTTGCTTATATAATATACTAGTTTCTATTTTCCCTCATCTTCTCATATCAATACTGCACTAACTACCAAGTTGGTAGCCCCCAAGTAGAAAAAAAGTTTTTCTTTTTTTTTTCTAGGTTGAGAAAAGATTTTTAGAGAAGATAAATGGAGCTTGAGTGCTTTAAAGTCTTGTTAGTACTTTAAAGTCCATTCAAAATTAGAAATATTCTTTAAAGAACGCTATCTAAGGTGAGAAATGAATATGTTGAGAGCTACAATTCTTCCTGTTAGCCTTTGGACCTCTTTTACTGATAAAAAAAGAGTCATATTCATGATAGCTTGGTTTTTCTCTGGATTAGGCTCAATGCCCTTACTACTTATAAGGAAACCCATAAATTCCCCTCCTTTTATGTTGAATGCACATTTGCTAGGATTTAAATTCCATCTAGTGTTGTTATAGAATATAGAAGACCTTTTGCAGATCTTGGAGATGTTACTCAAAAATCATACTCTTGACCAATATATCATCAATATAGGCTTCCATGTTCCTGTTTATTTTGATTCTTGAAGACTTTGTTCACCATCTTTTGATATGTAGCTCCAACATTCTTTAAAATAAATGGCATGGTTCTGTAGCAAAATATTCCTTGGTCAGTGATGAAAACAGTTTTCTCTTCATCATCAGGATGCATTGGGGTTTGATGATATCCAGAATTTGCATCCAATGGACTTAAGTATTCAAAAACAGCAATAAAGTCAACCAGACGATCTATCTTTGGCAAAGGAAAGTTATATTTAGGGCATGTTTTATTGAGGTTAGCAAAGTCCACACACATTTACCATTTTCCATTGGATTTTTTTCACCAAAACAACATTAGTAAGCCATTCAGGGCACATCACCTCCCAAATGAATCTTGCCTCTAACAACTTGTCATCTCCTCTAAGATAGCTTTCTGTTATTGCCCTCTAGAATTTCTTTTTGTTTACCTAACTGGGAAGAAGGAAGAACTAATGTTCAATCGATGAGAGGTCATTGTAGGGTTGATGCTTGACATGTCTGATGGCTTGAATGTAAAATTTGATTTTTGGATATTAAAGAGCTTTGACAATAATTGATATTGTCTTGGTTCTAGAATGGAGCCAACCTTTTTTATCATATCTTCATTCTCACCAATGCTTACTTTTTTCAATTCTTTTGAGATTTAGGTTCTAACCTTTGTTCGTTTTTTTAAGGACCTTAGCTAGTCTAAAACCAATGACTTCTTACCTTTTAGACAAGTTGAGGTACACCTCCTTGAGATTAGTTCGTTTCTCCTCATAGTAGCCACTCATTTGTCTGTAAGGAATTTTATAATTAGATATTTATTACTAATCACTGCATTAATTTCATGGAAAGAGGTCTACCAAAGATGACATAGTAGGAGAGGTTCGTCTTGATCACCATAAAGGTCTAGTATAATGTACAGCATTTAAGGTATATCCCCATAGTCACTATGATATCTAGAGCATCTTCTATTAGCACTCATTTCCCCTCAATCCTAAATAAAGGGTGTCTTCACTAGAATCAACCTAGAGGATTCAATACCCATCTAAATCATAACATCTTCTAATATAATGTTTACAATATTTTCATCATCCACAAGGACCTTATGTACATTGAAGCTTGAGAGTATGATGGAAATAACAAGAGCGTCTTCATATAAAATAGTCACACATTCTTTATCCTCATACGTAAACATAATTGGTACATGCCAATGGTTCTGAACTCTTATAACTAACACTTATTTCCCATAAGATTTTTTGCGTTTTCTTTTAACTTCACCAATTAAATTTCCTCTCATAATGACATTAATTTCTGGAAAAGACCTGTAAGAAGGCTTGGCTTCTATTCCTTGCTGCCATATCTGTTTTTCATAAATTATTGGAGATAGCCTTTAGCTATGAGCCTCTATATTTCTTTTTTAAAGGCAAAGCATTGTTTAGTGTCATGTCTTTTATCCTTATTAAAAAGGCATTACTTCTTTTCATTTCTCTTCTTTGCATCTCCCATCATGAGTGGTGGATATTGCATATATTCCTTCCATTATATTACTATGAGTACCTAATCCCTAGTGGTGTTTAAGGGAGTGATCATCAATTATGGGTATACCAGTCTATTTCGTGTGGGAATCCTGGTATTACCTCTAAAAGTTTGGGTATCTCGAGGATGATGCCTATTATCTTGCTTTGGAAATCCTCTAAACAAGGATATTCTTGTCGTGGAACACTTGTGTTTTCTTCACAAATATGATTCTTCATGGTTTGCTTTACACTAAAAAGGTTTCTATCAGGTAGCACTCAGAGATGTTCCCATATGGAGTAGTTATGTATTCCATTAATCAAGGCTTTTGTTACTACTGGTTCTAGTTGGTTTTCCACCTTCAACATCTATTTATTAAATCATTTCAAATGATCTCTAGTGCTTTCTCATTCTGATTGAGTAATGGAGAAAAGTTGAGTTAAGCTCTTTTTAGTTGAAATGCTCATACTGAAGCAAGCAATCAATTTGCTGCATAAGTCTGAAAAGCTGGATATGGATCCTAGCTTCAAACTACAATACCAAGTAAATGTAGAACCCCTAGAGATAGTAGGGAGTATTTTGCATATGGCACTAGAATCATAGATAACTAACTCCAAGTTTCTCCTGACATTTTGTACATGCTCTTTAAGATCAAATAAGCCATCGTAGTTTTTCTAGGTTCATTTTGGTAATCACAAAGTCTCTAGGAGGCACGTGTACAACACATTGTCATATAGTGGTGAGTCTCTTATGTGACTTTATGTTTTTGCATCCTTTTCATTTGTAAATTGCTTTTGGGTTCTAAAGTGCTGAAGTGAGACTCTGTGAGAGAGCATGTAAAACCTCGGATAATGTTATTGATATTAATAAAAGTCAGGATTATGAAAAATAAGGGAAAACGATAAATTAAATTATAAAACGATGATATATTTGAGAATCTGAATTAAAATGTTTTGTTCAAGTGTTAATATATATAAATAAATAAATAAACATGAAAATATGAATAAAATTTTTATAAAAGTGAATTTCATGAAACTAAAAGTACCAACGAGTAACTTAGTGAAATTCAATATAACCCGAGCAAGATTTGGTATAAACAGGTATCAGGATTCAGGAAATTTTACCTAAAAATCATAAAAGTTACTATTGAGGGATATAGAAGGCATATTAAAAAAAAGTTAATGAACTAATATGTGTGCTAAAGTATGTGTGCGGGAAGAGAACATTTAGGGACATGGAAGGTATTTTTTAAAAAGTTAATTATATATATATATATATATATATATATATATATATATATATATATATATATATATATATATATATATATATATATATGTGAGTGCAAGTGAGTGTGTGCTGGAAGGGGAGAAAAAAAACAGAACAAAACTTGCTTTTCAAAGAGAAAGAGCCATTCGGCTAGGAGAGGAAAAACCAATTCAAGCAAGGCAAATTTTTCAATTCAAAAGTGTTAAAGCTTTGGGTATTGCTTGGTAAGGGGCCCTCACACTTTTAAATAAGATTCTTGAAGAACTAATGTTTTAAACTGATTGAACTTTGTGAAATGAGGAATTAGGGTTCATGATAAATTTTGGGGAAAATTATAATTGATTGTGAAATTGTGTTAAGATTGTTAAAGTGAGTAGAGAAAGTAAGAAATTATGGTAAATGAAGCAAAATTTTAGGTGTTCTTGAAGAAGGGATTTTTTTTGAAAAAATGATAATAAGAATAAATTTTAAGAATTTGAATAAGATGATGAGTTTGTATAGGAAAGAGATGATATTAATGTTAAAGAGTGAATAGATCATGAAATTTTTTTATGTTTTCCTTTAATTTAAATTTTGGTAAAATAAATTAAATAAATACATTTAAAGAATATATATATATATATAGTTTTGAATGATGAAATGAATTGTGTTACAATGTGAAAATTGAAAGGATATGAAGGAAATTACAAAAGGAAGAAGGGAATTTTCATGTTTCTCTCTAAATTTTATTTTGACAAATGAAAGGATAATTGAAAGGATTTTATTTATTGAGTGTGTCAATATGGAAAGTAGAATAATGATGTGATATACTTGTTATTTCAGGAGAGGCTGCCAGGCCGACACCACAGCAGGGAACTTCGGCTAGAGCTCAGTCGTTAGGTAATTACACGATGCCTGAATTTAATATTAGTCGATATGTATTTTTTTTATTTGATTATTTGTGGTTGATATATTAGAAATTATTATTTTGATTACTTGAGAAAATAAGATATGCAATGTGATGAATTAATTCCTGAATTAATGGGATTAATGCTCTGGTGAATGGGCGTGATGAGGAATTAATTCCCTAGCTAATGGGATTAAAACCCTGATGATTGGGCAAATCGTTGAACTAATTACTAAATTAATGAGTTCAATGTCCTGGTGAATGGGCGTGATCAGGAATTGAGTCCCTGGTTAATGGGATTAGTACCCTGGTGAATGGGTAAATTGTTGAACTAATTCCTGATTTAATGGAATTAGGGCCCTGGCAAATGGGTGAGATGAAGAATTAATTCCCTAGTTAATGGGATTTGTACCCTGATGTATGGGTGAAATGTTAAACTAATTTTTGGACTGATGACAATAGTGCTCGTTGAATGGACTGGTAGAAAAATTAATCATATAATGGTGAATGTAATGCCATGTTAATTGGGTGATAGGAATAATTATATTTTTTTGATGTTAAAAATAAAAAATAAAAATAAAATTATAGATTATTCTGAAATTTAATTGATATGTAATACTAGATGAGTAAGTTAATTTAATGATTTTTTGACTAAATTTACAATAAAAAAAGAAAGTACAAAGAGTTTTATGGATATCTTTTTTTCATTTGTCTAATAGAATTATTGTATTAAATCTATTTTCAGGTACATCCCCCTATCGGACTGAACAGTAGATTAGTTTCCTTATATTTTGTTGGATATCATGTTGTAATAAATGAATTTATCATTTTGTTATGTAATATAATGCGTTTACAGTTTATCGAAAGCTCCTTTGTGTAGTATAATCTTATTATGAATTTCTTCTTTAATTATGAACTTATTTCGATTATAATTTCGTTAATGGTTCTTATTTGTAAATCTTTTAATTGTATAATGTACTTCAGTTACAATTTTTAGAATAATTCTTTAGATTGCATGCATGTCAATATGGGATATTGAATTGTTTTAGACATGTGTAAATTTGATTATTGAGAAATTGTGATATAATGAGAGGAGGATGTCCTGGATGATAGGACGAGTAAGAGATTTGTTAATTGGGGATTATGGAAGAAGAGTCGATAACTTGGTACCTCAAAATATAGAGGAAACTCTGCCGAATTTTTATTGATTACAGGGAAAAAAATCCCTAATTTTCATTGAATTGTTATGTCCTTGCTCTTTATTTGAATACAAATGTTGGGGTTGTTACATTTGGTATCAGAGCCCTAGTCTGGGTTCAGGAATTGAATTGGAATCTAATAAGTATCAAATTGGTTCAGGGTAGTACATATAAGACAAGGTGAGATGGTAGATCGAGCACGGGAACTAGGTCAAGATCCCGGATTCGAGCATAGCGAGAGAGAGGATTCTTTGGAGGATTCAGCCTCTCACATACCTGCAGCACCTCATCTAAGAGAGGTGCCTCCTCCAGTAACAACAGTTCCAGCGACAGCCCTTGCACCATATACTGATCCGGTGTTTATAGCCCAGATTGTGAGAGTTGTAATAGAGACGATGCCTTAATTACCAGTACTGACACCCCCAGTGGCACCAGTAACACAAATACCGCAAGTTGCCCCTACACCAGTGGATAACGTGGTTACACTAGTTCGGGTAGTGAAGAGTATGCGGGAGCTAGGATGTGACTCATTTTCAGGAGAGCCTGATGCTGAGATAGTAGATAGATGGTTACGTACAGTAGAGGACATTATGGAACAGATTCGGGTGACAAAGGATTTACGAGTAAATTGTGACACTCATTTACTATCAGATAGGGCACGATCATGGTGGGATACAGTGCGATCTAAGAGGCTTGCAGGGTCTTGGACATGGACTGAATTTAGAGTCCAATTTGAGAATCAGTTTTACTCATCATATCATCGGAAGATGAAGGAGCAGCAGTTTCTGGCTTTGAGGCAGGAGGGTATGACAGTTCTTAAGTATGAAAGGAGATTTCATGATCTTTCCATGTTTGCTCCACAGTTTGTTCCCATTAAACAATATATGATTGATAGACTACGGGATGGATTATGCCAGGATTTAAGACAAGGCTTAATAGCACTTAGATTTGGGACAACCAGAGAACTTATAGAGGCAGCACAAGCTCTTGAGGCATTTATAGTTGAAGGGCAGCAAAGTCAAACAGAGGTGGGTAAAAGGAAGGATATCGACTTTTCCTCAAGTAGACCTCCTCTTTCTAAAAAGGGTAAGGGACAATTCAGCCAGTTTAGAAGGAAGGGAGGAGCAGTGTCTAGGCCTATTCAGAGTACTGGTGCTGGGACTACTAGTAGACAGCCATCTTTGTTCAAATTCCTATAGACAGCACCACTTGAAGCTGAGAAGAAACTTCAGATAAATTTAGCTAGACCTAAGCTTTCTTGATGGATAATCCTGGGTAGGGTTACCTGCAAAAAATACTCTGATGGCTAAGTCAGTATATTGTTTTAAGGGTGTTGTTTTCTTACAAAGAAAAAGATGATTACGGGTAGTAAGTGAGAGAGTAAGATTTAAAAGATCATTTTCCTTCTTGCTTTACCTTTATTTATATAACGAGGAGTAACTTTTAAAAAATAGAAGTAGATTCTTAGGTGTTGCACCTTGTAATAGCTTTATGAGTTAGATCCATGTTGTATAGGCTAAAGGTGCCGGTGTAGTGGATAATGTCGACATGAATAATAATGAACTTTAGAGAAAGATAAAAAAAAAAAGATGATTATTCCAAAGAACTGAGCTTAAGGTAAGCTCAATTAGGTTCGGTTTAACCAAGGTTAAACCAAACACAAAAGGTATTAACCTGAACACAAAATGAGTTCAATTAGATTTGGTTTGATTTGATCAAGCTGACCCATGAGCAAAAAGCCCAACCTAAAAATGGGTTCGACTTGACCTTAGTTTCACTGTGGTCAAATCGAATAAATACTTTTGAACCGAGCCCAAAATGAATGGGCTTGTAAAGAGAAAAGATTATTGCAAGTAGTAAGTGAGAGAGGAAGATTCAAGAGATCATTTTCCTTCTTGTTTTACCTTTCTTTATATAAATGAGGTGTAACCTTTAAAAAATAGAAGTAGCTTCTTAGGTGCAATACCTTGTAATAACTTTATGCATTGTAGCTATGTTGTATAGGCTAAAGGTGTCGGTGTAGTTCATAATATCGACATGAATAAAATAAACGTTAGAGAAAGACAAAAAAAAAGAGAGGATTGTTCAAAAGAATCGAGCTTAAGGTAAGCTTGATTAGGTTCGGTTTGACCAAGGTTAAACTGAACATAAAAAATGTTAACCCGAATCCAAAATGAGTTTGGTTACGTTTGGTTTGATATAATTGAACTAACCTATAAGCAAAGAACTGAACCCAAAAATAGGTTCGGTTTGGGCTTGGTTTGACTTTGCTTTGATCATGGTCA
>Ga0325414_1001287_pt1 | contig 23834 bp, 12 predicted proteins | sample PopdelMetagenome_8_FD_206183 | JGI IMG/M metagenome (GOLD analysis project Ga0325414, IMG submission 206183) | Populus deltoides microbial communities from Bellville, Georgia, United States - Leaf-PdKOR-R3 | ecosystem: Host-associated > Plants > Phyllosphere > Phylloplane/Leaf | place: USA... | reverse complement strand
TCTGAGCCAAAATGGCAGGCCTGTCGCCTTCTTCAGTGAGAAACTCTCAGGGGCAAAGTCACGGTACAACACCTATGACATTGAATTCTATGCAGTGGTTCAAGCAGTAAGGCATTGGCGGCATTATATGTTTCTTCAGGAGTTCGTTTTATTCACTGATTATGATGCCCTTAAACACATGGGGAGTCAAGATAAGATTTCATCTCGACATGCATCTTGGGCTGCATACTTACAACAATTCACTTTTGTCATTAAACATAAGGCGGGCATACAGAATCGAGTGGCTGATGCCCTCAGTCGTCGAAAAAATTTGCTGGTTGACATGCGTGTTAAGTATTGGGTTTCGATTCCTTTCAAAAGTTGTATGTCTCTGACCCTTTCTTTGCTGTTGTGATAGAGAAAATTCAGAACAACCAACAAAGTGATTTTGTCCTACAAGACGGGTTTCTTTTCAAGGGCACCGAATTGTGTATACCTGACTGTAGTCTACGGACCAAGATCATACAAGAGTTGCACGGAGAAGGGCATGTGGGAAGAGACCGAACTTATTTGCTGGTGGCTGCGTCCTATTTCTGGCCATCACTGCGTAAAGAGGTTGGGCGTTTTGTTGCGCGATGTCAGGTCTGTCAAGTTGCAAAAGGGGGAGCTACCAATGCCGGTTTGTACATGCCACTTTCTGTTCCAATACGGCCATGGTCCGACATCAGCATGGATTTTGTTTTAGGTCTCCCGCGTACCCAACGAGGATTTGACTCTATTTTCGTAATAGTAGATAGGTTTTCAAAAATGGCTCATTTTATCCCGTGTAAGAAAACGACAGATGCTGTTAATGTGGCTGAGTTGTTCTTTCGAGAAGTTTATCGGTTGCATGGGCTGCCAGAGTCAATCATATCAGATAGGGACACTCGTTTCCTAAGCCATTTCTAGCGGAGTCTTTGGAAGATGGTCAATACTCGCTTGAATTTTAGTAGTGCTTATCACCCTCAATCAGATGAGCAAACCGAGGTAGTGAACAGGTCGTTGGGAAATCTCCTTCGCAGTTTGGTAGGTGATCAGTTAAAATCTTGGGACAAGAAACTTGGCCAAGCAGAGTTTGCTCATAACCATGCAGTCAATCGTAGCACCAAGCTCAGCCCCTTTGAAATTGTGTATAGGTTTCTCCCACGGTGTCCACTTGATCTGGCTAATCTACCAAGCAACACCAAAATTAATCACAAAGCAGAGGACTTTGTCACCCAGCTGCAGGACGTTCACAACCTTACTCGACAGAACTTGCTGGAATCTGTTGCCAAATTCAAATGAGATGCGGACCAAAAGCGGCGACTTGTCGATTTTGAAGTGGGTGACTTTGTCTGGGTGGTGCTAACCAAGGATCGTTTTCCTATAAGTGAGTACAATAAACTGTCACCACGAAAAATTGGTCCAGTGGAGATTATTGAGAAAATTAATTCAAATGCTTATCGCCTCAAGCTGCCTAGTCATATTCGCACAACAGATGTATTTAATGTCAAGCACTTGGTCCCTTTCCACGGGGGCTCGTCGTCAAAGGATGCAGATTTCTCAAATTCGTGGCCGAATTCTTCTCAGCATGGGGAAGATGATGTAGACCGGGTAGCAAGCCTCATATTTAAAGACACCTAAAACAACAAAAAGGCTTGACAATGCTGAGTCATAAATTTCACAACTGGGCACTTTAAGTTTCTTATGTAACGATTGAGTTTCATTCCCGTTTCCTCATGTAGCTTTTATTTCCCTAATTAATTTGGGGTTGTTTGCTTTAGGAGTCTAAGAGTTTAATTTTCTTTCCGTTTCCCCATTCAGCTTTTATTTCCTAGTTAATGCAGGATTGTTTCCTAATCTAAGGGAGTTGTTTTTAGAAATCTAAGAGGTCAGTTCCTCTATTTATTTGATAGTAATCGCTTTGCGACAGGGGAGGAAATAAAGATAAAAAAACTTCTTTTGAGTAGTTAACTCAAAAATCTCTCTTCTTTCTGTTTTTTCGAGGAATTATAGATCGCAGAAACCCTTGTGTGTTGGAACGCGTGTGAGTTTCGTTCTAGCCTGCATCACCTCACCAGAACCTCCCTCTCTTGGTTGCAGCCCGCTCCCTATTTTCTCTTTTTTGGCTGGCCATTTCAGCTCCTTTCTTCTCCCTCTCCCCGCTGGTACCCCGTCTCTCTCTCAGCCATGCCTGATAACATTCAGAAAAAAACCAAAGCCTCATCCTCTCCTTCTTTCTTTTGGCTTCTCCCCATCACCACCAAATTCTCCCCCACGGTCCAGCAACTTCTCTTAAGACCAGCCAAAACCGTGAGCCACAAGCAGTGTCAGGAGCTTTGCTTCTCATTCCAAACAGATAGCTCTTCTCTGAGTCCTACACCAGTACGCAGTCGTCTCCAGCTTCAACAGCGGCGTCGTTTTCAGCTCCGGTAGCCATAGCTGACTCGCAGCCCCTCAATCACCAGGAGCAGGTACTAGCCGCAGCAGCAATCCAGGATGGTGACCAATCTCATCTCTGCACCAGCAGCTGATCCCAGTCGTCCATATCTCTTCCCCATCGCCAGCAGTAGCTGTGTTTTCTTCTCTGCACTGAAAACAAGAACCAACAGAGGCGCGGTCATCACCAGTTGCAATTCCTCAGCCACTTTGAGCAGCAATAAGCAAAAGCAGCAGGCCAGATCTTCCTTCACGAGCAGCACCCAGTCGTCTCAGCGCCAGGTGAGTTTCCATGCATTCTTTTCACTTTGCATATTAATGGTTACTGTGCATGCTTTTGTTATTGTTCATGTGAATTATAATTCACTCGAACAGTAACTAATTAGGCATTGATTGCCGCGTCCGACCCGGCTAAGCGTGCTGGGTTCAACCTAATCACCTGAGCCGAGCTGGACCCAGCCCCTAAAAAGTAATATTGTTGTTTTTTCGTGTATTTATTTTATAGTTTTTTTGTATTTTTATATTGTAAAAATACAAATCTTGTATTTAAAATACTTGGTTTTTGACGCAATGTGACAAATATATATATATATATATGTTCTCATGCATACAGCCAATACCCTAACATGTTTTGAATGTTCTTTTTATATAAAAAAATATTGAAAGTTTTGAAAATCTGTTTTTGCATGGATTTTTTAAACACAAAAAATTATTTTCTTGCATTCTGGATTTTACAACATGTTTGTAAAACTCCAAAGAGTGTTGGTCAAAATGCCAAAAAATATAAAAATCTTATTTTGAGGGGAATTCATCTATAATTCACCATTAATGTTTGGATAAAGAAATCCCTAAGGGATGAATATTCAAAATATTATTGGGAATAATTTATTATTATTCACTGTTAATGTTTGGATAAAGAAACCCAAGTGGTTAATATCCAAAATATTTTTTCTAGGAATAATAAGTCACCACACATCCTTGAAAGAAGCCTCGATTATAATTGAGGACATTTCAATTTTTGACTCCACGGTTTACGAGCCGTGAAAGTATGAAACACTAAAGCAAAAAAAGAGGCTTTTAAAACGCTCTGAATTTCCTTAGATTTCTAAATTTTTGTCCCTCTTCCTTGCGATTTACGAGTCGCGAACGCTTGAAATAATAAGGGAAAAATGAGCTTTTAAAACATATTGAATCTCTTTGGATTTCTATTTTAATAAATTTAGTCTGAATCAAACATATATTTCAAGGGATCTGCATTGGTTCCCCTTGATATTTTGTAGACATATCTAAAGGTATGATTTATATTGGCCAAGGATTCTTGCTTTTAGACTTTGAACCCAAGTCATTCATCATAACAAACCTATCCTAGGAAAACTAATTAAGAGAACATTAACACCATAGCAATTATAAGGCAAACCAAACACCAAGCAGCTTACCTTAGGCTAGGCATACTAGGGGTGCTGATACCTTCTATTTACGCAACCAGTTCCTTACCTCAGAATCTCTGAAAAACCAGTTAGGGTTCCCAGTGACCATAATACTAGGTGGCGACTCCCTTTACACAAAACAAAAAAAAGCGAAATCAATTCAGGGTCACTGCGATGCCGCGCTCTGCCGCGAGGGTGCGACAATTATGACGAATTATCTATTACTAGTGGCATTGGGAAAAAGACCCAAGATATCCATCACTCATTAGAATAAAAGTCATGAGAAGGTTATAACTATCATTATACAGAGGGCTAACAGGATATTAAAGCATATCTTTGGCATCTACCGCATCTTCTAGCCAAATTAGTGGCATCACAAAGTTTGGTTAGCCAATAGAAACTTGCTCGAGTAGCTTGGTTAGCAATAGCTCTTAAACCTATATGGGGACCACATATCCCTTCATGAAGTTCTTTCAAAACATATGTGCTTTCATTAAAGTGACTGCCATTTTAGAAAGGAAGTTGAGGTGGATCTTCAGTATAGGACATCATTGATTTTGTTAGAAGGTATTTTATTAGTGGGCAAGTAACGTTTGATAAGGGTTCTCCAATCCTCATTAAGGGCGATTAGGGCGGTCAATAGTCTTTCTTCACCTATATTTGGCTTCTCCAAAGTTTAAATCCATATGTTCAGAGGGAACTTTGCTGAGTTAGAGTATACAAGTTTGGATAAAAAGTCTGCTCGGTGGTTGACTTCCCTAGGTACGTGGATGATTGTGATCTCTTTGCCTTTACTTTTTTAAAGAGATAATTTTAAACTCTTTAAAGATATTTTAGCATGATGGACTCCCTGACCTCATATAATCCTTGACATTAGTCAATAACTAGCTATGAGTTGCTATGAATATGGAAGGGATAAACATTTAAGGCCTTTGCAAGCCTCAATCCTACTAGAAGAACTTCATACTCTACCATATTATTAGTAACTGAGAATTCAAAATGAACCCCATATGTATAATCCTATCCCTTTGAACTCGTGAGAACTATCCCCTCCCTACTAACCTTTGTATTAGAAAACCCATCAACATATAACTGCCATACGGGGGTTGATGGGGCAAGTTCCAAAGAAGCTATTGGCCTAGCGAGTGGTGTTTTGGAACTCAATGGAGATTTGGATTTATAAAGTATTGACTTCTTAAAGGAACACTAAGTAATAAAGTCTGCTAGAGCTTGTCCTTTTAGAGCTGTCCTGGGCTGGTATTAGAGACCAAACTCTCCTAACTCGAGGGGAAATAAAATAATATAGTTGATTATGAATTCTTAAGAAAAGTAATAATTGTTGAATTCATGATATTAAATAACAATGCGAACATGTTAATTTTTAAATTCGTTTAGTGATGATCCTTGCTAAACTATGTGATTAATTATTATAATGAATGAATTTCGTTTAATTATCAATTATTGCAGGTCCTAGTTGCATAACCAATCATCCTTGAATTTGCCTATCTTATTTTGTGTAATTATATTGTATAAATCTATATTTCAAATAGTTATAGATACCTTAGAAACTTTATCGAAGATGTATAAACATCTCACCTTATATCTCAAACTAGGCATATAATTTTAGGTGGATATTTTTGTATATATTCATGTATATATAAATATGATGTGTGCTTGTTTTGTATCTTGATACTTTAAAATGGATTGTTACACCTTATGATGTGGACAGTAAAATGACCATTAAGTTATAGTCATGACATTATAAAAATTATGATGTGAAATATCAATCAGATATATTCATAGATAGTTATACTATACAAGAGTATATGGAAGAATGAGAAAACAAGAAATTATGGGGAAATGCAGCTGAAATTTTATTAATATTGAAAGGAATATCTTATGATAAAAGAAATGAAAGTAATTGACTAAATGAAATAAGATGATGGTGGAAGGAATCCAAAAAACAAATTGCACTAAAATTAGTGTTACATTATACAAGACAATTGTAAAAGTTGGGGTTATCATGTAAATGCTCCTTGTTGTGCAAGATCATATGTTGTCATTCAGGTCAAGCTGTTTTGTAGTTAGGTTTTGAAAGCAGAGCCAAGTTAAGTTTTTGATTGACTCCATCAACCCTACATCATATATCAATTTGAGTCTTCTTAATTACTTGGGTTGTTTTTTCATTGGCCCAATCGATGGATGATCTTAAAAAAAACACTCAAAGGTGGTAGTCTTTACACTCCTCAAAAGGTTAACAACATTTCCACTCACCTAGTTTTGCTTGAACTAACGAAAATACCATTAAGTATAGTTCTTAACTAGTCCATTAACTATTTTAAATGTAATTAAAAAAATATCTAGGCATCGGTAACGTGTCTTTTAAAAAAATAGATTATAACCATGTATTAAATGATATTTTTATTTAATATTAAGATGGAAAAACATTGGGTAAACTTAGGTTGACATGCAAGAGTTGGAGATATAATCTTGAAAAAAACAAAGTGGAAAGTTCAATCCTCAATTAACTCAATATTAAAGGATGAAAGTGATAAAAAAAATAGCACTTAACTAAAAAATAACCTAAGTGAACTCTAGTCAACCAAGCAAACTCATGCAAGTCATCAGATTCAATAAAATTTATAGACTAGAGATTATTTTTCATTTAATTATATGATGATAAAGCGTATGAGAGTTGTTTTGTATGAAACATTTTTTTAAGGAAAAAAAATCAGGTTAGATACGTGTAACTGAGATAGCAAAAGTATATCATTGATAACAAAAGATTAAATTGTATTTCTTTAGTTCTGAGCTAGAAAAAATAGATCGTTTATAAAAAAAAAAGTGATGAAATTATATATATATATATATATATATATATATATATATATATATATTAAATTGAGGGACAAAAAAGGTATTAAACAAGAAAAAAGTAAAAAAAAAAAATAGCTCAAATCCTACGGATGAACCCATTAAACCTGCGATTCGATTCATGACTCTATTGGGTTCAATGAGTTCTTTTATCATTTTTTTTAACCCAATTATAAAATAGCAAAACCTTAAAAAGAAGAAAAGAAGAAGAAGAAAAGGAGCTTAGACACACTGAGCAAAAAAAAAAAAAAAACCCAGCCTGTGCTTTTGGGCTTAACTTTATTTATTTTTAATTTCTTATCGGTTTATTTTTAAACAAGACAATAGACGATGCATTGTTTATTTTGTGTAGAATCTAGCAACCAGAAGTTACTAGAAAAACAAGGTGTTAGTTTTTTTTTTTTTTGTTTACAAACACATTTTCAACGTATTTATTTTACCCAAAACACCTAGAAAACATCTTAAACATCGTGATAAACATATCCACAACATTAAAAAAAAAACTAAAAACCCAACTTAAAAAATCCAAAATCAACTCGAATACAAAAACATTCCCATGATTAGATATGCCTCCTCAGGTAAGAAGGAAAAAAAACACCTAAGAAAAATGTCCTTCATAAAATGAAACCCATTAACACCAATTTCATTTATTTTAGTGGCCAAAATCGTCGTCAATGACCACTTTTTCTATTTTCACTGGAATCTGAGTCTTCTCTCTCTCATCTCACAAACAAATGACTGGAAAATAAGAAAAAATAAACTTTAGTATCAAAATTGAATTTCTAAAAACTAAAGGGACCGATCACCTGTAAACCAAAAAATACAGGGGACCGAAATAAACTTTTTGTATATAATTCAAAGCTGTCACCTATTTTACCCACCTATTTTACTTCGATCCTCTATCTTTCAATCAAATCCTTTTTTTTAAAGAAAAACAGGCAATTGGGTGTTAATTTATGCTCAAAAGTGCTTATTTGTGTAAAGAAAAAGTTCAAAAATCAAATTGAAAATTTAAAAAAAAATCGTTATTCTAATCCACAGTGATTTGTGAGAGAGTGCATAGTGATTTCAACTACAATGAAAATGCCACAAGGCTTTGTTTCTATTAATTAAGTTTGTGGCTTGTGCTTCGTCGTGGGCTGGAAGTGCTTTTTTCTTCTTATATGAGTTCATCGATTGATAGCCGACCTCTTAAAATTATAGAGGGGATTCCTACATTATTATTTTGTCCATCCTTTGCTCATGCGAGAGTTCGTGCAGACTTGGGATGTAATTATTTTCCCAATATATATTTTGGGAAAAGGGTCATCGTCGGCCATTACTTATTGACGACGGAACACATCATCAATTTAAAGTCCTTGTGTTGGACTTAATTAGAAGGGTAGGTGTTACTTAGCTCTCCGGACTTCTTCCTTATCGGCAATTAAGTGCATAAACTTCTGTAAATAAAATATAAAGACAATCTCATTAAGAAAGCACTAGTAAGGTCGTATGTGAAACCAACTAGAACTCCCTCTCCGCTCTAAACGAAAAGGAGAGCTTCCCTCTGGGTTTTTGTCTCGAAACATTGAAACTCACTCCAATGGTTAAATCTATTTTTTATGTAAAAAAAATGCTAAGGAAAAAAAATTTAACATCTAAGTCATCAGAACAATTAGTAATTTAAATAATATAAATAAAAAGAATGCAACAAAAATAAATCAAATGATAAAAAAACTTAATAAAAAGAATCCGATATGACCCTATCTGGAATATAAAAAAACCTAATTTTGAAGGATAAAACTGAAGAAAAACTAAAAACAAAGAAAAAAAACTTGTTAAATCAGGTTAACTCACAAACTTGATAACCATAAACATAAGATTGAGATAACTTCATTGGAAAAAAAAGAAGGAGAAAAGGAACCATTTAAAAGGAAATGGAAAAAAAAAGCCAAAGATCAATTTTTAATACATCAAATGTTGAATGATGAAGTTGAAACAACTGAACTTCAAAAATGAAAAAAAAAAAATCAACCCATGTTAACCTTTGAAATCAATGACTATGGTTATAAGCCTAGAACTAACCCTATAGAAAGCAAACAATAAAAAATAACAAAGCAAAACAAAAAAAAATGGGTAAAAAAAACATAAGCTTAAAAAAATGAAAAAAACCAAACAAACCCGAGCAAATCTCATAAACTTGGTTGAATATCTAAAACATGTAATTTATGAAATCCTGGACCCGGGTTGACTCAAAAAGCTCATTCCTAACTAATTTGATTTTGAAGGATGAAATCGTGAAAAAAAAAATATTTAACTTACAAAAGCGAAAAATATAATGATAAAAAGAATGGGGATTAAATTTAATTGAAAAAAACTCATGGAGGATGGATTTGTTAAAAACAATCTAAAATATTATCTTAAACAAAACAAATAGTATTAAAAAAAATGAGGACCGAATTTGAAAGATTAAAAAAGAAAAGGGGTGAAATTAAAAAATATTTTTAATTTTATGACGCAAGTGTTTTTTTTTAAAAAAGCTTGACTCAAAACATTGAACCAACAAAAACAGAAGACTGATATATGGACAAATCAATTTTTTTTTTTGAAAACCAACGAAAATGAAAGATTACAAAATCATATATAACTAAGAAAAAGAAAAAGAACAAAGCATAATCACTAATGATATAAAAAGCTACAATAAAACTGAAAAAACAACATCATTAGAAAAGGGAAAAAAAACAAGAAAACTGTAACAGTCCCGGCAGTGCCTAAAGAAGCAAGATCAAGTTGAGGCCGGGGGAAGAAATGAAGGAGGCGTATGGGAGAAGACTTACCTGCAGCAAAGAAATAAAGTGAGCAAGTGTATGATCAAGATTAGACAAGAAGCACTTACGTGGATGGCTGAGATGATGAACTCCTGCAGGTGACAGCTGGCAAGGGAGTAAATCCAAAGGCAAAACGGCACAGTTTGAGAGAAGAAAAGGAGTTCAAATACGACACAGTTTGGGAGAAGGAAAAAAGAGTCCAAATACAACACTGATAAATAAAACAGCTGTCAATTCTATCTATTATCTTGTTATTTCAATTAACCGAGAGTTACAATAAAAGGGAGAGGAAGGAGCAGCAGAGAGGCAGGAAATTGCTTTGAAGCAAATCTCATTCACCTAGGAGGCCCGGGCTACCTCGAAGCTGCCCAGAAATCTAGATTAGGGTTTATCAAAATTGCATTGTTCTTTCAATTCAAGTTCTTTAAGATATTTCGTTTCAGTTGTTATTTCAGTTTCCTCAATTTCCTTTTTGTTAAACCTGTAAGGCTCAGGTCCAAGAAAAGCTATAATAAAAGTAAAAGAAAAATTCCAGACATTCTCCCTTACTTACCAAGATCATTACAAGTGGTATCAGAGCCTGGTTTCTCGGATGGCTGAAGGAACAAGATTTTCACAATTAATAGAAACAGTATCAGGAATGAAATAACAACAGGAGGCGCAACAACAAAACCAGCAGAATCAGCAGCAAATATTGGAAGACATAGTCCAGCAATTAAGAAACATGTCTATCAGGATGGATCAGATGGCTAAGGCCCAAGGGAAAAGGCCCATGGGCTCCCCTCCTAATTCTCCTACCAGGGCAGACAATGGAATTACCAAGCATGAAGTAATACCACATGAAGGATTTCAGCAGGTTCAGCTCAAGTCAATCAGGTTGGAGTTCCCCCGGTTCAATGGAGATGATCCTATTGGTTGGGTGTACAAAGCCAATCAATTCTTTAACTTTCACAATACTCTAGCCCAACACAGATTGTTTATAGCCAGTTTTCACATGGAAGGAAAGGCCATAACATGGTATCAGGAACTAGAAGAAACTGGAATTCTCACCAGTTAGGAGGCCTTCATTAAAGCCCTCCAAATTCGTTTTGGAACCTTATCTTATGATGACCCCATGGAGGCCCTCATAAGTATCAAACAGGCCTCAACAGTAGAGCTTTACAAAACGCAATTCAAGATGCTTTCGAACCGGGTCAGAGGGCTGTCTGACTCTCACAGGCTCAGCTGCTTCCTAGGTGGATTAAAAGAGGAGATAAGAATGGGAGTACGAATGCTAAACCCTCAGAATCTAGTGGCTGCCTATGGATTAGCAAGGATGCAGGAGGAAAATCTGACAATCATGAGGAAATCATGGAGACCTAGTGCCATGGGGTTTCAAGGCCGAAACCCAACACCAACTCAGCCCAGGGTTGAAAACAAACCAATTCTGGTACAAAGACTCACCCCAGCACAAATAAAGGAAAAAAGAGACAAGGGGTTTTGCTTTAAATGTGACAGTAAGTGGGGACCTGGTCATAAGTATGGAGGACCCAAGATATTCCTGATAGAGGAATTAGAGGAGGAGATGGAGGATACAAATTTTGTTCCTGAAGACCTAATTGATCTAGAAGACCCTCAGGAAGAAGGCATGGAGGGAATCGGCATATCCCTTCATGCCATCATCGGAAATCCCAATCCTAAAACTATGAGGGTGTCAGTTAAGCTAAGTGGCCATAATTTCATAGCCTTAATTGACACAGGAAGTACTCATAATTTCATACATCCTAGGGTAGCGAGGAGAGTAGGGATGAAAGTGTTAAAACACAAGCCTATTGGGGTGAACATTTGCAGATGGGTCCAAGTTGTGGAGTGAGTGGAAGCTGCTCAGATCTCAAACTTATGATTCAAGGAAATCAGTTTGTCACTCGGGCTTATGTCATATAGCTGGGAGGATGCGATATGGTGTTGGGAATCCATTGGCTCAAAAGTTTAGGGCCCATTCTTTGGGACTTTTCAGTGTTAAAAATGGAATTCCAAAAAGAGGGGAAGAAGGTCTCGATTTGTGGAATGGGAGTGAAGAGATCAGAAGTAGACTGCAGCCCAACCTTTTTACAAGAACTGAGAAAAGTCGAAGAAGGACTGATTCTATAAATTTGGGAGCTAGGAGCAGTCCAGAATAAAATTCCAGAACAGATTGAGAATCTGTTGCTAGAATTCATAGAAGTCTTTCAAGAGCCGAAAGGAATCCCACTTAGCAGATCACATGATCACTCTATAGTGTGGAAAGGAGGTACCTCCCCAATAAGTGTACGTCCTTACAGATACCCCTATTACCAAAAATCTGAGATAGAAAAATTCATTAAGGAGTTGTTGGTAATGCGTACCATAAGACCCAGCCAAAGCCCTTTTTCATCGCCAGTCCTACTAGTTAGGAAGGCTGATGGGTCATGGAGAATGTGTGTGGACTATCGTGCCCTTAACAAGAAAACTGTGAAAGACAAGTTTTCCATACCAGTTGTGGAAGAACTATTAGACGAACTACATGGTTCTCAAGTTTTTTCCAAACTAGACCTCCGATCAGGCTTCCACCAGATCAGAATGAAGGAAGAAGATGTCCCTAAAACAGCTTTTAGGACTCATGAAGGGCACTATGAATTTCTGGTGATGCCTTTCAGCCTCACAAATGCCCCTTCCACTTTTCAAAGTTTTATGAATGATATTTTTTGACCCTATCTCAGAAAATTCGTGCTGGTTTGCTTCGACGACATCGTAGTCTACAGCCATAATGTGGAAGAGCATGAGAGACACCTGAGGATGGTATTTGAGACTCTAGTCCGACATATGCTATTTGCCAAACATCCCAAATGTAAATTTGCAAGCAGTGAAGTTGAGTATTTGAGGCATATTGTATCAGGCCAGGGGGTGCATGCTGATCCCAGCAAGGTAGAGTCAATGATCAAGTGGCCAAAACCAAACACACTCAGATCATTAAGAGGTTTTTTAGGGTTAACAGGCTACTACCGCAGATTCATCAAAGGTTATGGGGAGATTGCAGGTCCATTGACTAGACTGCTAAAAAAAGGGGCTTTTAAATGGGATCTAGAGGCAGACCAAGCCTTTGAACAATTAAAAAAGGCCATATCAACCCCCCCGTCCTAGCACTACCAGATTTCAACCAAAGTTTTGTAATAGAATGTGATGCCTCAGGGATAGGACTCAGAGATGTGCTAATGCAAGAGGGCCGACCCATCTCCTATTTCAGCAAGAGTCTAAAGGGGAGGGAATTATCATTATCCACTTATGAAAAGGAATTATTGGCACTAGTTACTGCTGTTCAGAAGTGGAGGCCTTACGTATTGGGCTAAGCCTTTAAAGTTAAGACAGACCAACAGAGCCTCAAGTATTTATTGGAGCAGCGGGTTGGAACACCCACACAGCAGAAATGGTTGTCCAAATTAATTGGATATGACTTTATGGTCGAATTTCGAGCAGGAAGGGAAAACCTAGTAGCTGATGCACTCTCTAGACAGGAGGATACTACAGAAAAAGGTACACTATAGGCTATCTCTACCCCGATTGTTAACTGGGCTGACCGATTGAAGAATAGTTATAAAACTGATCCAGAAATTCAAACTATCATGCAACAACTAGACCAAGAGACTATAGGTTCCTTGAAATATCATCTTAGGGAGGGATACTATACTATAAACACAGAGTCTACATAAGCCAATCCAGCCCTATAAAAAAATGATATACTGAATTATATTCATGACAGTCCAACCTCAGGGCACACAGGGTTTGAGAGAACACTAAAAAGGGCAAGGAGAGATTTCTTTTGGGTAGGGATGAAATCAGACATACAAAATTATATAAAATAATGTGAAGTCTATCAGAGAGCAAAAAGAGAAAACACAAAACCCTCCGGGCTCCTACAGCCCCTGCCTATACCCACCAGATCATGGTCATCCATATCTATGGATTTTATAGAAGGGCTCCCTAAATCTAATCAATACTCAGTAATTATGGTAGTTGTGGATAGGCTTACCAAATATGCCCATTTTATTCCCGTATCCCACCCCTACAGCGCGACAAAAATCGCCAACCTGTTTTCACAAAATGTGGTGAAGCTGCATAGGCTCCCAAACAACATAATATCCGATCGGGATCCTACCTTCACTAGCAAGTTTTGGGGGGGATTATTCCAAATTCAAGGGGTCAAGCTACTGATGTCCACAGCCTACCACCCCCAAACCGACGGGTAGACCGAGGCCACCAACAAAACATTGGAAGGGTATTTGAGATGCTATGTAGGTGATAACCCGAAAGGTTGGTCCAATTGGCTAACCATGGCTGAATACTGTTACAATACCAGCTACCACTCATCCCTCAAATCTACCCTGTTTGAAGCAACCTACGGCTACCCACCCTCAAGTCTCACAGATTACATCCCCGATTCAACCAAAAATCAAGCAGCAGAAGAACATTTACAACACAGAACAGAGCAGATTGCAAAAATCAAACATAACTTATCTCAAGCTCAGGAGAGACAAAAGAAACAAGCAGATAAAGGCAGAAAAGAAATCTAGTTCACAGAAGGGGAATGGGTTTACCTCCGACTCCAGCCATACCGACAGTCCAGCATGTCAAGAAATAAAAATGTGAAGTTAGCTTATAAATATTTCAGGCCGTTCCAAATCTTAAAAAAAGTGGGAGAAGTGGCTTACCAGCTAGGTCTTCCCAAGGAAGCCCGAATCCATAGCACCTTCCACGTCTCATTGTTGAAGAAATGGGTTGGAAAGGGAATCGTTCCTGAACCGAAGCTACCCAGTCTCGAAACCAAGCTGAAATCTCAGCCAGAACCAGCCGAGATAATTGACCGAATGAGCCAAGTCTCAAGGGGGAAGAAGAAGGAAGAGGTGCTGTTAAGATGGGAAGGACAACCCAAAGAAGACGTCGTTTGGGTCGATGAAGAGTGGTTAAAAGGTTCCTACCCTCACCTTGAGGGCAAGGTTTAAGGGGGAGAGAGTTGTAACAGTCCCGACAGCGCCTAAAGGAGCAAGAACAAGTTGAGGCTGGGGGAAGAAATGAAGGAGGCGTATGGGAGAAGACTTACCTGCAGCAAAGAAATAAAGTGAGCAAGTGTATGGTCAAGATTAGACAAGAAGCACTTACGTGGATGGCTGAGATGATGAACTCCTGCAGGTGACAGCTGGCAAGGGAGTAAATCCAAAGGCAAAACGACACAGTTTGAGAGAAGAAAAGGAGTCCAAATACGACACAGTTTGGGAGAAGGAAAAAAGAGTCCAAATACAACACTGATAAATAAAACAGCTGTCAATTCTATCTATTATCTTGTTATTTCAATTAACCGAGAGTTACAATAAAAGGGAGAGGAAGGAGCAGCAGAGAGGCAGGAAATTGCTTTGAAGCAAATCTCATTCACCTAGGAGGCCCGGGCTACCTCGAAGCTGCCCAGAAATCTAGATTAGGGTTTATCAAAATTGCATTGTTCTTTCAATTCAAGTTCTTTAAGATATTTCGTTTCAGTTGTTATTTCAGTTTCCTCAATTTCCTTTTTATTAAACCTATAAGGCTCAGGTCCAAGAAAAGCTATAATAAAAGTAAAAGAAAAATTCCAGACATTCTCCCTTACTTACCAAGATCATTACAAAAACCTAGGCAAAGGTTTCAAACTTGCAACCCATTAAATTCCAGACTCAATTGAATCAAGAAGCTAAATTCTCAACCAATTTAATATTTCTTAGCCAAAGTAAATTCATCAAAGAACAACAATTAAAAAGACCCAAGAAAACCTAGGTCATTTTTAAAATCAGTAAAAAAATCTTAGTGAAAACAAATAAATTCAAAAACTTATCTCAAATAATACAAATAGGAATAAAAAATGAGAACTAAATTCGAAAGAAAAAAAGGGCTGGAATAGAAAAATAATTCTAACGTTATAAATTGTTTCAAAAAAATCATCAAATATTGAAGGATTGAATTGGAAAAAAAAATATCAATTTAAAGAATTAGCCAAAAAAAACCCAACAAAGAATGATAAAAAAAAAATACTCGAGATAACTGGGTCATTTTTAATACCAACATAAACATTCATAGTAAGTTAGCTTAAAAATACCGAACCCGTTCTCCAATTAAATAAATAATGAAGGATAAAACAATTATCTTAGACAAATAAAAAAAAAAAGCAAACTCGAGAAAACATCCTAAATATGGTCAAATCTTTAAAACTCACAACCCTTGAAATTGTGGATCTTGGTTAAATCAAGAAGTTTATTACAAACAAATTTAAAGATATCAATTTAGAAAAATTGCCAAAGAAAAACAATTGAAAATCAAAAGAATGAAGGTCAAATTTAATAAGAAAAACAACAAAGAAGGGTGAAATCATAAAAACAAAAATCAATTGAAAAAACAATTTCAAACAAAACAAAAGGCAATCAAAAGAATGAGTACCAAATTTTAAAGATGAAAACAAATTAAAAGGGGATGAAATTTCCAAAGCATACCAATTTTATAAATTATTCAAGATAAAAAAAAATTATAATAATAGGAAAAGAGATCAAATTTGAATATTCGACAAATTAAAGGGTTGTTATAAATTTTTAAGGCGTTGGTGCGAAAATCTAGATACGGAGAGAGAGAAAAAATTGGAAACAAATGGTCACCTATGCCAAACCACAAGGAATCTTGGAACATGCACCACCCCATCTTGTCGGGGATGTCAAGATCTTTTAAACTTTGCCTCGGAAGGTGGCTTTTGGTGGACAAACAACCCCACTACGTCGCCCAAACACTATTTGGTTTATTTTAATAATATTTAATATATGTTAATTGCAAAAATACCTATACCTAACATTCAAATCTACAATAAAACCAAAGTAAATGACAAAAAAGCATTTGTTAGAGAACTCTATTGATTTTTGTCTTTAAGGGCACCAAAGTAATTACATAATTTTAAAAAATTATAAATACTATAAGGCTCCTTGGTAATAGGCATTATAATTTGTAAAAGACAATTGTGTCATGGTAAAAAGATAATCTCACCCCCAATGCATGGTTTAAAGATTTTCTTTAGAGTGGTGTAATTTTGTCTTTTCACTACTCCAATAAATGGTGAAATGTCTATTTGTTTACAATATCTTCTCCTTCTCTTTTAGTGTTTTTTTAGCTAGATTATTAACTCGCGCTACATTGCAAGTCAAATCAATATTTTTTAACCTTAAGAAATATCTAGGTGTTGTTAATGTATTTTCTAATAAAAAATATTTAAACAATATGAAAGTTGACCTGATATGACCCGATCAACTTGGCGAACCCAAAGTCACCTAGACAACCAATAAAAATATAGTTTGACAAAACAAATTTCAAGACAAAAATTTTTTTTAAAAAAATATTGAGACATAATCATATTGGATTGACTCGGGTCAACCTAAGTTAACCTATCAAATATAGGACCTAGATCAAGGTTGTCAAAAATGCATTTTTGACGGAAAATACAAACTAATCTCGGATCGTAAAAACGGATCGTAAAATCGTAAAGAATTTTTATATATATATAGTTCAAATACCTTAAAATATATGATTCAAATAAAAATTCATACGTAGTTTAAGTATCTTAAAATACATGATTCAAATAAAAATTCATACATAATTCAAGTGTAAAAAAAATTAATTGCAGTCATAACAGAAAAATAAAGAAAAAAACACATTATATTTTGGGCCACTTTTTTTTTCCCTGGTTTACATGCTTTGCGGTCAAATTCAGAATTTCAAATATGATCAGCAAGTTCTATTATGCCATTGAAGATGTCAAGGAAGGAGTTCACTCTTTATGACAATTTAATCTAAATCATGAGATCGAGATAATTATAATTATATTACAATAATTAAAAAAAATATAAATTGTGTGCTGATTTAGCATGTGATGGGAAGCATTGTAGAATATGGCAATGTTCTTTTTTTGTCCTTTAATTTTTATTCTTTCAATCATTTATTATTATTTTTATTGTTTTCATATTGCATTGACTTGAAATTAGGCTTTTCGATTTTTTTTAATTTACATTTTATCTTATTTTTTCAGTGTAAAAAAAAACCTGACATTGGCTAAAATCAAATTTTGATTTTTTCAAGGATCAAAATTGTGATTGAGGCAACAAAAAGGTATTTTTGTAAAAGAGCAATGCCTTTTTAACATTTTTGCATCAAAAGTTTTGCAAAATCCCTTTTTGGTTCTTTTGTTTGACACTTTTTTGGGTTTTTGTTCCTTTTAGTTTAACATTTTTTTTTGTTTTAGCCCAATTTTTTTTAATTTCTCAATCTTTGGATTTGAGAAAGGAAAGAGAATCTCATTGAAAAATAATAAAGAAGAGAAAAAGTTGATTATCTGTTAAATTTTAGAGATGAAACAAGCTGTTCTTGGTACCAATGGATTCTATTTAACGAGGAATTTCATTTAAGTTTTTTGTACTATTTATCTTGCCAAAAATAAAAGATCAGGGTTAACAAAGATTTATATCCTAACTTCATTTAGTATATTTGTTTTCCTAGTTTTTGAGTGTTTTAAGTTGAGAAATTGATTTTTTTAAGGTTATAAGGATGTTATTAGGTGTTTATAGGTTGAGAAATGTTGAAAATTAAATTTTTGGGACCGATTTTTCACTCTAGCCTAATTTTTCAACCATTTCTTTAATGGTCGGAAACTGTTAAAGAAGAGGGAGTCATTTTCAGGCAAACAAAAGAAGAAAAATGCCTGAGCGTAGGCCTATAACCTTGTAGGCTCACATGCATGGCTTTTTCTTTGAAATTTTCTTTTAATTAAATTAAATTAAATTAAATTTAAATAGATTAATTAAAGATATGTGCGAGATGTCCAACTTGACGGGTATTCAATTTTAATTTTAATTAATTAAAAGAAATTAATTATAAATGCTTTGTGATTTTTTTATATATAAAATATCATACAATTTTTACTTAAATTATAGTATCGTTTTTCTAATAGTAGCAGGAATTCTTTTTGTTGAACTTATATAATTTATTTTCTTTAAATTTCACTCAATTACTTCTTTATACCTATCTATTTTTATTATCATTATTAAATAAATGATTGAATTCAAAAATTAATGTTATTAAACCTTATCGAATCCATGACACATATTGCAAGATTAAATATCTTAATTTATACCTATCTTTTAATCTTTTGACTTAGGTTTTGGTTAGTATTAACAACTTTTTTTAGAATTTATTATTATTAATAATTTATTATTTATTTTATTAAATTTATGAATCAACTTTTTAATCCATAATTAAAAATACTTTGTTGTCATGTAAACAATTGCCAAACACCTGCACTTTAAACTAGTAAAAATGACTAAAAATGAGGTGAATAGCATTGTTCAATTTGTTTATTTAATTAGAATAATTTGTTTGTCTCTTTTTTATTAGGTTTTTTCTTTTTAATCTTATTCTTTAATATTGGATTGATTAAAAATTAACTTTCATAATTTATTTTATTTTTTTTATATAAGGTTATTTTGACCTTATGACCTAGATCTTGAGATTAACATATTAACCTGAATTCACTCAGATTTTTTTTATTCTTTTGTAATTAATTTTCTTTTTCAATATTAGATTAATATTGAAAATTGAACTTCATAATTTTTTTTATTTTTTTTCTATTGAGTTATCCAAGTCTCATGATTTAGGTTACAATTTGATAGGTTAACCCATGTTATTTTTTTGTCCTTTTTAATTATTATTTTTAGTTTTATCGCTCAATGTTGATATTGAAACTTGGGCTTCATAATTTATTTTAATTTTCTTTCTATTTGTTTATCCTAATCTCATAACCTAAGTTGTGGGTTTGGCAAGCTACCCTGTGTTGACTCGGGTTGTTTTATCTATTTATTTTTCTTAATTAATTTTTTTAGTCTTATCTTTTAATGTTGAGTTAATTAGGAATTAGATTTTATAATTTGTTATGTTTTATTTTTCATAGAGTTATCATGATCTTATGACTTGAGTTGTGGATTTAACAGGTTAATACAAATTAACTCAGCTTGATACAATATATTACTATTTTAATTACTTTTTTAAAAATATTATGTTGATTTTTTAAAAAAATATTCTAGGATTCAGATTTTGATGATAAGAGAATAAATTTATTTATCACTTGTGGTGGACAAATTTCTAATATTGATTTGTTTTAATGTCATGTTTATAAATTAAATTCAAACCTCTTCAAAATTGTGAAAGGATTTTATAAAAATGTGATAGCTATTTTCATTAATTATGTAGATTAAGACGATGAAATTGTGTATATGAATTTTTATTTATGTTAATGTTTCGAAAACCTATGTAATATAAGAAGTTTTCGAGTCATGACTTCTCACTGCTTTAATTTGAAAATTAAATAAAAAAAATTCAAGCAATCATCCTACATTCCCACTACATATAAACTTAAAAGAAACATCCATAGATAATTTAACCACTAGATAATTTAGTGTAATTAATTTATCCCTCACTCAATCCCATCTTCTCCTAATTCCCAAGCAAAAGTCAATGTTATTGAGTGTGTGTTTTTGAAATTCTATGCGAATCCTCGCAGAAAAAAGAAAAGTCTCATTCTCCAACAAAGCAACTTGCTAGCTTTGCCGGCTATCGATAAGATAACGATACCAATGCCAACATCTGGACACCCTTTGCTTACATTAAAGGAGCTTTACGTATATGTTTGCAACTTTATATCTGAAGTTGCTTTTTGTTCCGAGAAAAAAACAAGGTTTGTATTATGTACACGGAGGAGTGTTCGGTTTTCAAATATTATACATGTAATGAAAATAATAATAAAAAATTATTTAGAAATTTCTAAGTTATTGTTAGAAAGATCTAAAGTTATTTAGAAATTTATTATTTGAAGATTTGATCTTTTTCAGTTTTGAATAATTCTTTAAAGGTTGGGTTGTCATAGCCACAAACCGTTTAATTGTCTGGCCTCCAATGATAATCCACACGAACCACCAATGAAAAATCTTTTAAGGATAATTTTAGAAATTTAATCAATCAAGTCTTTACTTGATTATTTTAGAGCTAGAATTATAACCCCTGGATTAAATATATTCTAGTGCTTAATTTTTAAAATTATTTTCAATCAAGTCACACTTTATTAATTATCCCAGTTTAATTTTTGACTAATAGTTCTTAATGTGTGTGACCCATTAAGTTCATAATATATTGACCCAAATATAAATTATAATTCTAATAAAATAGAATTAAATAATTTATTTATTATCAATTCAATAATTGAATAATTTATATTTGAAGATCAGGTGTCGTCTAGTAATGTGTCATGATCCTCCAAATATTAGAAAAGTAATTAGTGGTTTGACTTAACATTTCAGTGACCGGTTCCTTAGTGTAATTAATATCATTTCATCAATAATGTTCTGATTTAATACTAAAGTGTGAAGTATATCTTCCATGTTAAATCATGTTTGTTCTCTACATAATAGTCATTGATTATTTAAATAAGATTTGAAACTCTTTTTTATTTCACCCTGACCAAGGATTTTTTAGTCAATATTATTTGAGAATAGATGAAATATTTTTTTTCTATTTCATCTAGGGTGATGAATCTTCTCTTGATCACTCAAGTAACTTCATATAGTTCATGATATACCTAATGTTTGCCTATTGGTCACCTCAATCAAAGAATAACATTCTCTATATAAGATAACTTAGTGATCTCAAGTCTAAGGATCACTTACATAACCGTCTCGTGAGCTTTTCCATAGATATAGGTGATCTTTTTATATTGGATTCTCATGCAGGTCAATACAGTGTACATGTTTTATAACAAGCATCTAAATATTAGTTCTACGTATCTCTTATACCTCAACTTATGAGAACTACTGCTTCCTTTCATAAAGAAAAGAACATAATATGTATCAATTTTTACGGCTTTAATAAATGTCCTGTATTTAAGAAAGCATCAATCGTGAACATTTTAGGAACAATGCTTTAATGTAATAGGAATCTCATAATTATAACAACTTTAGAATTTTATTTGTAAAATATTTTTGTCTCATGAATTTTATCTTTACTCTAGATTCATAAATCAAATATTAGATTTATTAATCTAATATTATATGAATATTAAAAATAAATTAAGCCTTTATTAATAATAAATATGAATTTATACGAATATAATAATAACATGTGTAACCAATCGGTTGGCTACATGACATATTAAACTAACAATCTCTCACTCACACTAAAATCTATCGCTCATGTATCTAATACCATATTGCTCCATGTACCATTAATGCTTCTACATGAATAATGACTTAGTAAAAGGATCTTCTAGATTCTTTTCGGTGAGTACTCACTCTATCTTTACATATTTCATTTCATTGATTTGTTAAATCAAATGGAATTTTTTAAGTACTTATTTGGATCATCGATGATACCCTGGTTCCTTTGCTTATGCAATGGATCCATTGTTATTACAGTACAAGGCAATTGGATCAACAATGTTAGGAACAAACCTAGTTCATTAATGAACTTCTTGATCCAAACAACCTTTTTGTTTCCTTAAACGTGGAAGTGTACTCTTATTCAATTATAAAATTAGTTGTGCTCTCTTATTTAGAATTCTTCTAACTCAGAGCACTACCATTTAAAATAAAATATATATTGAATGGTATTCACTATTTTTCCAACATTTCATCGAAAAATCCTAATTTAAACAATTTTAAACTTCTAGTTTATCTTCTCCATTGATGAATCCTATAGCCAAGTATAGGATACCATTTCCATCATATATCTCTCAATATATGTCTTAGAATACATATGTTTGGAGGGAGGTGTTCCATGCAAAAAAGATAAGAATCTAATCTTAGATTCTTCCTTGCTAAGCTATTTTAACATTTAGTCTATATGCATGGATTGTGACAATTTAAACAATCTTGTATCTCTATTTCTATAAAGCTTTAAATCCAATATATAGGTTGCTTCTCTTGATTTTTTTATGGATAAATTTTCAGATAGCCACAACTTTATTGATTAAAGTAAAGATATGTTGTTTGTTAACAATAATAAGTCATCTACATAAAATATTAGGAAAACAACACCACTCTCACTAACCTTTTGTAAACACATGGTTTATCCATATTTTTTATGAAATCAAATATGTTGATTATACCATCAAAAATAGGATATTCCTACTCATTAAAGCTTGCATTGTACATTACCTTTCATGTTAGTTTTTTTTCTTAAAGACTCATTTAGATCCATTGAGTTTTATCCCTTTAGGTAGATCAACCAAGTTCCAAACTTTGTTAGTACATGAAATCTATAGCTTCAAGTCATTTCTTGGAATAAATATCATATATTACTTCCAAATAATTGGTAGACTCATCAATTATGAGAAACATGTCATTCACAACTTTCATAAGAGGTCTTTATCTCATTGGTGCATGACATGTCCTACCATATTTATATAGATTTTGTGTTTCTTAAGGTTCAGGCTAAGCATCTAATGTTTTAGCCTTGATAATATATTTGATCTGGATGTAGTGTCTTAAAAAGTGTAAAGAATCTCATTCTCTTTTAGATAATCCTTGAGATATTTGGTCAAATATTAACCACCTTGACTCAAACAAAGTTTTTTAAATACTAATTCCAATCTGTATTTTAATTTTACCGCAGTTTATATTGAACTTAAGAATTTTAAATTTAGGTATATACAAACCATTTATATAATTACCAGATTCATAAAAATATCATTATTATAAAAGAACAATATTTGTCCTCAATAATAAATTTAAATCCATTTAATATCAAATTAAAATAGAAACATTGTCTTAAAATACTGGAACAAAATAACAATTATAAAGTTCTAGTATTGGCCAATTAGAAGAAAAAAAAAACTAGTTCATATAGCTAATGCATAACTAGTTCTTACAGCTATTATAGTAATCTTTGCTTCATTATTGAGTCATAGATCCACTTTGTTTTCAATTAATTTTCTACTTTTCTTTAGTTCCCGCATGCAATTGCAAATGTGAAAACCACATTTATCCAATACCCAATAAAGCATCAACTATGAATATTTTAAGAACAATACTTTGATACAAAAAAAATCTCATAATTATATTAACTTTATAATTTTTTTGTAAAATATTTTTGTCTCATTGATTTTATTTTTACTTTAAATTCATAAATTAAATATTAGATTTATTAATATAATATTATATAATTATTAAAGATAAATTAAATTTTTATTAATAATAAA
>Ga0325414_1001286_pt1 | contig 23837 bp, 17 predicted proteins | sample PopdelMetagenome_8_FD_206183 | JGI IMG/M metagenome (GOLD analysis project Ga0325414, IMG submission 206183) | Populus deltoides microbial communities from Bellville, Georgia, United States - Leaf-PdKOR-R3 | ecosystem: Host-associated > Plants > Phyllosphere > Phylloplane/Leaf | place: USA... | reverse complement strand
CAAGGCAATTGAAAAGGAATCATAGGTAGTGGAGAAATCAGAATCAAAGTCGAAGTCTTCGGTGAGTGAAGAGTTGGGAGAGGAGATAAAAAAAGCAATAGAGAAGAAGGGCAAATACAAAGGGAATTTGTGGAGCGGAGTGGCAAAGGAGATTCAAGAGATAGAATGGCCTTTTTTTGGGAAGGTTTTGGGGATTACAGGTGTTGTCATCGGAATCATTGTTGGGTCTAGTGTTGTTTTGATTGTTGTCAATAATGTTTTAGCAAAGTTGGCTGAAAAAATGTAAAAAAAAAAAATCAGCTCTCACCTGAGTTACGCCAAATCACCTGGGTTCCGGGTTGACCTAACAGGTTGTCTAGTATGACCAAGTCAATTGTAAGCCCAGGTTTTGCCAATTTAAAACCTGTATAAGGCCTCGGGTCGCCTCGAGCCTAGGTCAACTCGTCAGGTCATGCCAGGTTTTATAATCATTGTTCTACTTTAAACAAAGAGAAAGAAATAAAGAAAGAGAAATGGAAAAAACACACATAAACACTATATATTATCTATAAACAATTACTTCTCTCTCTCTCAAATAATAGGCTTTTGTTTTGTTGTGTTTTTCTTTACAGGGTAAAACCTTTAAAAAAGTCTTCCAACTTCAGATTTTATTTTCATTAAGTTCTCATCCAAACACTATAAATTAATTGAAAATATTAGATATACTATAAAATGATTCTTTGTGTTTTCGCGCAAACTTATATATCAATTGAAAACTAAACTTCCTTCTAATATGAACTTAAAGATGTCTTTCCCATATCTATATGGCAAATTTAATAAATTCTCCTAAATATTTTAATACAAAATATAAAAAAATAAGCACATCTATTTAATCACCAATTGAATCCATTAAGTTACTATAAAACAAATTTTTTTCTTTTAAAAAAAGAAAAAAAATAAAGTATAATTTATACATGAGTATAAGTATGGAAATACTCAATTAAGAATTTTTAAAATTTTTGGCATTTAAATGAGGTAGAAAATTATTTGAAGACTTAATATAAATTACATACATACTTAAAGGATTTTTTTTTTAAGGTTCGCTCTTTCATTTTGTTTAATCAATTAATAATCTCCTTTGTAGTGATAATGTTTTTTTTTAAGTTTGACAAACAGTCTTGATTGAGTGATGATAATGGAAGAATTCAATATCATTAGTCGATGACTAGGTGTTTTGATGAGAATCGGCTAGCTACATGAAATTACATATTAAAGGTGTTAATTGGGTCAATTATAGGGTCATGGATTAAAAAAATTGAAGTGGTATTCAATGAGATTATTCAGAATATTTGGACCAAGTCAAGCTTTCAGATTTCAACAAGGAATGATCAGGCTGTAATTAATGTGATCCATGCAGGAGTTGGACAAGCTTAAGTCGGTTTTGGGTTGTATTTTTCTAATGCACAGTTTTACACTAATACATATAATTTTCAATCTGACTATTGGATCACACCAAAAGTTTTCCAAAAGATTCTAAATGCTTTGTTTTATATAGGGTTAAAATCTTGTAGTGATTGGACTTCTAGAAGATTTTGCAATAAGGTTTAGAAGTTATTGTGCAGGATTTACATTATTTTCCTAGTTGATTTAGGATTCTTTTTTCTATTTGGATTGGTAATTTTTTATTAGTTTTTTTTATCCTTGTTCAAGACGTTTTTATCTATTATAAATAGGGTTGTTTAAGTTGTGTTTATTTATATTTTATTTTTTTACAGACTTTGATTTCATAATAATATTTTGTGTGCTTGTGTTGCTCTTACCTATTGACTCTTTATTAAATTATCTTAAACTTATCAAAAATCAATTGTCTTTGTGGTGTCCTTTCATATACTTTTAGTTCATGATTCCTTATAATTTGTTGGGTTAGGTCTTATTCTAATAATTTTGGTACCTTAGTTTAAGTAATCATTGTGTCGAGTTTTTGTTATCCTTAAATTTGATTTTAGCTTTCTAGGATTTGTTCTTTATTGCATGTGAGTTCAAGGGTTCTTAACCTCTAAATTCACATAAGTTGGTATCAAAACTAGACTCTAAAATCAAGTTATATCCCTTTTTCTTTAAGTTTCCATGTTATTTTTAGTGTTTCCTTCGATCTAAAAACTACAACGGTATAATACAAAAAAAATTTATTTGAATTTTATTATTGTCAAATTAAATAGCTAACTCTTGATCATGAACTCGATAATCAACTTTGTAAGGTTTTAGTTGCATGAAGGCATAGGCAATCATCTTCCTATGCTACATCAAAACACACCCAAGTCCCTTATTAGATGCATCATTATAGACTACAAACCCTTCATATCCTGAAAGAAGGGTTAATATTAGGGCAGTGGTAAGCCTTTCTTTGAGTTCCTTTAAGCTTTCTTTACAATCCTTAGACCATTCCTACTTAACTTCATTCCAAGTTAATCGAGTTAGAGAGGTCACTATTATGGAAAACTCCTTAATAAACCTTTTATAATATCTTGTTAAATCAAGGAAAGATAATTCTGTATTTTTGTTACATTAATAGGCCTTTCCTACTTTAAAGTAGCTTTCATCCTCTTCAAATCCATAAATATCCCTTCTTTTAATATCACATGCCTAAGAAAGATCACTTCCTTCAGTCAAAATTCACACTTACTCAACTAGGCTTAGAACTAATGGCCCTATAATGTCTATAATACACACCTCAAATGTTGTTCATGCTCTAAGTATGAGCTAGAATAAATCAGAATATCATCTATAAACATTAGAATATACTTATCCATGTAGAGCTAAAAGACAATATTCATCAAATTCATAAAAACTATTGGAGTATTTGTTAGCCCAAATGGCATTAGCAAGAACTTGTAATGTCCATAACAAGTCCTAAATGCAATCTTTAGCACATCCTACTCTTTAATCCTTAATTGGTAATATCTCGACCTTAAATCTATTTTAAAAAAATACTTTAGCTCCCTCAAATTGATCGAATAAGTCATTTATCCTCGGAAATGGATATTTATTCTTCAACCTCACTCTATTTAACTATTGGTAATCAATTTAGAGTCCAAGTGTGCCATAATTCTTTTTCACAAATAGTACTAGGGCTTCCCATAATGAATTGCTCGAGCATATAAACCTTTTATTTAGTAGTTCTTGAAATTGGATCTTCAACTAAGTTAGTTTTGCAGATGTCATTCTATAAGGTAGATGGGTTATAGGAGATGTTCCTAGTAGTACGTCAATAAAAACCTATACTTCCCTTTCCAAAGGTAATCTTTGTAACACATCCGGAAATGTGTCCGAGAACTCCCTCACTATAGAGAGTTGGGATAATTCAGTTTTATCCTTTTTGAATCTTTCACATAGGCAAGGTATGCCATACACCCTTTCCTCATCAACTTTCTAGTGGTCATCATCGAAGTAATGCAATTCGATATGACATTCATCTCTTATATAAATACCACTCTCTTACCATTTAGTTCTTAGAGAGTCACCATTTTTGCAAAACAATCCATTTGAGCCCTATACCTACTTAACCAATCCATTGTCATCATCGAAGTTATGCAATTCGATATGACATTCATCTCTTATCTAAATACCACTCTCTTACCATTCAATTCTTAAAGAGTCAACATTTTTGCAAAACAATTCATTCGAGCCCTATACCTACTTAACCAATCCATTTCTAGAATCAAATCGAAGTTATGCAATTCGATATGACATTCATCTCTTATCTAAATACCACTCTCTTACCATTCAGTTCTTAGAGAGTCACCATTTTTGCAAAACAATCCATTCGAGCCCTATACCTACTTAACCAATCCATTTCTAGAATCAAATCGAAGTTATGCAACTTTAAGGGTATTAAATCTATTTTCATCTCACACCCACCAATACTAACCCTTAATCCTCTATATACATGATTAACGTTTTCATCTTCTTCTAAAAGGGTACTATTTATAAATCTCTTATATGTTTTACTAGGTTTTTCCCTATGTTTTCCCATAATTTTCCTAGCTATAAATAAGTGCATTTTTATAGGACCAATCAAAGCACAAACATATAAGGAATTCAACCGTGCATACTTGCCGCAATATAAGAAGCAACTCTTACCTCTTTTTAGATCATGTGGAACACTCTCCCCTATGTTTTTTTTCCCTAAGCTCTTAGACATCCCATATTACTGATGGCCCTAACTGTGTTGGTTTGGTAGGTCTATCCACTATGACAAACTATTATTGACTATGTGTTAGCTGTCTTTTTTATTGTGCATAATGAAGAGTCCTTCTAGGGCATTCCCTTTCGAGATGTCATTTCTCTCTATAATAGTGACATCCTCAACCTAAGTAAAAACAATCTCTCCATTTGTGTACCTCTTGCTTATAAACATAATATCGACTTAGCAATGCCGAGTAATCCCCTAGATGTCTTTACTTGTATCGGGCACACTGAGGATAAGTGACGGTTTTCTCTTTTGTAGTTCCTTCGACTGAATTGGCATTTAAATTTGACTATCCCTTAGTTGACCCTTTACCATTCATCTGTCACATTTCCCTAACCAAGATTTCCCTATTTTTTTTTCTTAAACTAGCTGAATTATCTTGTTTTGCCCCTTTTGGGAAAAAGTGGCCTACCAAAAAACTTTAAATTGGCCTTGTTAACCCTTACTAATACATGTTTCTAAGGCCTGAGAGTTACTTTTATCAACTTCTCATAGTCTTGAACTATCATGCAATCAACCGATGTTTCAAGTCATGCTTGAATCCATCCTGCAGCCTACCAATCACATGTTGTTTAGTGGGAATGTAGTGTAAGATGAACATTTAGAGATCATGAAAACTCCTTTTATGCTCAATCATCATTATATTTTCTTACTTTAAGGCCAAAAACTCATGTTCTTTTGCCTTACAATGATAAATAAAGTAAAACTTATTCTCAAACTCCATCTTAAATTCATCCTAAGATATCTCTTCGATGACTCTCCTCATCTATATAGTATCCCACCAAGTTTGTGCCCTATTTGAAAGTAGTTAAGTGGCACAATCCACATGTAGTTCTTTAAGCACTATAATATGATTTAGAATCTTTTCCATTTTCTAGATCCATCTCGCTGCAATCTTTGCATCTTGCTCTCCCAAGAAAGGTTCACAACCTATCTCCCTCATAATCTTTATTAAACAAACTAATCCAACCATATTATTTATGGGTTTTAAGGATATTAGGGTTGCTAAAACTGCTCTAAAAAAGAAGAATCAATATGGGGTGCAGGGGTTCCCGCAGGTGTTATGAGTGGATGTCTTATTCTTTATCTCTGTCTCTTTTTATTTCTGATGCAAGGAGGCAAAAACATTCTTGTGTCTTATTGACTATTCCTACCTTGATTGTACCGATATTGCTGGTATATATGATGTGGTATCAACTAATGGGTCTTCCCCCTATCTCTTAACTATATCAACATTTTTATCAGGTACGTACCATGTTGGAACATTTTAACGCGAGTCATTTTATATTTAAAGTCTACTGAATTAAAGCTAGGGCTCGAGTACCAACTTTAACGACCTTATATTTAAGACAAATTAATATATTCAAAGTCTTAGATAATGTAAAACTAAGGAATTCGATATATATATATATATATAATTTCTCTACTGGAATTTTCAATAAAGTTTCCCCTAAATTTTAACATTTCCAAGTGTCTATATCGTTATTCATCTACAAAAATCTCAATTTCACACAAGATCTAACATCTTAGATCATTTCAATATTCAACAAGATCACAATAAATTACATCTATCCTTTCGACTTTCCATTTTACATTCTACATAATAATCACTATAAATGTATCTTATAAAACTTAACTTAAACAAGTTATAAAAGATTAATAAATTAAGTCTCAAACATATATATATAAGATATAAAAAAGCAAGATTAGGCAAATACTATAATGAACGAGAGAAATTAAGTTAATGAATGCATGTTTGATAATATATTTAATTACATCTCGAAAGACATTACTGGAATTACATTATATAACAAAAGTATGATATTCCTAAATTCAACATTAAAGTCTACCATCGCTAGTAATAACAAAAGTAATCTATAATAGAATAGAAGAACTACTTTCAGAGGACTGCTCTCAAAAGGGAGGAACTTCAGCCACCTTCTCAGACCGGATAATGGGTGACTCATCTAATGCTACTCGCAATGTTGTTGGTATTGCTCCTCCGCCTTCTGACTTGGATGTAAATGTTATCTCTACAGTGCCCACCTAGTTGGTCCTCAAGCTCCAACTGCCTCTAATCCCCATGAAACAAGTGACTCACCATAGTAGGCAAATGGAGATATTTATTTGCTAGTAACCGTAGCTCTGATTGTTGTTCTAAGCTTACTCACTTTTCTAGTATTAATTGCTCTGAAACTTGTACTTTGTTATCTACGAACTTGGGCTCTAATTGTGATGTATGGAAATCTTGTATTGTTGGGTATGTTGTAGGCAAGTTCCTAGGTTTTAGAGCCCTAAACAATATCATTAGTAATACTTAGAAATGTGAAGCCACATTATTTGTTCACGACTCTAGGTGGCTGATACATCATTTCAATAAGGTGGAGGACAAACTTGTTGTTCTCAGTGGAGGTCTTTATTTAGTGTTTGGAAGGCCATTTATATTGAGGCTTATGCCCTAATTCTTTAATTTTTCTGCCAAGGAGATGTCTAGGGTGCCTGTTTGGATGAAATTCCCTAACCTTCCCCTAGAATGCTAGACACCCAACTGCTTATCAAAGATTGTCAGCATGTTTGGAATACCTTTACAGAGTGATAGATTAACCTCAACTATGACACGACTTTCCTATGCTAGAGTCCTTATAGAGGTAAACTTAATGGATAACCTGCCCTTTTCTTTTAAAGTTTTACTGCCAAATAGATCCACTATAATACAAGAAGTTGTTTATAAAACTATGCCAAAATTCTGCAAAATCTATAGAGTTCTTAGCCATACTACTGTAGTATGTCCTTCAGCTGGTAGTAAGTCGGCTCCTCAAGATAGTGGTGAAATGGAGAACAGGAGTCGGGGGAGTGCTCTTCAAAGATTGTGTCTTACAAGAGATTAGGTTGTGAGAAATATTGAGAATCTACCGGTTGAGCAGGCTTATAACCCAAGGCAACCTGAGGCTTCCACTAGTGATTGGAAAGTAGTCTAGGGCAAAAAAATTCTCGCAAGCATCACAACAGTAATAAAAAGGAGTAGGCTGTGGCTACCCCTCAGGCTGTTGCTGCCAACACCAAGGGCAAATAATAGAATAAGAGTTCAAAGGTGGTGGTTGAGGTTGGTAATAGTAGTAAGGGTAAGGTAGTTGCAAATACAGTTCCCACACATATAGAGACTACTGATATGAATTTTGGTTGCATGGAATTTATCTGTGATGGTAAATAAGTAAGAATCGCCTCCAGGGGTGGGGCAAGAGCTCATACAATGTCATCTCATTGGGTGACTACAAGAAATGGGAATAGACGAGTTGACAGAGGAGGTATGCAGTTGCTTACTGATTAGTACTTAAAAGTGCATTTTTATCAAGGTTTTATATCATTATTTTGCACTTGAAGTATCAATAACTCCTCAACTATATCATGTTTTATAATAACAAGTCTGATAATATAAGATACCTTTAATTTATGGTAGATATTCATTTTAAATGCAGGCCTATCACATAAATCAAATGATTGATTGATAAGTTTAACTATTGAAATTGAGAAGACAAAGAGAGGGTTAAGCTTAGAAAAGAGATGCTGATTGAATTCAAATTAGAACACCATTTGATTATTGAATCATAACTGAAGCTATAGAACTTGGATTTAGGTTTGGTTTATATGGATAGAAAGCTAAGACATATGCCTAAAACTTTCATGAGAGTCCAAGATTCAAAAGGACCGTTTTCAAGTTCAAATTATAGCAACAACAGAGAAGTCAGAATCTGTCCTGCAGCCTAGAAACTATTCAGGGTTCAGTCCATATCTCGAGTTCTAGAAGTCAAAATGACCTCATTTTTATGTTGTTGGAAAGTTGAGACAATGTCCCAGAACTTTCATGAAGACTATCTATTCAAATTCTGATATTAGCAATGACGTTTTCTGCAAACAAGAAGATAAGGATTGTTACCAAGTCAAGAGGTGACCACCCACTCAACAATTAGTCATCAAATCAATAGTTTGAAATTTTAGCCTATAAAAGGAGGCATTTGCCATGCATTTAGGCATCTTGGTGTTCAAATCAAGATCACTCTCTTTCTTTGTATTTTGTAATGTTCAAGTTTTATTTCATGTTATATATTCCTCAATCTCTTGTTTATGCTTTTCATTTCCTTTACTATACTTATATAACTATGTTCTTATCTTGTTTATCTTTATTTCTTTTATTCATAATGTTCAGCTAAGTTTATTATATCAATGTGAAAAGGTTACACTAATGGTGTAAGAATAAGTATAGTATAAACTCAATATGGACTTTAATGTTTGATAATAATAACATGTTTTGTATTTATTATCTTACTCACTCTTAATACCTTGCTTGCTAAATGGTTAATCTAGATTTATGTTGAAAAACCCTTGGTACAACAAATACTTGACACTTTCATAGCCCAACTATATGGTATAACCGACACCTGTACTATGAAAGGAACTTGATTTGTTGTTAATGTAAGTTATCACTATGAATACCTGACAACATTTACAAGTATTGACATTACTCAAATAACATAATTAATATAATCATGTTAATAAATTATAATCCGATTGGAACCTCCTTTGTGTGTGGTTTCCAGTTGAATAATAAAAAGAGTTTATATTATACTTATTTGAAATACCATTAGTAGATCCTCTAACCTTGACAATTGTTTTATATTTATTTAAATCCTTACATCAATATCACATCTCAAAGCTCTCTTTAACTCCTTTTCTGTTATTATCTATTTCTTTATTTGTAGTTTATACAGTTAACCTCCCTATGGTTCGACCCCGATCTTATCGGGTTATTTATTACTTCGACACTCCTACACTTGGGATAAGACATCAATCTTTTGATCATGTCACTTACCTCTCCTATCTTCGACACTCCTTAACAGTCCTCTGAAGCAGTATGAGGTTGTTCACCTCATGAAGAAACATAAAATGGATGTGTGTGGTCTACTTGAGACCAAAATGTCTTCTCCTAAGGTTGCTTTCATGCACCAGTTTCGGTTCAAGTATTGGAAGGTTTTTCAAATGCAAAGGCTTGCCCCAATGCCAGAATAGTTCTTTTCTAGAATCCTTCTACAGTTTTGGTTGATCTCATTGATTCTTCTGCTCAAGGTCTTCCTGTTCGTATCACTAGTTTAATCTCTCAATCCAGATTCATGGCAACTTTTATTTATGGCTTCAATACTATTATTGCTAGGTGATCCCTATAGGTAGATTTGCACAGATGGTTCCCTATTGGTCTTTGGATGATATTAGGTGATTTCAATTCTATTCTCAATTCTACAGATAAGTACAATGGGGAGGTCTCTAATTATAAAATCTCTTATTTTAGAGCTTGTTGTTCAGATCTTGGGCTTCATGATATTAATTATACGGGTTGTCACTTCACTTGGACTAATGGGAACATTTAGAGTAAAATTGATCGAGTTTTGGTGAATTCTTCTTGGTCCTCCTTAACTCATGTTCACTTTGGGAATCCTGGGGCTCAACTCTATAAAGGTCGGAGAAGCTTTAAATTTTTCAACATGTGGGCATCACATGATCAGTTCTTAGATCTTGTTTCTAATATTTGGCACTCCCATTTGGTTGGCTCTCCCATGTTTATTCTTTGCAGGAAGTTAAAGCTCTTGAAGAGGCCCCTAAAAGATCTTAACAAACTCCATTTCAACCACATCTCTAAGCAAGTTTCTAGAGCAGAAGCAACTTTGGAGAATCTTCAGACAACTCTTCAGGCTAATAGGGATCATCCTCTCCTCTTGTAATAGTATAAGTAGTTTAAATTGTAATTAATGAATCTTAAGTCCGTTGAAAAAATTATGACAGAGGCTGTAAGTTCTTTCATGCCTTTATGAGTCAGAAGCATAGAATGAACTTTATCCCCGCAATCTAAAATAGTAATGGTCTCTTTAGAACTTCTTTGGAGGTTGTGGGGGAAGAATTTGTTAACTACTATCAACAGCTTATTGGCAGCTTAAAGGATACGATTCCTATTGATTTGGAAGTCATTCAAAGTGGGTTGTGCTTAGCTACCAGTGCTCATGAACTTCTATTAGCTCTTGTGACTATTACTGAGATAAAAAAAGGTGTTGTTTGGTATTGGCAATGATAAAGCCCCTGATCCTGATGGTTAGTCTTCTTTCTTTTTTAAGCAATCCTGGGATGTTGTTAGGGCAGATTTTTGTGCAGCTGCTCAGGATTTCTTTATCCTGGGGCAGCTTTTGAAACAAATCAACCACTCTATTATTGCTCTAGTTCCCAAGTCTGCCAATATCACCTTAGCTTCGGATTTCAAACCCATTTCTTATTGTAATGTGATCTATAAGGTGATATCTAAGATCCTATCAGGGCGATTAGCCTATGCATTTGCAGATATCATTAGTCCCATGCAAAATGCTTTTCTAGGTAGAAGAAGGATGACTGATAATATCTTTATAATGTTTTGGGTTCTCGCCAACTTTGATGGTCTTCTCTCCTCTTGTTCCTCACCTTGATTTTCTCTTCACATAGCCTCATATTCACCTTTTAGCTTTTTTTGATCATCATACACTTGTTTGGGTGTAAGAGGTACAAGAGTGATGGTTTTACCATTTTTACAATGGTATATGTTGCGATGTCGTGATCACATAAATTAATTACCTTAACATAAACAAACAAGATAATATAGAGCAAATAAGGGGTCGATCCCACGAGAAATGATTGTACCATTGGCAAAGTATTGGTGGATAATGGTTCAACTTTCAATGTACTCCCAAAACATATGCTGGATGAAATGTCAGTTGATTCAACGCATATGCTGTCAAGCACTATGACAGCTAAGGCTTATGATGGTTCCTTAAGGAAAATGGTGAGGACCATTAAAATAGAGATATTCATTGGCCTACAAGTTTTTTTAGTAACCTTACAAGTTATGGACATCCACTCGTCATACAACACGTTATTAGGAATGCCTTGGATACACGCTGTTGGCACCATAGCATCATCCTTGCATCAGTTTTTAAAGTATATTGTGAATGGAACATTGGTGACAGTTAAGGCTGAAGAGACCTTGACAATGGTATAAAATATGACAGTTCTCTATATAGAAGCCGAAGGGAGTAAAGATGGAAATCTCTATACTTTTAAAATTGTTAATGCATAATGGGTATCAAAAAACAAGGTATTTAGAAAACTAGTAAATTTAAAGTCGCAAGGATAGCGACCAAATATTTATTAACGCAAATTTCTTTATTATCATATCTCTAGGAATCTTGAGAGGATAAGTCTGATAAGGTTGAAAACTGTAAATCAAAGATTTAGGCTCGATTTTAAGCTTGAAATAAAAGACTATAAAAGAGCTACTAATATCAAACGAGAAAAAAGGTTGGTCAGGCTGGAAAGAAAAGGAACTAGAAGAGGAAACGATTGTCATCCCCCCGATCTAGGTATCATTTCCCAAGGCTACTTATATAATGCACTCTTAAGATATAACGGATGTCCCAACCCAAGGCTTGACTATTATGGGCATTAACATATTGGAACGCAATGATAGTAAAGTCAAGAGTTGTAGTGAGAAAGGAAAAGTTGTGGAAGGAAAAGAGTTGCTGTCACAACTAACTATCGACACCATGGAATAAACATCTGCAAAGACCTTCATGTAAAAACTGGCAAGTGGTGAAAGGTTTCAAAATTTGGTGACCTAAGAGACTCCTATAGTTTTGAAAAAGTAAATGACAATGTTGTTCTAGTGTGCTTTTTGTGCTTTCTATGTTTTTTTTATGTGTTTGTCTTTGTTTTCATACAAAGTTGGCAATCTTTGACTCAAGATGTCAATATATGGTTTTTATTATAGTTGAGCCTATCCTTTTTATCAATGAGATCATGCATTTTCGGAAATTTCTCCATCTCTTTATCTTTGCAAAATACACACTTACACTGAAACACCTTATGCTTTCATGAAATTTGAAAGAGGATTATCCACGAAATCACAAGCACTTTACACTAAGAATGAATGACCAAATTTTGATTGGTACATAATTGTAATGGAAGAAAATGAATGAGAAAAGGATGATGTAAAAGAATTTGCTAGGCTAATAGAATAATTAGAGTAAACTTGGAAATTGGCAAAAGAAGAGTTAGAGACAATTAATGTCGGTATAGGGCAAGATAAAAAAGAATTAAACATAGGGACTCTAATCACTACTAGTAAAAGGAGAAACTTAGTCTCACTACTATGCGAGTATTTTGATGTGTTTGCTTGGTACTACGTGGATATACATGGTTTAAATACTAATATTGTACTACATAAGATGCCATTAAATGAATGAAGTATACCTATGAAGTAGAAATCACAAAGAACTCGTCTTGATATGGTGCTCAAGATGAAAGCCGAGATAGAAAGATAATGGGATGCTGGTTTTTTGAAGGAGGTTAGGTACCCACAATAGGTATCTAATATAGTAGTTCCAAATAAAGGTGACAAAATCAGAGTATATGTAGACTACATGGATTTAAATAAAACAAGCCTAAAAGACAACTTTCATTTGTCACACCTCGATGTCCTAATTGATAATGCGGCGTGAAGCTCAACATACTTCTTCATAGATGGTTTCTCTAGAAAAAAATTGAAATAAATCCCTTTAAGACAAACACTTTTCATCAATAGTAAGTCTTATACATAAAGACTAAAAAATATTTTATAATTAATTAAAAATAAAAAATAAATTACTAATATATTTAAAATATTTATTATTTTAACTATATGTACGAATATCATGTGATTGCGATATAAATGAAAAGCTGATGGGATCATGATGGAGAGACCACATTAAAAAAAATTACATGAGTAAAAGAACCTAGTCAATGAAAAAAGTAAAAGTCAACATTAAAATAATATATATTTTAATTGTATTAATAATTTATTTTTTATTAATTATAAAATATTTCTTAATTCTTACATAGAAAATAAAAAATTGACAAAAGTATTTGATCACAATAAAAATAATAAAAAAAACATTAGTGTATCAAAATGAAAATTATTAAAGTTTATTTACTCCATTGATATAATAAAAGTTGAAGTACCAATAGATATTTAAGGAAAAAATAACATGTCATCAAATAAAGAAAAATTTGACAAAAGATTGATGGAAGTACTTGATTGAAAAAAAAAAATTGGTGTAGTAAAAAAATTAACTCAATTGAGAAAATATATAAAGTTAGTGTCAAATAGTACAATTATCTCCATGTTTTATTGACTTTTTAAACCACATGAGGAAAATGGTTTAATGATGAATCCAAATAAAATGAACCAAAAAACCTCTAATAAAAATAGACGTAAAAGCATCAAAAAGCCTAAAAAACACATAAGGAGCATGGGTTTGGGCATGGTGGCCCGACCCAAACTCTTAATAAGCATAGGCTCAGGCAAGGAGCCTGACACGACCACAAAGTTGATATCTTCTCCCAAGTGTAGGAGTGTTGAAGTAATAAATAACCTGGCAAGACCAGGGTCGAAACACATGGGGGTTAATTGTATAAACTACAAATAAAGAAATAGGTAGTAATAGAAAAGGAGTAGAAGAGAGCTTTAAGATGTGATATTGATATAAGGATTAAACAAGGATAAAATAATTGTCAAGGTTAGAGGATCCACTAATGATATTTCAAACAAGTACAATATAAACTTTTTTTATTACTCCACTGGAAACCACACATAAAGGAGGTTCCAATCGGATTATAAATTGTTAACATGATTACATTAGTTATCTTATTCGAATAATGCTAATACTTATAAATGTTGTCAGGTATTCATGATTATAACTTATGTTAACAATAAATCAAGTTCCTTTCATAGCACAAGTGTCGGTTATACCATACAGTTGGGCTATGAAAGTGCCAAGTATTTGTTGTACCAAGGGTTATACAACATAAATCTAAATTAACTATTTAACAAGCAAAGTATTAAAAGTGAACAAGATAACAAATACAAAACATGTTAGTATCAAACATTAAAGTCCATGTTGAGTTTATAATGAAACATGTTACTTATTCTTACACTATTGGTGTAACCTTTTCACATTGACATAATAAACTTAGCTAAACATAATGAAAGAGAGAAACATAAATAAATAAGATAAGAACATAAATAAGATATAAGTTAACTAAGTAAATGAAAGGAAATGAAAAGCATAAACAAAAGATTAATATAAACAAAACTTAAGCATTACAAAAATATAAAGAGAGAGAGCAAGAACATGATCTTGATCTGAAAATCAAGATGTCTAAATGCATGACAAATGCCTTCTTTTATAGGCCAAAATTTGAAACTATTGATTTGATGACTAGGTGGCCACATCTTGATTTGGTGACAATCCTTATCTTCTTGTCTAAACAAAACGTCATTGCTAACATCAGAATTGGAATAGATTGCCCCCATAAACATTTTAGGAAATTATCTCAGCTTTCCAATAAAAAAAGAATCGATGCATTTGGACTTCTAGAACTCGAGATATGGGCTGAACACTGAACAATGTCTGGGCTGTAGGACAGATTCTAACTTCTCCGTTGTTGCTAAGATTTGGACTTCCAAACAACAGAATTGAGTCTTGGACTCCCATGAATATTTTAGGCCTATGTCTTAGCTTTCTAGCCATATAAACCAAATTGAAATCCAAGATCTATAGCTCCAGATATGACCCAATGACTGAACAGTGTTCCAGTTTGGACTGAACCATCATTTCCTTTATAAGCTTAACCCTCTCTTTGTCTTTTTAATTTCAGTAATTGAACTTATCAATTAATCTTTTGATTTATGTGATAGGCCTGCATTTAAAATAAGCATTTATCATAAATTAAAGCTATCTTATATTATCAGACTTGTTATTATAAAACATGTTTAATTAGGGAATTTAATGATGCTTTAAGTGCAATATGATAATATAAAGCCTTAGTGAGAATGCACTTTTAAGTACTAATCAGAGCCCGGACCCAGCTCCCTAAGGCATGGGCTTTAGCAAGAATCTCGAGCCCATGCATCCAACAAGGACATGCGTCCAAGCTCGGTGCATGTCCAACTGGCAAAAGCATATGCATATGTCATGCTTCCCATGTATTAGGTGTACGCCTACCCTATTGAGTGTGACACGCCTTATCTTTTTAGATGTTATGTCTAATTGGTGATGGACATGCCCAACACTTGGCTGAGAGTGTTGCCCAACATGCAAGGTGCTAGTCGGACACCCAGTATGGGTGCTAGGTATGCACCCTAGCTCCCCTTTGGGCGCACGCTCTAAGCCCAATATGCTTAGGTCGATACAACGTGTTTGGACGTATTATTCATCTATAATAGGACTAGTCACCTTGCTCAAGCCCAACACGTACTTGAGATTTTTCTATGACTGCTCGTTGGTCACTCTGTATTTTCATTGATCCTTTACATATTATTTTAAGTAGAATACAACTTAAAATATCACAAGGGTGAAATTACACTTCAGACCATTCTTTTCATAAAAGGACAAGACTCATGGGCTATAAATACATTATGGATCATTCAAACTCAAGGTTCACAATCTCTTTATTCTTAACCTTTACAACATATATATCTTTAGAGTCCATCTATCTAAAATATCATTGCACTTTCTCTTTCTATAAAGTTACTAGCTTTACTATCGGTGAGTCTCCATGTCCATCAAATGAAACCTTTTGTAGGTACCATACACCTTGACTTACTAGGCATTTTCCACAACTACCATAGCTACCAACCATCTTGGCTTACCAGACATCACCTACTACTACCAACCACTTGTGCTTTCCATATCAAGCCGTCAAACACCTTGGCTAAAGAGAACAAATCATATTGCTTGAACTAAGAGATTAACTAATTATCTAACACATCAACCTTATTCCTAAGCATCTTGAATTTTAGGACTCATCAATTGGTGTTATCTGTAAGAAACTAATAAAAAATCCATTAGTTTTTAAAACTTGTTTTTGACATATCCACATCATTTCATGGCACACAACCAAGACACTCAAAAGGGCATGGGCTCGAGCAAGAATCTCGAGCCTATGCACCCAGCAAGGACATGCGTCTAAGCCAGGTGTATACCCAACTAGCAAAAGCATATACATATGCATATGCTTCCCATGCATTAGGTGTACGCCTAGCCTATTAGGTGTGACACACCCTATCTTCTAGATGTTATGCCCAATTGGCTTTGGACATGCCCAACACTTAGCTGGGAGTGCTGCCCAGTATGCAAGGTGCTAGTCGAACACCCAATCGGGGTATTAGGCATGCACCTCATCTCCTTTTTGGGCGCACACTTTAAGCCCAACATGTTTGGGTCGATACAACGTGTCTGAACATATTATTCATCTAAAATAAGATTAAGCACCTTGCCCGAGCCCAACATGTACTTGGGATTTTTTCATGATTGCTCGCTAGTCCCTCTATATTTTTTACTGGTCCTTTACATATTATTTTAAGTAGAATATAACTTAAAATATCACAAGGATGAAATTACACTTCAGCCCATCCTCTTCATAGAAGGACAAGACTCATGGGCTATAAATACATCAATGAATCCTTCAAACTCAAGGTTCACAATCTTTTCATTCTTAACATTTTCAACATACATATTTTTAAAGTCTATTTATCTAAAATATAATTGCACTTTCTTTTTCTATAAAGTTACTAACTACTATCGGTGAGTCCCCACGTTCATCAAAGGGGACCTTTTATAGGTACTATACATCTTGACTTACCAGACACCTTCTCATACTACTATAACTACCAGCCATCTTGGCTTACCAGACATCACCCGCTACTACCAACCATTTGTGCTTTCTATATCAAACTGTCAAACACCTTGTCTAAGGAGAACGAATCATATTGCTTGAACTAAGAGATTAACCAATTATCTAACATATCAACCTTTTTCCTAAGCATTTTGGATTTTAGGACTTATCAATTGGCGTTATGTGTGAGAAATTGATAAAAAAAATCCATTAGTTTCTAAAACTTGTTTTTGACATGTCGAGCCATTCCATGGCACACAACCAAGACACTCCTGGTTAGGACCCAAGACAAATCTACTTGTTACCATGAACACTTCTACCTAACGAGACCTTCAAAAACTCACCAGTTAGGTATAACTCCTTACTCAGACTGTGTTGGAAACCTAAGGAAAAAATTAAACTTTATCACCCTGACAAGTCTTAACACTCTTAACATCACACAACACCGCAACACCATTACCACCGGCCGCACCAAGCACCCGTAGATGATTACATTACCCAAAGGAGATAAAACATAATGAAAATTCTAAGAGTCCCTTAAGGGGTCGTTTGCGCCATTGCGATGCTTATGTATAGAGCTAGTACTCTTAACGTCCTCCTTTAGCTACTGTGAGATGGATACCAATTATCATAACTATCATTCCATGTCAAACTCCTTGAGCTCATAAGAGTCTAACATATAAAAGACTAAAAGAAGGTTTATACATAAGCATACCCATGAGAATGACTACAACCCCTATAAGTGGAGGGGTTCTCCTTTGTCCAAATGAGTATTGAACACTTGACTCTCTAAGGACTACATTTCCATAAAAATAAGTATGGACAACTATGTTGGCTTAGTCGATCAGATGGAGCATATACATAATGTATACAGGAGCTTGGAGTTGGTCATTTAAGACAATGACTTAATGTGAAAAATCATTCCCATAACCTTCTCGGGGTCTATGCGTGCATGGTATAATAATTTGGAGCCAAGCTTCATTGATGGGTTTAGTTACCTCTGTGTTAAGGAAGTTGTATGCTTCAGCACCAGTATACTCACCAAGAAAAGCTTTATAGAACTATTTTATGTTACCCAATAAGAGGGTGAGTCTACATGTACATATTTGAAAAGGTTCAATTATGAGATGCTCAAGGTAGAAGAATTGCTTGACCCAGTAGCCTTAGAGGCCTTGATAAGAGGGGTAAGGGAACATGCCCTTTATAGAAAACTTTATGCCTTACTAGACAGAAGCTTGCTCAAGGTGAAGCAAGTAATAGAAAATCAATATGGATGTAAGAGGCTAGTTTGCTACGACACAAGTCTCCTTATTCTTATAAGAAAAACTAGCATAAAATAAATTCCAAGTGAAATGATTCTCCTAGTGGAAATGAAAGCTTGATGAAGAACTATGATGGACTAAACCATGAGTGCTTGATGTATTCTAAGGATTTACCACCCCTTTGAATCAAAATAGGATCACCCATTCAATGTTATTAGGGTAGTCAAGGTGAACACTTACCAACTCTATGACATGTTTGGAAAAATCTCCCCTATATTTAGCATTTGCATCACCTCAGGATACACAACCTCAAAGAGAATACATGTTTATTTTTAAAATAAAAATATTGTATATTTGGCATGTATTTCCTATCCATAAATCTCTAGTGCAGTCTCGGTCTGACATATTCTTCAAGTGATGCCTAAAGGCCTTTCACAAATTCATCAGGGGTTGATCTAGGATCTCTTATTCTTCAAGTGGTGTCTAAAAGCCTCTCCAAATTTACTAGGGATTGATTTTGGATCTCATGCCTTTTCAATGTAGTCTCAAACTAACATCACTCTATAATGGGGGGTTCTCATATTCCATGTCATTCTAGGAAGGTCACATAACTGTCACACACTATTAACCATTCTTTAGTGGGGTTCTCCTAAGCCTTCACACCTTCACTAGGGAGGCTACAGACCTTCTTAGGGCTTCCAAACCCCCATAGCATCATCAAAGAGGTTACAGACCTCCTACTCTTCAATGATATCTTTCTTTAATTAAGGGATTTCATGCTTTATTCCATTCTAGAGAGGTCGTATGCCTCTCACACTCCCATGCAACCACTCTCTAAGTAATGGACTTGGTTTCCCTGATACAATAGAACCACCCTTCACAGATCCATCCCCTTCGCCACTTAGAATTTTTTCTAAATATAGGCGTCAACATGAATTCACTCCCTACAACCCTTTACAAGTGTTTTTGAGTATGAGTGTCAACATAGATCACCCTTTTTAGGTTCCCCTCAGCCTTTTCGAATATTTTCTTGGTATATACTCACCATTCATAGGTTTCCACCAGCCACTTAGAAACTTTTCTATATATAAGCTTTTTCTCCATAAGTTCCTAGTGACCTTCTATGTATGGAGTTCTTTATATCTCACTTTACTCTCCTAAGAATTTTTCTAAGTATGGATTCCTTCATGGTTCCCCTCTACATACTTAAAAACTTTTTCAAACATGGTGCACATCGCAACATATAGGCTCTTCGATTTATTACCTTGGTCTTTAACCCCTCTTCTTATATGAAGAAAATTCAATAAACTCATTATGGTAACTAGAAAGTTTTACAAGTCTTTACTGATTAATACTATAAAGACTTGGGGGTTGCTGATGGGTCCAAATAAAATGGACCTAAAAACATCAAAGATCCCAAAACACACACAAAAAGCATGGGCTCAGGCAACGAGCTTGAGCACCGCTCCCCAAAGGCATAGGTCGGGTAAGAATCCCAAGTCATACACCCATGGTTCCCATGCACTGGGCGTATGCCCCAGCCCATACACTTGGCATACATCTGGCTGGGTAAGGAGCATAAGTGCACGTCTACACTTCCATTTCACTAGGTGTGTTATTATGCCTATCATGGGTGTGATGTTTGGCTAAGGTGTGCCCCCTAAAAACAATATATTTGGGCTCAGGTAGCGTGCTTGGATCTATTTTTCACTTTTAATGGGCTCAAACACCTTGCCTGAGCTTAACACTCCTTTGAGATTTTTTTAGGACTCTACACGAGTCTCTTAGTATTTTTTTTTTATTAATCCTACACATATTATTTTGAGTAGAATATAACTCAAAATATCACAAGAGTAAAATTACACTTCAGCTCATACTCTCCATAAAACAAGATTCATGGGCTATGAATACATTATGAATCCTTCAAACTTAATGTTCATAATCTCTTCATTCTTAATATTTTCAGCTAACATATTTTTAGAGTCTATTTCTTTAAAATATCATTGCACTTTCTCTCTATATATAGTTTCTATGACCATCAAAGGGGACCTTTTATAAGTACCAACCATATTGACTTACCAGGTACCACCTACTACTACCCCACCTGCCAACCACCTTAGGTTACCAGGCATCACTTACTACTACCAACAACCTGGGATTTCCAAATCAAGCTGCCAGATACCATGGCTAGGGAGAATGAATTATATTGTTTGAACTAAGAGATTAGCTAGGGGTGAGCAAAAAAACTGAAAAACCGAGAAAATCAGAAAAAACAATAACCGAAAAAATCAAACCGTGAAAAAAAACTGATTAAATCGATTAAAATTTTAAAAAAACTGGCTGGTTTGGTTTGGTTTCAGTTTTATAAGCCTAAAACCAAAAAAACAAACCGAACCCAACAAAAAAAACCGGAAAAAAACCAAGCCAAACCGGAAAAAAACCGAGCCAAAACCAAGCCAAACCGAGCCAAACCAGTTTGAACCCGTTTTTGTCCTAAAAAACCAAACCAAAACCGGTCGGTTTGAACCGGTTTTGGTTTTTTTAAATAAATTTCGGTTTGGTTACTTTTTTTAATTAAAACTGAACCGAACTGAAAATGATCACCCCTAAGATTAACTAATTATCCAACACATCAACCTTGAAAAAAAACTAAAAAACCAAGAAAACCGAGAAAACCAGAAAAAAAATAACCGAAAAAACCAAACCGTGAAAAAAAACCGATTAAACCGATTAAAATTTTGAAAAAACTGGCCGGTTCGGTTCGGTTTTGATTTATAAGCCTAAAACTTAAAAAACAGAATCGAACCCAACAAAAAAAACCGAGCCAAACCGAAATAAAATCGAGCCAAACAGGAAAAAACCAAGCCAAACCAGTTTGAACCGGTTTTTGTTCTAAAAAACCGAATCGAACTAAAACCAATCGGTTTGAACCGGTTTCAGTTTTTTTTAAATTCGGTTTGATTATTTTTTTTTTATTAAAACCGAACCGAACCGAAAATGATCACCCTTAAGATGAACTAATTATCCAACACAATAACCTTATTACTAAGCATTTGAGATTTTAGGACTCATCAATTGGTGTCATCTGTAAGCCATCAGTTTCTAAAACTTATTTTTGACATTTTCAGGTCATTCCATGGCACACAACCAAGAAACTATTGGGTTAGGATGCATGACAATCTACTTTTTACCATGAACACTTCTACTGGCCAACTTTTCTTTCATTAATACAAAGAAATGATGTTTTACCATAAATAATTAAAAGGAATAAACTAATGTTTATTATCACCAAACTGTCAAATCTGCAACTCCCAAAAACATTCAATAGTCTCCTCTAAATAACCCTAATGGATCCTTTTTGGGTTGCAAGCTAATGGGCCCAAACTAAAAATCAACTAACATAAGTCTAATAATGAATAAACTCATAAACAATGTTTAATGAGCCAAACCTAAATTAGAAATAATTGTTCAATATCGAATAAATAAAATAAGATACTATAAACAAAGTCTTCATGCTAGAATTCCTCCATGTAGGTGAAATTTATAATAAATTTCATTCCTTATATTGCCTTCTCCAAGTCTTCTTGATGTGCTAAGAATACATGCAAACTAAGACAATAAACTCAAGAGAAAAACCCCATTAGATGCTACCACATCAAATCCATGTGGGATTTGGAATCCTTGCAAAGTATGGACTACAAACTTTCAATGAATCCAAGTCACATTAGGAACCCTTGTATTCCAAGTCAATGCATAAGTTTAGAGCCTAAATATGTCTTATTTAATATTTCTTTTCTATCCAAAATTAACTTATTAGAACTCTTGACTGATTGGGGTGAAAATAACCAAGAAAGAACACTTTATCAACAAATATGACAAAACAGAAAAAACAATTGACCAATTTAAATAATATGTTATTGAACTATGATTAACATGAAATTTTACCAGAGTATAGTTCCAAATGTTTAGTATCTCCTTGTAAACATTCAGCTTGATCTGATGTACGATTTGAGAGAGATATTTGATCTTCCAAAACTAGTCACTAGGCATTTTAAGGTAAAATTTAAACCTAACTTGGTTCATATTAATAAAACCAGAGACATTTGTTAAAAAATTCATAATTATCTGGAAAATCAATTTAAGTTGTCAAGTATATTTGCAATGGTGAGTCAAAAACTCTAAAATTCTTAGAAATATTGAATGTTTTAGGACATTAGACTCTACATAGCAATGAGATTGTGATGCTCTTTTAAAATGAGGGGAATTTGTGATGCCATAGTATTTGATTTTTCTTTATTTGAGTTTAATACTCCCTTCTTTTATATTTAATCAATTAGCATATCCTTATGTTTTCTAATACTAGCACAAATATTTTAAATTGTAACTAGTTTTTATCATATTTACTAGGAAATAAATTTGGACACTTATATTTGATTAATTTAATGCCAAAATGATTGATATAATATATATGTTATATAATTCATCAGGAAATATATTATTTTACTTAGTAGATATAATTTTATTCAATATTTTTAGTTTTAAACGTAGATAAAGCATGTTTCCTCCTCTACCATTGTGAATCTTAGTTGGATTTTTAAATATGACCAATCTTGATGCCCGCACTTTATGATGAGCCAAATTATTAAATTTGTTTTATGTGAATGATGATGTTTAGATGTTGAAAAAGGGTAAAAAAGGACAAAAAAAGAGTCATGACAAACTTGTAACCATAATTATGAGATTGAAATAACTCCATAAAAAAATAAACAGAATTATAAAGTCCTTTAAAAAGAATCTTGTGTTAACTTTTCAAACCTATAATCTGGCTCATTAGATCCGAAGCATCTAATCTAGACAAATTATAAAATCAATTAAAATAACAATGAAGAGAATAAGGATCAAAATTAAAATACAAAATAAATTTTATATTTGATTGAAGGGTGCAACTGAAAATAAAAATCAATTTTGTTAAATGAAAAACATTCAAAAGAATAAGGGTAAAAATAATAATATTTTGATTGAAGGGTGAAATTGAAAAGAATAATAAATTTTACAAAAGGACCAAGAAAAAAATTAGAAATCAAAATAATGAAGACTGAATTGGAAAACATAAGACCATCAATTTGAATTGAAAGATGAAATTGAAAACAAATAAAACTTCAACAAAAGGGTGAAGATCAAAAATTAGAAATCAAAAAAATAAGAATTGAAATTGAAATATCAACAACTAAGATGACCAAACTATAATTTTTATGGGAGGATAGAGAAAAGAAAGAAAGAGAAATGTTTACTGACGACAAACTAGACTACCATTGGAGACATGCATATTAAAACAACTAAAATATCTTAGAAGTAAAAAAATTAAAAATGACCTCAAGGGGCTTTTCTGTATTTTTACAATGGTTTTTTCATTATTATAATGTCAGCTAATAGGCAATTTGATATTTGACCAAATATAAAAAATAATAAACAATTAAAAAGCACAAAGAAATTACCAAAATGCCATTAAAAGCAAAAAACTTTAAACTAGAGTCAAGGGTTTTTTTATTTCACAATGTAAATTT
>Ga0325414_1001285_pt1 | contig 23855 bp, 9 predicted proteins | sample PopdelMetagenome_8_FD_206183 | JGI IMG/M metagenome (GOLD analysis project Ga0325414, IMG submission 206183) | Populus deltoides microbial communities from Bellville, Georgia, United States - Leaf-PdKOR-R3 | ecosystem: Host-associated > Plants > Phyllosphere > Phylloplane/Leaf | place: USA... | reverse complement strand
AAAAAATATTATTTTAATATATTTTTAAATAAAAAACATTTTAAAAAATAACTGTTATTAGCTTATCTTTATATTGATGGAATGTCGGCAATAACATGTTTCTTATGAATTACAAGTTACTCTTTCCCTCCATTTTCCTTTCTTATCCCATCCCCTTTTGCTATAAATAATAATAACCCTACAATACTATTATTAGTTTAATCTTTTAGATTTATTAAAAAATAAAATAAAAGCTATGGATTTTTTATTATAAATGCAGACACATGGCAACTATGAATACATGCAATGTCAAAAAGTTTTTTTTATTTTTATTCTTTTAGAGACATGGTTGCTTGTCTTTTATGATTTTTTTCCTTTTATTTTTTTTCTCTATTTCTAACAATCACCATACCATATTTTTCATTTTTTTATTTTCTCTCTTCTTCTCTCCTATTTTTCCTTTCCGTTGTAGTGGCATGACCTCTCTCTCTTGTTGACAGTATGCATCGTCGATCATCAACATAGACGTCTCTCTCATCTCTCTCTCTCTTTCTCTCTCTTCCTTCCATACATACATCCAAGGTTGTCAAAAACGCATTTTTGACACAGCATAAAAAATACAAAATAAACTCGGATTGTAAAAACGGATCATAAAATCGCAAGGAATTTTTTTTCATATAGAGTTCAAGCACCTTAAAATACACGGTTCAAATAAAAATTCATGCATAGTTCAAATACCTTAAAATACATGGTTCAAATATAAATTCATACATAATTTAACTTTTAATTAACTAATAATTAACAAAATTAAAACAAATAATCTACTAGGGTTGAAGCAATTCAAAAACCAATAAAATCATGAAACCATGTAATTTTTTAATTATTACAGGATCATTTCTGTTAGAGCTTAGATGATTCATTTATATATTTAATTATTTGCCGAAACCATTAAATATTTACAAAAGATCTTGAACAATTAAAATCATGAAAACCAGAAGCTGTATCCTATATTATGTCTATTCTCCACGTAATGTTTTCTACTAATTAATGAAAAATTTTATGATTTCTATGGGAAAATTTTGTTTTGAGCTAGACATTTACTCTTAAAAAATGAGATACCATACATGCCTGATTATTTCAACACCAACCAAACATGCCCTATGTGTTCTTGTTCCAACAAGGCAACAACCACGCGGTGTGGTCCACACCTATTCAAAGAGAAAAAAAATAAAAGAACTAGAAAAATCAAGACCACCTTTCCCCACCAACCATGACTTAGGTTGTTGCTGCTATTGAATGCGTTGTTATTGGCTCAGCTGTTAGGACAAAGGCGGGACAAGGTTGCATCGAATGCCATAGTTCTTCTTCTTGAATCAGCAGCTATTGAAGATGGTGTTCAGGACTTTCCTGTTAGCCCTGATATAAGCATTTCTTTAGCTTTCTTCTTTGTGAACTGTGCATTACTATTCTACATCCGGTTCAAGTTTTTTTTGACAATCTCAGTTATCACGAAGGAAAAAAAACCCTCAAAAATTAAATCCATCGGCATCACCAAATCCCACATCATAAGATGCAGCATCAGACACCATGTCTACAATAATAAAAAAAAAAAAAAAAAACCACCAAAAGCTTCTCCTAGCAACCCAGCCCCTCAGCCCATCCCAAATCTATTATTCTCTGGTGATTGCTACACTTCACTCGTGGTGGGTGGGTGCCCATGAACATGGGTGTTTTGTATACTAGAGACTAGAGATAGTGAGACAAATGAGATGGAGAGGAGAGGACTGAGAAGAGTCGGTAAATTTTGTTAATTTTGTCAAACTCGGTAAAATCGATCCAAGTTTATCGAGTTTGACCGATTTTAACCGAGTTTGCTGGTTTTCAAGTTTTTTTACCCGATTTAGCATGTTATATCTGTGTTGACTCCTAAAATTGTATAATTTTACGAGTCAACTCGCGAGTTTGACAACCTTGCATATATCTATTAAATAAATCAAGCAAAACCTTCCTTCCTAACTAGCTATAATAAACAGAAGATCCTAGAAAGTGAAAGAACACCTTTGATCTTTCACCTCCAATCATTGACTTGATTTTATAGATTTGTTATATAGTTGTCATAAGGAAAAGAAGAAGAGGATTTGAATGTGAGCATTTAAAATTAAAAGCTAAATGACCTTTATTTGCTACGCAGTGTATCACTTAAGTTCTCTACACACCGTTTTGAATGGCTCTAGAAGAAAAATAAAAGGACAAAGTTAGTTACTACAGAGATGTACTTGTAGCTATATATTTTGCTTTTTGCAATAGAATTTGTTATGAAAAAACATGATGAGAAAATAAAGAAACTTGGGTTTGGGTGAATCCATTCTTTTCTATTCCTTCTACCTTTCAATCCACCATTACTGATGTTAGCTTAAGTTTCCTTCTTTCTTTCATCCAATCTATATTAAACCTTATAATCACTAGATACTGTAAATAATTGTAACTCTTGAAACCAACGTAACAAATGGTATTAATACAGACTATCTACGAACCCTAACCATGACACCAAACACAAGGGCAGTTGATTTCAAACGTCTTGAGGATTTCATTGAAGCAGTCAAGCAAGAAACTAGTTATAAGTATGAGCAACTGGAGGACCTACTAAAGAGACAAAATCTAAAACTAGATCCTACTATTGAAAACCAAGAGGCTCAGATTAGTGATATCAGGAGCATGATGAGTACCATGGGACAACAAATAGAATTTATCTCGCAAAGGCTCTCTTAAGTTTTAAATGGTTTTGTCCAAAGTCATAAACAAACCTATAACCTGGAGGAATTAGATTCTAGAAATAAACTGCTAAAGGAAGAAATAATCCCAACTTATAAGGCACAAGAAATAGAATTCACCTCGCAAAGGCTCTTTTAAGTTCTAAGTGGTTCTGTCTAAGGCCATAAACAAACCTATAACCTGGAGGAATCAGATTCTAGAAATAAACTGCTAAAGGAAGAAATAATCCTAACCTATAAGGCACACAAACTCAAACACTTATTTCCAATATTTGATGGTGAAGATGTGCATAAATAGTTGTACAAATGTACACAACATTTTGAGATTGAAGGTATTATTGACTTTGAAAAACTAAAAATAACATCTTATTATCTAGATGGTGTTACTCTTTACTAGTATCAACATTTTCTAAGGAGTTTAGGGAACCAGAGGGTTACTTGGGAAAAGTATATGGAAGCTATTTGTTATAGGTTTGAAGGGCAGCAAAATCCTTTAGAGGAGTTGATGGAATTGAAGCAACTTGAAGACCTAAAAGGGTATATACAAGACTTCGATATACTATGGAATAAGGCTAAAATCAGTAAAAAAACAAGCTTTAGCTATCTTTTTGGGAGGTCTAGAGAAAGAAATAAAAAACACAGTAAAAATATTTGAGTCTAAGACCCTTAAACATGCTTATACTCTGGCCAGATTACAAGACAATACTTTAACTTATAAGAATTCTCCAAGCTTCACTAGAAGATCTTCTATATATCGCTTATCAATCATACTAACCAAATCAAATCTTCCCCTTCAATAAACCTCAAGAAGAACCTTACAACCCCTCTTACCACCCTACTAAAATCAAATTATGCCCACTAGACCAATACTTCTTTCAACATCACTAATAAAACCCCTATTAAGCCCATGAAATCTATCAAAAACTAAGAGTACGGGGAGATAAGGCTAAAAAAGTTATGTTTCTAGTGTGATGAGAAGTCGAAATAAAAAGCTATATTCACTAAGTGTGGTCGAGGAAAAGGAAGGAATAATAGAGGAAGAGGTTTAAGAAGAAAGAATCATAAAAAAAAAAAAAAATGAATGCCCTTCAATTTCTATTGTTGCATCTTTTTTTATTCAATTTATTTTGTATTTATTTATTACATGCTACTCTCAGCACATAACTTGTGCAGAGTAGTACGATGTCTAGGTAATTAATTTTGACCATGAGAGCTAATGAGCTTGTTTCTAGCTCGGACGACATGAAGTAGGGATTAAAATTATGCATATAATTTCAGTATAACAAAAGTAACATATCACGGGGATTTAAAATGCCTTTTTATTTATTTATTTATTAGAAGGTAAAAATATTATTGTGATAGGTTCATGCATCAATCTAAATTAAATATCTTTTGAAACATCGATCTAATCTATTTAAGAAAATAAATCTTTTTAATATATTAATCTTAAAATTCAAGTAAAAAAAAAGTTGAAAGTAAAATAATAATACTATTACAAATCTGAACGAAAAGGGAACGGTGGGAGATCTGATAGAAAGACAATTACATTCTTTTGTTGGCCGACGTGTCAGCAATCAGAAGAAAGAATATGACAACACCATTGGTCACTGTATAACCAGTGCTAGCCAGCTCCTACGCCTCCACGAATTTTATTACCAAAAACACCGTTTAGCGCATGCATATGTCTACCGTTACAAATCCTGACACTCTCCGTTCAGATACCGTCAACGCTTTTACCTGTTTCCAGAACCAAACTTGCATCAGCACGTGTCAAGCACATCCAATATCCGATACGAACATGTCCGAAACATATCATTCACTGCAGACAGAACCTTTTCCTTAGATACTACTAGATAGGTAGGTGTTCAGTTTTTTTGCAAAGTAAAAAACGATGTTTAAACACTGTAAGCATGTTTTAAAAAGGAAAAAAAAAATCAAAGTTTGATTAAAAAAAACGACTGTAAATAAATTGAATTTAAAAGAAAAGGTAATAATGATAAACAGATAAAAAAATCAAAAGAAAAAAAAATGAATTTCAATATAACATAATGTTAAAGGAAAAAATTATAAAAAAAATTAAAAAATAAAGCATCTCAAGTCAACTCGAGCTAACTTGTCAAACTCGCAATCCGAATATTGAGGCTAAACAAATCTTATATAAAATAATTTTTTTAAAAAAATATTAATGGTCAGTCTCCAACAATCTAAATAAAAAGGGCTGATTTTTTTTTTAAAGTAAAAAAAAAAGCCTAAAAATATAAAACATCTGCAAACCCAGGTGTGGCCACCAGAAGGCAAAATGAGAAAAATAATGAAGTTTAATTTTTTAAAAAATACCAATTTTGAAGGACAAAATAGAAAAAAATATGTGTAAAAAAAATAACCCTAAAAAATGCTTAAGTTAATCGGTCAAACCTCCTGCTCAAATCATGAGATTGAGATAACTTAATTGAAAGAAAACTAAAGAAAATTATGAAGCTCAATTTTTAAAATAAACAACGTTGAAGGATAAAATTGAAACAAAAAATAAGTGCAAAAGAAAAGAAATGATGTCAACTCGTGTTAACTTTTCAAACTCGTGACCCGTGTTAACTTTTTAACCAAAAGCATCCTATCTGAAACAACCACAAAGCTCAATTCCCAACAAATCAAATATTCGATACGAACATGTTCGAAACATATCATTACCTGCAGACATAACCTTTTACTTCTTAGATACTACTAGCCCTGTTTATTTAATATAAAGTAGTTTTATTTTGGAAAGTGAATTTCGGGAAAGTGAATTTCAAAAAAGTAAATTATTTTCCGATGCTTGGTAGTGTAATAAGTTGAAAAACACTTTCCAGTGTTTTGTTATGTCATAGAAAATGAGTTAGAAAATAACTTATTAATGTTTTATTTTTTTCAAGTTTATTAAAATAATAAGGAACAAATCTTAAAAATTAAAAGGTTGAATGAGAATGAAATTAAAATAATAATAATAATTTCATAAATGATCTCAAATAAAATAAATAATAATAAAAATAATAGAGATCAAATCTAAAAAATAAAAAAAAATAAAAGATGAAGAAATTAAAATAATAATAATTAACATTTCATAAATTATTTCAAATAAAATAACAATCAAAATAATGAGGACCAAATTTGATAGTTAAAAAATTTCAATTAAAAAATGATAAGGGAAAAGCAAATAATAATTATAAAAATAGGGACCAAAATTAATATAAAAATTAAATTCTAAGGGATGAAATTGAAAAATAAATATTCAAAACAAAATATATACAACAATCAAAAGTTTAAGGACCAAATTTGATATAATTAGCAAATAATATGACATTTCTAAATTTTTCACAACTTCCGGGTAGTGTTTTCCACCCAAAATAAAAGAAAAACACTTTCCTGGAAACCAAGCCAATTTTTTCTTTGACTGGAAAGTATTTTTCGTTGACCAACTTTTTTAATGGCAAACAAACACATGAAAGTTTGTAAAGTGTTTTCCCGGAAACCAGTTTCCTAGAAACAAACGCGGCCTATATAGGTGTTCAGTTTTTTTTGCAAAATAAAAAACAATGTTTAAACACTGTAAGCATGTTTTATAAAGAAAAAAAAAATCAATGTTTGATTAAAAAAATCAACAGTAAATAAATTGAATTTGAAAGAAAAGGTAATAATGATAACCAGAAAAAAAAGTCAAAAGAAAAAAAATCAAAGTTGAATTCCAATATAACATAATAAGATGACATGCCCACACGCTGCCGCGAGCATATAAAACAAATGTACTTGATAGTGTTATAATTATGAATCAACGCTAGATAAATAATAGAAATTAAAGGTATGATGAAACAAATATTTCATGATGAAAAAATAAGTTGTGGTGGTGATCAAAAACTTAGAGACTGAACAAAATTATTTGTAGCAATCTACAGTGTTTTGTGAGGAAAGAGACAGTGCTTTCGCCACATGATTTAGCTTTGCAGTTAATAAAAAGAAAAAAAATTACAAAGCTAAATTCTCTACTAACTTAATATTAAAAAAAAACCAACAAAGATAATTTTGGAAGGAAAAAACCCCATGAGAAAAAACGTTGTAGCAATTGACAATGTTTTATGAGGAAAACTATAGCGCTTTTCCCAATAAAATAAAATAAAAAACCATTTAGAGAAATATTGTAGTAATCCACAATGTTTTGTGAGAAAAATTACAATGCTTTCATCATATGATTTAGCTTTATTGTAATTATAATTCTTAACCAACTCAATATTCAAAAACAAATCGACAAAGATAATTTTGGAAAAATCATAAAAAAATCACATGGAAAAACACTGCAACAATTCACAGTGTTTTAAAGAAAAAAATTACAAAGCTAAATTCTTAATCAGCTCAATATTAAAAAAAAATCGATAGAGACAATTTAAGAAAAAAATAACAAAACAAACACCAAAAAAAGAAAAACAAAATCATGTTGGAAACAGTGTAGTAATTCACAGTGTTTTATGATGAAAGCTACAGTGCTTTCCCACATGATTTAGCATTATTTGTAATGACTTGTAATTGTAATTCACAAACAACTCGATATTAAAAAAATAAAATTGAAAAGATAATTTGAAAAAAATTATAACCAAAAAAAAAATTCATGCGGAGAGACATTGTAGCAATTCACAATGTTTTATGAGCAAAGCTACAATGCTTTCCCCATATAATTAAGCTTTATTACGAAGTTAAATTCTAACAAACTCAATATTAAAAAAAATAAAATCGATGAAGATAATTTTGGAAAAAAATATTACAAAAAAAGAAAACACAAAAGAAACTGGAAAAAAACCATGTGAGGAAAAACTGTATCAATTCATAGTGTTTTGTGAGGAAAAAATTGTATTTACTTGTAATTGTAATTTTTAATCAGCTTAATATTTAAAATATAAAATTGACAAAGATAATTTTAGGGAAAAACATAACAAAAACAGAAAAAAACCATGTGGGAGAAAACACTATAGCAATCAACAGTAATTTTCGAGGAAAGTTACAATGCTTTCCTCACATATTACAACTGTAATTTTTAAGCAGCTCAATATTAAAAAATAAAATAAAAAAAGATAATTTCAGAGAAAATCCTAAAAAAAACCATGCGGAGAAACACTATAGCAATCAACAATGTTTTAAAGAAAAAAAATTACAAAACTAAATTCCCAATCAGTTCAATATTAAAAAAAAATGGACAAATATAATTTTGAAAAATAAAAAAATAAAATAAAAAAACTATGTGGAAAAACATCGCAACAATCCACAGTATTTTAAAGAAAAAAATTACAAAGCAAAAATTTTAACCAGGTCAATATTTAAAAAGTAAAATTAACAAAAATAATTTTAGAAAAAAAAGAAAAAATAAATGAAAAAAAAGAAAAAAATAGGAAAGTTGAAAAAAAAGTAATTTTGAAAAAAAAAGAAAAAAAAAGGGAAAAGTTAGAAAAAAAAATGAAAAGGAATGCACTGAGGATTACTGTTGTAATCCACAATGTTTTGTATGTGGGGGAACAGTGATTCCCCCGCACCATTTAGATAGTGTTATAATGTTAAAGGAAAAAATTGTGAAAAAATTAAAAAATAAAGTATCTCAAGTCAACTCGAGCTAGCATGTCAAACTCGCAATTCAGATCTTGAGGCTAAACCAACGTTATACAAAACAAAGTTTTTTAAAAAATATTAATGGTCAGTCTCCAACAATCTAAATGAAAAGGGCTGAATTTTTTATTATAAAAAAAGTCAACAAAAAGAAGCCTAAAAATATAAAACATCTACAAACCCAGGTGTGGCCACCAAACCTCGTAAGCCAGATCATGCGAACAAAATAAACTAACAGAAGGTAAAATGAGAAAAATAATGAAGTTTAATTTTTTTTAAAAAAAACCCAATTTTGAAGGACAAAATAGAAAATAAATATATAAAAAATAACCCTAAAAAAATGCTTAAGTTAATCAGTCAAACCTCCTGCTTAGATCATATGATTGAGATAACTTAATTGAAAGAAAACTAAAGAAAATTATGAAGCCCAATTTTTAAAATAAATAACGTTGAAGGATAAAATTGAAACAAAAAATAAGTGCAAAAGAAAAGAAATGATGTCAACCCGTGTTAACTTTTCAAACTCGTGACCCGTGTTAACTTTTTAACCAAAAGCACCCTATCTGAAACAACCACAAAGCTCAATTTCTAACAAATCAAATATCTAAGTATTAAATTGAAACAATTTATAAAAAATGATAAAAAAAAGCAATTAAAAGAATGAAGACTAAATGTGAAATAAAAAATAAATGAGATGACAATTTAGGATTTTGAATTGAATGGTGAAATGAAAACAACAATCAAATTCACAATAAAAAAATCAATTATAAAAAGGATAAAAAAATAATCAATTAAGAGAATAAGTACCAAGAATGAAATAAAAACATAAATGAGAGTACAACTTAGAGTTTTGAATTGAATGGTGAAATTGAAAAGAAAAATTAAATTCACAAGATAATCCAAAACAAAAAAATCAAAATCAAAAGAATGAGAACAAGCTTTAAAAAAATAACAAATCACAATTATGGATGCAAAGACCAAAAAAACAAAATAAAAAATGGCCAAGAATGCAAATTACAAATAAAAAAATAAGGACAAAAATTGAAATAGTTGTAAATGAAATGATAACTTTGAAATTTTGAACGGACATCATGAATTTTGAGAGGAAGATAGAGAAAAGAGGAGAAAAGAAAAGAACAGGTTGGCAACAACAAACTATCGCTATAGATATAAAACTCGGCTCGACTTGGCAGATTAACTCGAAAATCGGGTGACCTCGGGCCTTGACCATGTTTTAAATGGTCAAAACTCGGGCTTGCAATTGACTCGGTCAAACACGGTTGAACCGGCATAACCTGGGTGAGACCCGACTTTTTTTATGTATTTTTTTAATAAATCCAGAAAATATAAAATTAATTTGTGAATACTTGAACTCACATATTTGATTTATAACCTACGTCCCCATGAAATGTTTCTTAACTTTTTCATGTGGATAACTATATTTATAACATACATTCATATGTAATGTTTCTTAACTTTTACATGTGGGATAACTATATAAATAGCCTCCTTTTACATGGAATGTTACGTAACTTTTCCATAGACACAAATATATATATATATATATATATATATATATATATATCCTTCATTTACATGGAATATTTCTTAACTTTTTCTTGTGAGATAGTTATATATATAGCCTCCATCCACATGAATTATTTCTTAATTTTTCTTTATAGGATAGCTATATATATATAAACTACATACACATAGAATGTTTCTTAACTTTTCCATGTAGGATAACTATATGTAACCTAGATCCACATAGAATATTTCTTAACTTTTTCATATGGGATATTAAAACTTTTTTTTTAATTTTCTCGAGGTGACCTGTGTGACCCAGGACTTGGTTTATTGGTTAGGTCAATTCTCGAGCCAGGTTTAATAACTGTGATTATCACCTCCATTAACACATGTCATCTCTACCACATGCTTCCATTGTTGGATGGCGTGTCATGTGTTGTCCAAAGAGCATAAAGGCGCCCCACAAAAGCACTAACCAAATTTTTTTAATAAGATAAAATTACTTTAAACATCCTATGGTTTGGTCTTTTTTTTTCACTTTGTAACCGTGTTCTCTAATATCACTCTTTCCAACCTAGGTAAAAGCAAATTTTGAAAATCAATGAAATGATAATAATGCCTTCTTATATATTAGAGCATTAAAGGTAACTATTACCTCACAACTCATTCTCTCTTTTCGTGCTAACCTTCTCCAAATTCATAGTTCATGATAACAATTATTCTTTCATGATGAGTCCTTACCATAAAATTCACTAAAAATCACCCAAAAGTCCCAACATTTCTTTTCTTTCATCTATAAGCAAAGTCCTATTCAAAACAATAAAGTCAATTCTATCTTTTAGGAAAGCTCCCATTTGCCATTGATTTAAAGGTTGTTGATGATAAAGCTAGATTTACTGGTATAGATCTACTAGGTTTTTAATCATAGGCTAGATTTACTAGTGTAGATCTGTTGGGTTCTTGATGGTGGAGCTGAATATGCTGATAGGGGAGATAGATTTGTTATATAGGGAGACCAACGTAGAACTTTGGAAAATGATTGATGATGGAGCTAATCTGATACCATTAATTGACTTTTAAATCATTTTAAATGTCAAAGTGTAAGAGTTAAATTAATTTAAATTAATTAATTGTAGTGAAAGAGTAAATATATTTGGCATTATAATCCAAGCAATTTCAAAGTGTGGTCATGTCACATGATGAGATGGAAACAAAAGAGGGTTAATGACTTGAGATCAATTGTTTAGAGTAAGGTTGCCAAGGTTTTTTATGAAGAGACTCTCGTCATTTATCCTCACATGAGAGCTTCATTAGCAGTTATCTTCATGGTAGAATAAAGTTTCTGGGAAGATCTCCAAACAATGGTGGTGATGTGCTACGAAAAAGGAAATTGCCAGGGCATGAATTGGGGAAGATTGTCATCGGTAAAGTCCCGATAACTTTGCAACAAGAGAGGCTACAAGACAAAATGAAAGCTAAATTTGGTATTAAAGATGGGAGAGAAGGGTTGCCCTTTGTTTTTATTTTTCTTTGCTTTCCTTCTGTTTATTTTTTTTTTTAAATTAGTGGCATTTTTTTTTAATTTTTAGGCTTTAAGACTCTTTAGTTATTATTTCAGATATAATGAAAGTCTAGTAAATAAATAAATAAAATTTATTAAAATTTTTCTAGCACCAACTTCTTAGAATATAAAGTGTTATCCACCTTTAAATTTCAGGTTGTAAAGTATAATATTTAAAAAATTGATTGCAAAGTGATTAAAAAAACAAACCATATGATGCTAAGAGCAATTTTCTCTTTTAATAATATTATATATCTATCAAAATATCAAACCATCCCTAAGCCAATTTGATTAAAACAAAAAAAATGGATGAAATTACTAAAATGCCCCCAAGAGAAGAAAGTTTAGTAATTTTTGTTTCTAAGAATATTGAAGTTATTTTACTGTGTTAAAAAATAAACATATAAATATACCCCTGAACAAATGTTTAATATTTTTTTTTACTTTTAAAGATAATTAAGTTATTTTACCGTACTAAAAAAATATGAGAAAACCATTTTGTTCTTGATTAATTTGATAATGATGAATAAACCCTTGCAAAAAGACTATTCTACTTCTAAGACCAAAGTTTTTGAGTTTTTTTTTATAAGAGAAAAATGATGATTTCAATGTTCCAATCCACAATAATCCAAGTTTATATCCACAGTAAAACCTTAATCCCTTTTATATTTTCTTAATAGTAAGTTAACCAAGTCAATTTATCCATTGCATGTCATACTAAAAATTATTTTTCAATGATAAAAAATAAAAATAATGCAAGCATAGTCAATGTGTGTTTTGGCTTGAAATTGGTTTTATTTTTATCGAAAAGTTGAAGGGCTTGTTTAGAGAGTGTTTAGGATAGAGGCGTGGTTGACTTTTTTGGTGGAATCCATATAAAAAAAACATGTATTTTTTATTTTTATAAGGTGTGATTTGTGTTTTTAAAAGATTGTAATTTTTTTTAAAAAAATCAACCATACCTTTAAGCTAAACAATCACTTTAATCAAATACATAAAAAATGATGATCGACGAGTAACCCCGACAAACACAACATTTGTTTACTACTCTAAAATATTCAACTTCCCCCTCCCCTCTCTCTCACTTAGCTTTTCATGTAAATCTTTGAAACCACAAGTCTCTTGTTTTTTCTCTCATTATAAAATAAAAAATATAAAAACCCTAATTTATCTCTTACTCATGGAGTCACTTGCCATGTTTGAGCTATCCTCAACAAATTGAGTCAGATTTATTTTCTTCTTCACTCTTTGAACGAACCCAACAGTGACTCCATCTTTCTTGACCTCTGTCAAGTATTCTTTTTACATTGCTCTATCTTCTCAAATTTCACAATTGATGATTTATTTCTTACTCTCATTTGTTTTTCTTCATAAAACACTAACATTTCAGTCTTTGTTTGACTTTAGTAGATTTGAATTAAAATAAAAAATTATTTTAGGTTTCGCAAGTTTAATTTAGTTATTGTTGGATTAAAATTATATTGTTTGACTTTTTTTAAAAAAAAATATTGCTTGTTGCTGACTCGAAAACATGTTTGGAATACTTGAAGACTGACCTGAAAAACATAAAGTTGGAAGTAGTACTTGTTTCGGTTTTCAAGTTTGTTTTGGACCAACCTTATTTCACAAAAGTGTTTTTTTAGTCTTGAAGAAGTTTGGAGATCACTAAAGATTTTTTAGAGAAGTTGTCTAATTAGTTTTTTTTAAATGATTTTTGTCGGTCTTTGAAGATTTTCTAGAGAAGTTCTGTAATTTGTTAGAAAAAAAAAAGATTTGGAGGCGTTTCATTGTTCATATTGTTCGAAACATTTTAGAAAAATAATTTTTAAACATTAAAAAAACCTCATTAGTGTGAATACTACTAACTTGTTTTTGTTTTTCTTTTATCTTGAAGAAAGAAATTGTTTTATTAATTTTATTTTAGCGGCCAATAATTGTTGTTAGTAACAAATAATTTTTATTTTTATATAAAATTTATACAAATACAAGTATCATGCAACTAAAAATAATATAAAAGATTAATCACTATCTAAATAATAATAATTCAATTTGTTTAAAAAATAAAAGAGGGTATGAATCAATATTTAAATAGAAATAATTAATTGAAAAGAATAAAAATAAAACAAAAACAAAAATAAAGAAGGTAGGCGCTCATGGGTCAAGCCCATGTATCTGGTCTTGTTAAAAAAAGTCAAAGCCTACGCTTGAGTTTTTTTTTTCTTTAGGTCCACTTTTATATTTTTTTAAGGTCGGTAACATGTTGTTTACAATGGTAGGTAACTTGTTGCTGACTAATATTTTTTAAAATCAAGTTTGATGCTTTTTGAACCTAAAAACTTAATTTATTATCTTATTTTAATTTGAAAACACCTTTAAAACACAATATAAACAAAAAAAAACCTAACAACCCCAAAATTACTTTTTAAAAAAACCGACTGAATAAAATAAATTAAATAGAACACAATCTAATTTTCCTGCCATAATTAAAGAAAAAACCACTTTTATTAAACTCTCTTTAAGAAAAGCAAATCATTGACACAAAAACCCTCCATTTTAATGTCCAAATATGACCAATTAATAGCTTTTTTTAACAAGTTTCTCTCTCTTCTCTTAAATTTAACAATTAAAAAATAAATAAAATAAACTCTTAGAACAATAAAATGAAGTTTTTTTTAACAAGTTTCTCTCTCTTCTTATTAGTCCTCTTTATTTTTATTTTAATTATGTACAAGAACAATTGAAATTTCTTAAAACATACTATTATCTTTTGAGTGGATTCTATTTTTCTAAGATAATTTATTTAATAATATAGACCTAACATGAATATAAAATCATCTAATTTAATTTTCATGTAATTAGCATGCATACTTAACATAGAGATATGATAGAAGATAGCTATTAATTAATCAAATACAGTTAAAGAACACAAAGCTTAATTGAAAAAAATATAAAAAAAATACAAGATTAATTGACAAAATTAAAAAATATAGTTACAAATGAGTAATTAACATAAATACATGAGTAAAATTAGGCCATTTACCAATAATAAAATCACTTCTCATGGATTTAATATGAATGTCTCCCATTCATATATCTATAAGCTATAGCCCTACATTTAAAATGGATCTATGAAATAATTACTCTCCAAAGAACAATAAACTTTTATTTATACAGATTAATGTGACAACTTTTTTTATACTCAATCAATCATATAATATTCATAAAATTTACAATTACAATAGATAACAACAAGAAGAACAAAAAAACATAAATTTTAATGAGAAAAAATAACTACATATGAATCCTAAATTTATAATTTATTATTTTAAAATTAAGTCTAATGATTCATGTCTTATTAAAAGGTTTACAAAACCTTTAAATAGGCTAAAAAACTTTATTTTGATTAGAAAACAAATCATAATCCAAAAAAAAAATAAAAAAATTAACATACAATCCAAAATAAAACAATAAATCTAAAAAAATAACAAAATTGACCCAAACAATATCTTCTTGACCTAATTTTTTGAGACCTTATGGTTCGATTAACAATAAAATGAATCATAATTAGGAAACAACATGTTAAATCATGTAACCAAATTTGAGTATGATCTAACAATTAGATATTCTGCTATGATCCTTTTTAGTCATTATTCTGGTATGACACGAACAAACCTCCTTTTAAACCTAAACATGTACTATTGGTCTATAAAAGCATTCATTAAACCATTCATATTGTTTATCTAGGGGAAAACCTCATTTGAATGCTCAAAACCTTTATTTTCTACAAACTCATCTACATCATTCCCTCTTGGTTGGAGATGTGAAGTGTTGACCATTAAAGACATTAAAAGTTTTTAGATAGGTAGGAAAGAGAAGCATGTATGCATTGTCTTTAATCTTCTGCAACACCTCACAAGGAATTATCTTTCTTTCCTTTAGCTTATTGTGCATGTCTACCAGAGTTTTTAAACTCAACCTGGTGGTCTAGACCCAAGGCTCGGGTTCCGGGTTTTGACCGGGTCTCCCGGGTCAATTCTGATATTTATAAAAAATTAAAACGATGTTGTTTTAGTAAAAAAAATAAAAGTCAATGGGTTGCAACAGGGTTTTAACTGGGTCTTGTCGAGTCAGCTGAGTCAACCCACCGGGTTAGCCGGGTCACCTCGAGTCAACCCACCGGGCCGGTCCGGGTTTCAAAAGTATGATGTCTACTATAAGCCTATCACAAGTAAGTACTACCCATATTAGAAAACCAACCTCAAACACAGTTAATCTGCAATGAGTATCAATCAAGGTTTTATACTCTATATTGTTTCAATAATTATCTTCTTGATATGTTCATGAATACCATACAAGTAATTTGTCAATAAAAGGAATATGTGTTAACTTTAGCACTCCACATAAAAGACTATCTTAATTGGACTCAATTGGGTGGTCTAATTCTAAAATCTATTATAAGCAAACTCAGATTATAACAAGACTATATCCTACTATTTTGGTTGTCTTCCACCAAACTTCATAATAAGTTTTCAAGGTTATATTAACAATCTTTATCTACTCACTTGTTCGAGGATGGTAAGCATTACTAAAGTTTAACTGAGTACCCATCTTTCCTTATTAGCTCTTCTAGAAATCACTTATAAAATTCACATTTGTCTGAAGTGATAGACCTAGGAATGCCATGTAAATGAATCACCTTGTTAAAATAAAGTGGGTTATCTAGGATGCTTCTATAATCTTTTAATAGGCTATAAAATAGGTTATCTTCGAGAACCTATCCAGAACTAGAAAAATAAAATCCATGGATTGTTGGGCATGAGGTAGCCCTAACCAAGAATCCATACTAATATCTAGCCACGAAGCTTTAAAAACCGGTAATTGAGTATACAACATTTGATAAGATTTTCTTGGACATCTAATAAAAAACACATCTTTTCAAAAAACTAGATACCTGGTTTGACAACTTAGACTAACAATAATTTGCTGACACTAAGGCCAATGTATTATCCCATCTAAAGTGTCCCTTAGAGTATAATTCCCAGACAAGATATTCCTGTAAGGAGTAATCTGGAATACATAATTGTAAACCATGAAAAACATAATTACCTAGGAGTATAAAGTTATCTCGTTTACAAAAAGTACTTAGCAAAGTAACTCACATACTCATTGCACAAATACTTTGTATAGGCTGCTCAATTGGTATCTTAGTGAAAAGGTAAACTTTTGCATAAACGATACTCACTTTGCATGTCGATGACTTAACTTATGCTAGCTATTTATGTATTTCATCGCTTTATGATCTGTGATTAAAACAAACTTTTTTTTGCACAAGGTAATATTTACAATGCTTGAGACTCTGAATAATAGCATAAAACTCCATATCATACATAAAGTAGTTCTTCTTTGAGCTTGATAACTTTTTATGAAAAAAAGTAAGTGGTTGCTCATTCTAGCTAAGAACTCCTCAAATGTTTATTTGGATGGATCATAGTTTATCTCAAACAATTTTTTAAAGTTTGAAAGTGCTAGTACATGAGCTTTACTTATCTTCTACTTTACTAGCAAAAGCTGAATTTGAACTCATTTATTCACTCAAAGATACATCACTTTAGACACTTCATAATAAGTGTAAGAGCTAAAGTTTTGGATGAATCTCCTATAAAAAGGATGTAAATTCATGAAAAATCTAAACATCATGAATATTCCTTGGAGTTGACCACTCTATAATTGTAGAAATCTTAGATTATTTAACCTGAATACCATCAACAAACACGATAAACCAAGAAAAATTACAATACTAGTAAAGAACTTAAACTTTTTGCGTTTGACATATAATTGTTCTTTCCTTAAAGTGCCAAAAATAGCCCTTAAATCCTCAGAATATAACTATAAATTAGGATGTCATTGAAATAAACCACAATAAATTTGCCTATAAATGGTCTTAATTTGTAACTTATAAGCCTCATGAAAGTGCTGAGAGTATTGCATATATCATATAGCATAACCATCCATTCATATAAACCATATTGTGTTTTAAAGGCTATCTTTTACTCATCCCCGACTTGATTTTGATATAATGGTGGTCATTCTTGAGATCGATCTTGGAAAACACCTTTGAACCTGCCAGTTAGTCAAACATGTCATCTAGTTATGATAATGAGACTAGTATTTTATTGTGACTTGTTAATGGCTCAACCCTATACTCACATAAGTCATGAACCATTATTTTTGGGGAATAAGAGAGTTAAAACTTTACATGAGCTCATACTTTCTTAAATATACTCCTTTTTTTTAGCAACTTCACCATTTGTTTCAACAAATTTTCTTCTTTTTTAAGGCTAGTCTATAAGTTAGTATATTCAATAGACTAAAACTCAATACTAGATTAATATGGTGTTGTATCTTTCTCATGGAAAGTAATTTCTAGGGCAACTCTTCTGACATCAAATCTATAAATTTTGTTAGCATACCATATATTTAATTGAAAATGTCATTAACATTGTCCTCTTTCCCAACTACATTTTAACTTGTAGTATCAACTTCTCTCAACCTCGTTCAACCAATTTATGAATTCCTCTATTTGTAAAATTCCTACAAACTCAAGGATTTTGATATGAAATCCAAAATCCTTCGATATGTTCTCTTTTTGATCAAGAGGTTGTCTCCTCTGATTCTGCCTTTGGTCTTTAGTGTTGGCTAGGGACCCATGGTTGTTCTTCTAGTCTTGGTCTCTCAGGTCCCTCTTCTTTAACTTGCCGTTCAACTCTGCAATCTGCCTTCGCATGTCCTCTATGATGAGCTTCTAAATGTTTATCTCTAATGAGGTAACCTCCTAATCCCCTCCTTGATCATGCTACACTTCGTAACCTCATCCTTTCATGGTTATTAATAGCAAATAACAAATAAATAAGTATCCACAAGATTGTAACACAACAAACAATGAACCTGAGATCATTAGGCTCTGATACCAATTATTACTAGCAAAATCACAATAGACAACAACAAGCATAAAAAAAATAGAATTTTTGATGAGTGAAAAGGCTGCAGATATAAGCCTTAAATTCATAATTTATTATTCTAAAATAAAGTCTAATAATGTCTACCTCCTAGGAGGTTATATAAGACATTTAAATATGTTAGAAAACCCTATCTCTATTAGGATACAAATCAAAATTTGAAAAAGAAAAATTAACATAAAATCCAAAATAAAATAATAAATAAAAAAATCAAGAAAAAATTACAAAATTAGCCCAAATAACATCTTCTAGACCTAATTTTGGGAGATCCATTAGTTTGATGAACGACAAAGCATTTTTTTATATGAACATGGCCGTTAGAATTATCTAATCAAATTTAAAGTCGATTCAACGATCAGATCTTCTGTTATGATATTTTTTAGTCATTATTTTGGTATGACATAACCAAGCTTTTTTTTTAGACCTAGACTTTTGTCAATTATTCATAAAAACATTTATTAGATCATTCATATAGTTTGTTTGGGACAAAACCTCATTCAAATGCTCAAAATCTCAGCTTTTACAAGCTCGGCTACATTGTCTCATTACATATATGTTTAGATGAAGTTTTATTTTATATATATATATATATATATATATATTTATTTATTGCATGTACATCATTTTCAATTTAAGAAACTCTTTTGTAATTGTGATTACAATTTAATTTTATATACAAATTATGATGATTTATTTCTTTTAATTTCAAAGTTTGTTGTTTTATATTTAAATTTTTAAATATAGTCGAATCGCCGATGACAATGCATAATAAGTGTACTTTCTCCTCTCGTCTTGCAAAAACTAGCCACATCGGATATAGGCCACCCAATCTGATAATGGGGTTGGGTAAAGGTTAGGTTTTCCATTGATTTTAATATTTATTGACCTTTTAATTATATAAACATTTGTTTAAAAAAATGAAGAAATTTAATTGTACTAATAATAACGAAAATACAAAAATAATATTGGTAGCGAAGTAATAGAGGAAAGGTAATGAGAAATTAATAACGAAAAAAAAAAAAAAGGACAGGCGTGAAAGGGTTCTCAGATAAAATCCTTCCCTTCCCTACTGTATTTGTCTCTCTCTATCACTCCATCTCTCGATAGGGCCTAAAACGAGAGAAAGATATGCAATATATACGAAGAGAAGCTTGAGAGATTTTACCTTCCTTTTCATTTTCATGGTTTTCTATAATGAGAAGAGGATTGAATCTCTTCTTCTATGAAGAAGATGTCTTTCTTACAAGAACAAGATACGCATAGACAAAGCCCAGCATTGGTTCTTGATGGGCTTTATTGTGAAGAGGAAGGATTTGGAGAGGACTATTCTTGTGGTTTTGATGATGAAATTGGTGATCAAAATATAAAAAAGGAGCAAACTTTATCATCTGTTTTGCTTCAGCAAGACTTGTTTTGGGAAGATAATGAGTTACTGTCTTTAATCTCCAAAGAAAAAGAGACCCATGTTCGTTTTGACGGTGGAGGCTCTATAGATGGATCTTTAATGGTGGCTCGTAGAGAGGCTGTTGAGTGGTTTTTGAGGGTAAAGGCACACTATGGGTTCAGTGCTTTGACTGGTGTTCTTGCTGTCAATTACTTTGATAGGTTCATTTCAAGTTCAAGGTTTCAAAGAGATAAGTCATGGATGGGTCAACTTGCTGCTGTGGCTTGTTTGTCTCTGGCTGCTAAAGTGGAGGAAACCCATGTGCCACTTCTTTTAGACTTGCAAGTATGTGCAAAATTTGCAATCTTGGTGTTTGTTAAAATGTCCTCATTGTGTGTTTATTGAACCAATTATCAATGTTTGATTTTGTGCTTTCTTCAGTTATTAATGATGGGGTTTTGTGTTTTCTTTGTTTTTTCAGGTGGAGGATGCAAAGTACATTTTTGAAGCCAAGACCATCAAGAGGATGGAGCTGCTGGTACTGTCAACTCTTCAATGGAGGATGAATCCTGTAACCTCAATTTCTTTCTTTGATCACATTATAAGGAGACTTGGATTAAAAACCCACTTGCATTGGGAATTTTTATGGAGGTGTGAGCGTTTACTTCTTTCTGTCATTTCTGGTAAGCAATTGAAAAGTCAATTGATTGATTGCCCTTCAATGGATTCACTTGTATCAAACACTCAATCCATCGGACATGAATCTTATCTAATGCTGTAGTTTCTTCCAAACTCATGATTTCCGACATTGGATCTTGATTTCAGATTCAAGGTTCATGAGCTATCTCCCTTCTATATTAGCTACTGTGACAATGCTGCATGTTATTAAGGAGGGTGATCCACGTAATCAACTGGAATATCAAAATCAGCTTATGGCTGTGCTCAAAACCAATGAGGTTTGTGTGCTATGAACTTGGTTCCTCTGTTTCATTGTGATCCTAAATCCTCTGCTTTGTGAAGAAGTTTTGGACTTGGTGATCTGTTGGTTAATTCTGGTTGCTACATTTTAACAGGATGAAGTGAATGAGTGTTACAAGCTCATTATAGAGCCATCAGGCAGTCAAAACCAACGCCACAAGCGCAAGTATCTTTCCACACCCAGCAGCCCAAATGGTGTCATTGATGCATCTTTCAGCTCTGATATCTCAAATAATTCGTGGGCTGTGGCATCATCTGTCTCATCGTCATCAGTGCCTCAATTCAAAAGAAGCAGAGCCCAGGTTCAGCAGATGCGGTTGCCTTCACTAAATTGTATGTGCGTGGATGTGCTTAGCAGTCCTCGTTAATCTTTCTGTCTTAATGTCTCAAGCTATCATAATTTTACTCTTTAGCATATTAATTGTTGTATGTGTAAGAGGCGCAGACGTTTTATGTTGCATGAATTAACAAATGCATTTCTGGCCAAATCTTTTGCGATCTCTTTGTTTGAGAAAGGAATGAGGAGGTGGCGACGTTTTTCCTATAGGTATGACATGATCTCTGTATTTGAACCATTCCTCTATTACATGTTACGTGGTTTACTAAATAAACCCAAGATTATCCTGTTTTTGTTCACCTCAACCACATTAGTTTTGTTAGAAGTCCAACCATAGATAGAGTTGGACTACTGGAATCTTTGTTTCTGTTTCTAGAAAAATAGATTGATGGTTTGAGATTTTCAACTAAAGACAGTTCTTGCTGGGCTGTTCATAAGACAACACCAATCTCTCTCTGAGAATAACTATTTAGGTGATATAATAGCACATTACATTTACAACGGTGCTTCTAGTGTTTTGTTTGTCTATTGTGCTCCAAGATCAATGAGAAGGACTCCTGTATGTGTGAACAGTAAGACCAAAACTCAGTCCTTGCATATTGACATTCTGGCATATTAGTGTAAAATATTTGGTTTTCAACCAAAAGCTCTGGTAAGAATACTGTAAGTTTTTCTCGCGTTTACATATTATTGTCCCAACAAATTCTCCCTTTTTTTTTCTTTTGTTTTTTTCACTTTTAACTATGGTATAGTTTGGTAATTAATGATCACAATAATGTCTTTGTTGTGCTCAAATTCCAGAGAGAAAAAAGAAGGGGAGAACTTGCAATGCAGCAGCAAGGCACCTGGCCCCTCTCGATAATATGATTCTGGAATCATGTGATAGTTAAAACCTAGCTGTAAATGGTTGTAGTTTGAAAATTTGGATTTCTTAGTAAAAGACCATATGGCATGCATTACCAACTTGACCTCCAAATTATTAAAATCCCCCAGGCTTTACTAAATGGCAATTCTACCCATGGGCATGTGCAGTTATCGGCCTTGTGGTTGGGGTTTCAGAAGTCAGAATTAATGTTCTCTGTAAAGTCTACTCGAGCACATTAATGTTTTAAAGCTTAACAATGCAGCATTTACTGTAAATAAAACAGTTCCAAGGATTTTGCCTTTTTGGGAACCACAGTGATAATCTCTTAATGCAAAAGTTGCAAATATCGAGGGAAACCTATATAATGATGATGGCGCCAACCCAATTGTCGTTGATGGTTTTGCGTTGTTTCTCAAGGAGAATAAGCCTTGTAACAATCTCTTGGCATGATCTGAGGCAAACGGGCAAATAACAAAAATACGAACGAGGAGAGATTCTGGTCTCTCCTGCAGAACTTCTTCCTCACCTGCTTCAACTCAATATGTCAAACTTGGAAAGAGAAGAGTCCTAAAAGGAGGAAAGAAACAAGCACATTGAAAGCATAGCAGCTTAAAGGATGAATATTTGATGTACCAATGAGCAAGCAGGGGACATGAGTCATGGCAGTGAAAGAACTGTAAGGTTATCACAAACAGTTTAAGATTGTATTCAAAACCTCCCGAGGAGATTTAAGGGTGGTAATTGGGTATATATTCATCGTGTTTTCAATCGGCTTTGAGTTCAGTTAGTGGCTCCGAAAAAGAAAATTCTCACAAATATATCATTTCGAGTATCAATAAATATATTACAGGTACAAGACTCCTGACTAGATGTTTAATCTTTGCCATGTGAAAGCTCAACAGATGATATTTTAATTAGGAAATAAAAAACATTTATGAGGAGAAATTGTCAAAACATTAGCACGCCCTTGTCTTCTTCTTTAGTGCTGAATCTGAAATTGGACGGTGCAGATTGTAGGACCAGTGGGCTAAAGTTCAGCGACTCCCTGCCTGTAAAGGAGTTGCTTTCAAAAAAGGTAAAATAAATCAATCTCCCAGCATTGCACTAGCTCAAGAGTAACGTATGAAGGCGGGTAATGGTCACAAGAATTACAGTTACCCTCTCTTGATTAGCTAAATGGCTAACGTTTTCATTGCTGTGGTCTAATCAGGATGAAGAAATTGGGCATCTCAGGTAGGACCCCACTGGATTCAAGGTCTCATCGGCTCTGCTAGAATGGAAATTCATGGCGGTGAGGTAAAAAAGTATAGAAAAGGGCTTCACATGAGCAGAGCTGAGTAGGGCAGTTGGCCATCCTGTGCCAACCAATCTGACAGGACTTAATAAGAAGTAGACAAAAACATCTATGATTAAAAGATGTATTATCATGAGGCACATAATTTACAGCCAAAATGCATAATTTTCAACAGAAGATAGTAATTTGGTCAAGAATTAAGTGGCTCAGTACATAATGTACAGCCAAAATGCATGATTTCCACACAGCATTGATTTACACTTATAATTTCAATACAATATGTTTTGAATTAAAGGAGAATAAAAGAAGAAAGCAGAGATTTTGTGTATCTTGCATTTACTCACAACTCTGTTTATGAACATTGTTTGTCTAGCTAGCTATCCATGCTTTATTCTCAGCTTTAAGTAGTTCATTAAATCAGCCAACAAGAAACTGGACTCAGTAATTAGTTCAGTCCTTGGATTTTCAATCAGATTTTCTCTTCAATTAAACTCTTTATTGAATTATTAGGGTCTCCAAAGTTT
>Ga0325414_1001284_pt1 | contig 23857 bp, 9 predicted proteins | sample PopdelMetagenome_8_FD_206183 | JGI IMG/M metagenome (GOLD analysis project Ga0325414, IMG submission 206183) | Populus deltoides microbial communities from Bellville, Georgia, United States - Leaf-PdKOR-R3 | ecosystem: Host-associated > Plants > Phyllosphere > Phylloplane/Leaf | place: USA... | reverse complement strand
CGCTGAAAATCTATCGTTTTCCATGTTAATTACTGTCACAGAAAGCTCTGACTTGGTCAAGTCCAGTGCCTTCAGAAATTACAAGTAGAAGTCAAGTTAGAACTAGCAGCCATCGAAGACGATTATACATTCAATGGCCCAGATATTAATTGCCCATTTAAAATCAATATTGCTATTATTCAAAATAGAATATCAATATATTCCCGAGAAAATTATTTAGATTTTTAGTATCATAAAAAATATTTTTGATATTCAAATTTAAAAATAAATACTTACTTATCTTTTTATTAACATTTACCATGAGTGGAAGTCTATCATTTTATGATTACCACAGTAATAACCATTTTATTATTAAAATAATTATTATTATAGTCATTACTAATATTATAATTATAATTATAATTATCTTTTCATCAACATCTACCATTAATACAAGTCTATCATTCTATGACGACCACCATCGTAACCATTTTATTATTAAAGTAATTATTATTCTATTATTATTATTATTATAAAAACAATCATTCATTTCCCCTATAACTATTATTATCAACATCAATATTATTGTTGTGTAAGTCATTACTAATATTATAGTTATAATTGTCATTATTACTACCATTATTATTATCTTATCATAAATATTGCAACTTTTCTTATTTTATTTTTGTTATTCAAAAATAATTAATAAAATATATATATATATATATATATATATATATATATATATATATATATATATATATATCCAAATAATAAAAATTAACTTATTTTTTAGAAAACAAAATTCATAAAAAATGTTTTTTGCAAAACAAATATCTTTATACTAAACAAACTCCCCCTCAAACACAAGTTGGCTTTGAGTATATATTAAATTTTGTTGGAAATTGGAATGACTAATTTCTTCATTTTTGTTCTTTTTTTTTAATAGGGGGCTAATTTTATTTTATTTTAAGCATTAACTACTTGTCATACTGTGGGATTTTTTTTCAAAGTAGTAGTCAAGATTTATTTTTTTAATTTAAATGATGTTTGTATATATTTTTTTAGAGAGGTTTTTCCCAAATAATAAGTTGTTGAAGCATGAGTGCTCGGATCTGTATATGTGTCTGACATCGACACCCCATATCGAGTCTGAGGTCTGAGTAATATACAATTGGTCTAATTCCACGCCATATGACGTTTCGAAAAGGGAGTCGGTGTGGCGTAAAGATATCATTAGAAAAATTGTTGTTCAAAACGTTGCTTTGAATCATTTCAACGTTCCCAAATAATTTATTTTTTTTCTACAAGTTATTCATCAAAAATAACTCTGAAATTACAATTCAAAGTTAGAATTTAATGTTTTACAAGTCATGTAAAATTAACTCTTAATTTGCAAAATCAAGAGATTAACCTATAATTAATCCCATCGAATGACGCTTCCTAAGCAGACTTTTCACATGCAGCGAACAAAACTTTAATTTATTTCGCAATCCAAAATCCTTCATTACTCGTAAGAAATTAGTGGACAAGAAATTATAAATAACAATATTTATCTACCTATATTAAATAATCCTTAATTACTCGGGCAACATAAATATTGAGAAACTGTTCGTCTAACACGACAATCATTAAAAAAAAAAAAAAGTTTGTCAAGCGCCACAATCATTGAGAAATGGTTCACATTCAAACTCCAAAAGCACCAACCATTGAGAGAAATAGTTCACACATCAAATCCTATACAAAAGCAAGCATCCGTTGTGAAAGGGTTAACATCAAACACTTTGAAAAATTCTAATCACCAAAGCAATTTATGAGGAACTTCGAGTCAAGATGATCAACCTACATTCAAGTTCCAAAATAATGTTTCAAACAAATCTTGAAAAATACAAAAATCCAATTAAAAAAAAAAACCAGGACATGGATCTTGATTTGAAAACTAAGAAGTCTAAATGTATGGAAAATACTTACTTTTGCTAAAATTTAAAACTATTAATATGGTGGTTAACTATTAATTTAATGGCTAACTATGGATTTTATAGCTAGATAAAATATAAATAATAATATCATAATCTGAACATATGGTCTATATGAAAATTGTACATAATTGTCTCATCTTTCCAACTTAAAACGAATCGGCTTATTTGCACTTTTAGAACTTCAGATATAAGTTAAACAACTAACAGTATTTGGATTGCAGGACAAATTCATATTTCTCTTTTGTTGTTAAGATTTAAACTTAAAAATAACAATGTTGAGTCTTGGGCTTTTAATGAATATTTTAGGTCAACATCTTAGCTTTTTATCAAGTTAAACCACACTTGAGTTGGAGGTTGTTAGATTCAGTTATAACCTAAAAACCAAATGATGTTCCAGTTCAAACATCAATCAGTCCAAGTAGGATTTCTTCTCTAAACATAGTCTTTTCTTTGTCTCTTCACATAAACCCTAATTTCAATAATTAAGCATATCAATTAGTCCTTTGAATTGTGAACTATGTCTATTTTACAAACCTGCATTTAAAACTAAGTATTTACCATAAATTATAGATATATTATATTGTTAGACTTGTTATTATAAACATGCTTCAATTAAAGAATTTAACAATACTTTAAATATAATATGATGATATAAAACCTTAATAAAATACACTTTAAGTACATATCACACCCCTCAACTAACCTATCACTTCTCCCTAGTAATTAAAGCATTAGAATAGAGAAACAATTCACGGAATTTAAAACCAAAGCATTCGTCATTTTACTTCTACTAATCAATCCAAATAATAATAAAAAAAAAACTCTATTTAGATTTATATTTCTGCCATATTCCTTTTAATTAAGATATTAGTATATTTTTTGTGTTCAATATTGAGTCACATGGTTATGGACCTTGCTTGGAAGAAAACTAAATTTGTTCTAATCTTTTTCTAAGGTTAACTTCTTTTGTTCAGGATATATATATATATATATATATATATATATATATATATATATATATATATATATATATCTTTTTCATTCTTTTTTAAATAACATAGCTTAAAAAAAAAACATAATGCATCCTTTACTCATGTAATGAGTTATAGGCTAATAACTCTCAAATAAGTTGGCCTTAGAGCATTAGGTATTGAGACACTATGAGCTTAGTAACTCGAGTTACAAATACTTACATGTAGATAGTGCAATTTTTGATTCCCTTAAGCTTTTTCCTCAACTCATGTAACAAGTTTTGAGCTAATAACTTCCAGATTAGTTGACTTTAAGTTATTGGGTGTTAAAACACTCATTCGTGCTTAATTGCTTAGGTTAAGGAGACTACAAAATTGAACTTATCTATGTATTTATTTTATTAGTTTATTATATATATAATCTCTCATTCTCTTAGTTGCCACCTACGTTAAAAGAACACAAATAATATAATAATCTAATTTGCAACCCATAAACATGTGTTAAAGTATGTATGTGAAGAAGATGGTTTATGAATGCTTGCTAAATAAGTATATGAGTAGAATTAAGTGATAACAATATGAGAGCTTGTAAACTTGAATAATTAAAAAAAAAAAAAAGCATGTGATAAAATCTTGTTATGAATTTTACAAATAACCATAATAAAATATTTATTGCAATGTGTCTCAAGAGTCATCTCAAAAGTAAAGTTCCTTCTTACTTGGCCATTCTAATTGTAACAATTATGTCAAATGGTTTTAATAACACCAAGAAAAAAATGTTTTTTTTTAATTATTTCAACTATCCTCTCCCCCTTAACAAAAATGAGACATTGTTCTTAATATTTAAAGTCAGATCAGTAGAATATAGAAGACATTACCTAAAATTACAACTACTAAAAACCTGAAACACCCTTAAACAAATATAATAAATAACGAAACAAAAAAATAATATATTATAGGTAAAATCAAAAGACATAAATATTTACACACTAAGGCTCAAACCCAATCTTTTATTTTTACAACTTTTCTTGGTTGACCAGTCTATTCGATTCATGGATTGATCAAATTTAAGGATGAAAGTTTGTAGTTGATCAATCAATTGTTCAACAGTTGCAACATATATTATGTTTCATTGTGTCGAAGATATTATAAACTTTTGTTCCACAACATGATAAAAAAAAAGACAACAAATTATTATAAAAATCATTAACATTTAATGTTCAGTTGTGTGTAGAGAAAATCTAAAATATCTCTTTGAATGTGCCTAAACTAATTGGTAAAGAAATAAAGGCATCAAAATGTTCAAGTATTGTAGATATTCGCTCAGACCTTGTCAAGACCTTTAGTTCATCTCTAACTGTTTTTCTAGTGATGTTCTCATTGGCTAAAGCTTTTGGGTTGATGCCCAAAACTTGATTGTCTACGAAGAATACAACTATTGACACATTTTCTATTGACCCAAAGTTGCCTCCCCCATATACTAAATGAGTCTTTCTCTCAGCTACTACCCGACCAAGATAATTTGTTGATTCTAAAACCTCATTTTCTTTTTCAAGACTGGATCCATAAATATTTTTTATTTTAAGAGTTGAGGATCTTGTCATCTCTACAGTATCTTATACTCTTTGAATGTATGAGCTGAATAAAAATAAAAGGAAGGGTGAAAATATTTTATAAACATGGAAAAGGAGTGCAATCATATCACCTATATAGATAGGCTAGTTAAAGGGTTTTTTTTTTTTGTTATTTGATTTAGAACATGTATATGTACAAGTAGATGTGATTATGACTCACATCTTCTCTTGGTTTTACATCCAAGAACAGCTTAAACGCTGTTTATAGGTTGGGGATAGGCTTCCCATCCAGTTTTTTTAAAAAAAACTAACAAATAAGGTTTTTTTAATCAGATTCCTAAGACTATTTCTAGCATATTCTTTATGAAAATAGGGTCATATGATTGAAAGGAAATGGTATTAATGCATTTGACTGAACCAACATAATAGATTGAATGTTAAATAATTATTGTATGTGGATCAAGACTTGAGGTTTGAATCACTGATATTTTAGTAATGAAAGGGTAAATGAGATAATTTATACATTTCAGAATGATTAAAACAAATAGCTTCAGGTTGGGACTGACCTCTACCTTCGAGCAACCATAAGGGATAGAAATCCTGAAAACAAGTAGGCGATTGATAAGTTGAAGAGAAGGGTTTAAAGTGATGAGCCTCTGAGTGATTTTATATAGATGATGCCACCTCAAAACATGTGTAACTACTTGGTGAAATAAAATATTAAATATGTTATATATAAGACCCTGAGTTAGAGGTATAAAGAATGGAATGCGAGTAAAAGTTTGAAACTGATGAAATTTAGTTAGTGTAGTATGTTTACAAAATATAATGAAGGAATTAAACTTTGGTTATTAACTTGTATGAACTATGAATAATGTGAATCGAGTCTTTGTTGGGTTGGAAGAAAAAACCTAATATAAGTACTGTGTTTTGCAAGAGTGTTTTTTGTATGATCTAGCCAGGGAATGAAAGAATCAAATACAGAGCTGATACTATGACAAATTTTTGTATTTTATAATCATACCAAGTAGATCAATCTATATATATAATGTAATAAAAAATAATATAAATTGTCATATAAGTACATAATTGTATTGTTTCTTTAAATAGGGTATTAACGTTTCAAAGAATTTTAATGTATAGATATTGATGTAAAATTTATTGGATTGATTAAATGGCCTGGGGCCATTACTTGGATATAATTTGTTACGGGCATGATTCATAATCTTCAATGATTGTTATATAGGTTATTAAAAGAAGAGAAACAAAAAATTTAGTGACTTGGACAGAAGAAACTCTATCGAAATTTCATTAGGAATCTAATGTGACAATTTCAATGGAAAGGTTTCAATATTTATATGAATGGTGTTACTGGGAGTAGATATGCAAGTTATAAAAAAAATTACCTTATTTACATGATTTCAAGGCTTAAAATATCATTAGAACGTTGAGAATTTTACGAGGCATTATATACAAACTATATTATACTTCCAAAATATTTTAATTTCTCCATCAAGAATTAAACCTCCCCTTCTCTATTTTGATTTGTTATGCCACTTTCACACGTGATAACGATGATGTATGGCTGAGCTCGCTGAAAAATATGGGTGTGTGCCTCCATAAGAGGCGTGTTATTGGGAAGGAAAATTTTTTGAGTTTAATCATAAAATTATGATTAAGGTTCAGGAGCTACCACTTAGTATTATGATTACCAGGAATCTATGGTCTGCGAGAGTCTGAGTAATGGACTAGTTGTGCAAAGGGAATATGCATCACCCACAGTGCACCCTACTTAAAGTAAGTTGCATTCTTATTTAATTGTTTTTTTTTCTAGGTCAAGTTTTTATTCATTGGTTTTGTCCAAGGTCTAAGGTAGATCTCCCTTCATGAGAGAGTCTCTACCTCATCGGATTTAATCCTAACAATTCTAAAGTTCAAATTTTAGCATCGTATTTATTTTACACTTTGTATCTTTAATACCTAAGAGTGTACTTTATTGTGTAGTTTTACACCCCCCCAATTATTAAAAGTCTACTTCTGAACCTTAATATAAAATGAACAAAATGATTGGTGAAGGATTTTTTACATTTTAGCTAAATCCTAACGGATAATCATAAACTGGAAATGATATCTATTTTTGGATTTTTTAAAACATGAGAAAGATGCAATTTTTATCTTTTTTTAATGAAAATATGCTTGGAAACCTTTTTAAGATTTGGTCGTATGTATAAAAAAATATTTTGTTTTTGTTTTTTGAAAGCGGAAATTAATTTAAAAGTTTTGAGATTTTTTGTTGAAAATTTTCAGAGAAAACTGAGTATTTTAATATCGGATCTATATCTTACAGTGTAAAAATATAACCCAATATTAAACAAAATTGATAGAATAACACGCGAGAAAATCAGAATTATTTTGAAATTCCCTTTTGGGATTTTTTTAATATATAATATTATAATATATTATTATATTATCATAATTAAATATATTATAATATATATGGGTTGGGCTGACTAGCGGTCCAACAGATCTAAGCTTCTCCTTTTCTTTTTCTTTTTCTTTTTTTTTGGGTTGAACCCGGTCGAGCCACTTGAGGTGGGCTAGAATGGGTCCAGCCCAGGCTGGGGGGTAATTATTCCCCTTAGTGCCCTGTATGCATAACAAATTATCGTTCTACATGCAGGAAAATAAAGGGAAGGGGGGGAGGTGAACTAGAGGAAAAAAAGAAAGATGGGTTACCTGGTGTAAGAAGTTGCTGGTGACCTGGTAGTGGAGCTGGTGGAGAGAACGGTGGGTGGAGACGCCAACATCAGTTGAAGGAGAAGGGAGAAGGAGAGGAAAGAGAAGAGGGAGCTTACGGTAGAGGAGCTGCTAGCGCTATGGAGGAAGAAGGAGAAACAATCAATGGAGAGGAGGAAAGTGTGACGATGCTAATTGAGGGAAAGGCTGGTGGTGGCTAAAGGCCATAGTGGAGAGAGAAAAAGGAAAGAAAGTTCACGGTGGCAGAAAGGAAATGAAGGGGAAAGGTTGACTCTCTCAACTTTGGACTTCAAAATCCCCCCCTCAGAACATGAAATCCTCATCTATTTATAGGGGTTGAAAGAGGAACGTTTGGTCTCCACTAATGCCAAATCTTGATTCGACCCAGAAGGATCCCAACTGTTGGCTCAAAGTAGTCATTATGGGCTATCAGGTTTGTTGCAAGAAAAAGGCTGGTCGGGTTGGCCACTTTGGAGCAATGCCACCGCCTCTGTGGTGTTAGTCAGCCAGAACTGACCACACTTGAATGGAGTCAGATGTCAGATGATCATTTTGGTGTAAGTTTTGTCCAATTTGATGAAGAAACGAAGCATCAAATGCCTTGAGAAGTAGGCCACTCAAATAGCTTTTTTGAAGAAGAAGATGAACAATCGCAACAAAACGGCTTCGTTTTAACCAATTGTGCTTTAGTCCTTCGATTTATGATTTATTCCTAATTGCACTCTTGATTGGCTTAAAACTTTCAACTTTGTGCAATTGTACCTCTGACAAACTTCAATTTAAGCTCTGGACTTCAATGCATTTTTTATCTTGGTTATTGGTTTTGGATTTATGCAATTTTATCCTTAATTGACCATCAAACTTTTAAATTTCTTCAATTTCATTCATAATTTCAGCCAATTGGGTTCTCAGAGTTTGACATTTTTTGCAAAATGGTCATTGGGATGAGTTTTATTTCTAGACTTAATAGGCAACAAGGTTACTTTAAAGAATAAATGTGATAATAAAGACAAAATAATATTTGACAAAGAAGGATATCAAAGGGATTTATGACAAGGCTGTGTAAGAATGAAATGTGGTATGACATGTCATCAAGGAATAAGAACTATAATAGTAGAAAGAAATCTTGGGGCAAATAAAGCCGCTATATGTGATAGAAAGTAAAAAAAAAAATCATGATGGAAAAGCACAAGAAGTCTCAAAACCAGGTCGCTTACTCAGAAACCGAAATCAAGCAAATAATTGAGCCTAATATCATGATGATTAGAAGTGAGAAACGAGACAATAGCCTAAGTTGACAAGAGAAAGTTGGTATATTTCATAGAAGACTGTTTTTATATATTTATTTTAAGGGTAGTCATCTCTAGATGAGATTGTTTATTTTATTTTTAGAATAGTTGTCTCTTGATGAGACTGTTTAATTTGTTTTAAAGGTAGTTATCTCTCGTCAGAGCATTTTTTTCTTTTCATTTTAAGGGTAGTTATCTTTCATGAGATTGTTTATTTTGTTTTGAGGGTAGTCATCTCTTGATAACACTATTTATTTATTTATTTTATTTAGTTTATTTTAAGGGTAATCATCTCTTAATGAGACTGTGTAGTTGTTTTCTTTTGTTTGAAGTTACGGGTAATTGCCTCTCAATAAGGTTGTTTCTTTTAATGTTGAGCAAAGCTCGCTTTCTTTTCAATACAAAATTATTATACAAAGTTAAAGAAAAATAAAATCTTCAATGTTTTTGTACCGTAAGTATTGTAAAGAATGAGCAAATATTATAACTCATTTTTCATCACCTAATTTTTAAAAGATGTTTTCAAAAATAAAAATAATGAGTGAAATGATAAGCAAACAAGGAAAGTGGGTGAGATAAGAAGATAAGAAAATAGAGGGATAAGGAGGGATAAGGAGATAGGAAGATAAAACGATTAGAAGTTAGGGATATAAGGAGATGAGAAGGGATAAAAATATAAATAGAGAAGAGAATGAGTTATAAATAGACCATACAATTGAAAAAAAGAAATTAGTGAAAACCAAAGAGAAAATGAAGCAAAAAAAAAAAAACAAGCACTCCTAAAAAAAATAAAAAGAAGAAAAACAAAACAAGCCTATCTCTTTAGCCAAAAATACAACAATTTTTTTCCTTCCTTTACCCCTCCAAGAATCCACTAACATAACTCATATAAATACATTGTAACCAAGCTTCTGCCATCATAGCTTCACTCAACCACCCTTCCAATCAAAATCAGCTCACCATCAAAACGCCACCCAAACCACCATGAACTAGACCAAAAACAACCTCTCACCATCACCATTACACACCATTTCTTATAATCTTATACTTACCAACCCGATCACTATAAAATGAAGCTACCACTTATGAATCATCGTAGCACAACCATTCTCTCTAACCGATCATCCACACTCGAAATCTGAAAAACCCAAAAATTCCAACAACCATGTAACACTCCTTCCACCGCAACATCGAGTCCTTTTCCAACCTGAAATCCCAGTCGCAAATCAGATCCATTCTCACACTTCTAATCACCTAGAAAGACTGAGTTGTTTTTGCTAGTTTTCTAGGTTTTGTGACAGCATGTGATGCACATGCGCCACACTCTAGACAAGCAGTCCACCAGCAATACCCAATCTAATGTTATCAACTTTTGGTCAACTCTAACAAGTCTTAAAAGTTGTTTTTGAACCCCAAATAATTTTTTTTCTTATTTTGGATAATTTTTAATATATTATCATTTTTTATATTATGATGAATATTTAAAGTGTTTGGGTCCACATTGACCTTGGAGGTATGTAGCCATCAAGAATTTATTTTTTTTTTGACGTACGATAAGGTTAGAATCAATACTCCACAATGGAAGAGAGGGTATTAATTGAAATTTAAATAAAAAATTAATGCAAAGTAAAAAATACATTAAAATAAAGAGGGTCCTTATATAGGAGTAGTTGTGGCTAAATATTGTATGTAACATGAACAACACACTTTAATAATTTATGATGATCTTTCTAAACAAGCACAAGCTTATCATCAAATGTCTGGCAATGAAATTTTTCCAAGATATGTTTTTTATTTGCATTCACACCTTTTGGAATGAGTCGCTAAACCAAGTTTTTTTAGGTGAAGTACGCTTGTTTTATCAATAGTTAAAACCCGATTGGGAGATGTTTCAACTTATATTCCTATTAATGTAATATCCATTACAGGTAAGAACATTAAAAAATAAAATAGCAAATACAAAAATGAGTAATAACCCTTAATAAAGATTGTGTCACAACTTTATAATTAATTCATATATCAGGTGGTTTTAAAAGTTTAGTTGCTAGGTCTACCTTCGAGTGACCAATCCATAAGGGCTTTAAGGAAAAAGAGAAGTGGGGAAGTTATAGGTCAGGTTTGTAAGCCTTATTTATAAATTGTTGATCCCTAGTTCCCACAATTGCCTACTCTTACCTACTGATTCTAAGAGATAGAAGGGGCTCAATTCAAGTTGCTCATTCAATCTGACTCGCCATTTCATCAGGGAGCCTTAAAAGTATGAATCATAGAACTATAATGAAATATACAATCAACCAACATTTATCAAATTTGACAAAAAGTCAAAAGAAACTCCAAATATTTGATGTCTTTCTCCTTGAATGAGATCTCAATTCCAAAGACGTTTTCATTAGATATCTAATAACTAGAGTTAATTTTTTCAATTCAGTTTTCCACCACCATGAAACCCAATTAGATTCAAGCATGATACACTTTTTAGTTATTGGAAGAATTCAAGTACTCTCTTTCAGATCGAGTAAATGACTCTTAGAGATCTTTTTCTTTTTAGAAGATACATGAGTGAAACAATCAACATATTGATAAAGGAAGACCCAAAGGATTCTTTTAATGTATCATTTATAGGTCCAATGGAATTTATAGGTATAGGAAGAAGCCTTGAAAAATAGATATTTTTTTTCTTTCAATCATCTTTTAATTGTGAATATGATATAAAAGGACCATTGCTCTAAATATAATTGATTAGTCAAAGAGATATTCAATAACTAAAATAAATATCTCGGTTCTTCGGGATCTTTTTGTTCTTCAAATGGAATGAACAAAGATGAAATTATATTGGTTCTCTAAATGTTTTTCTAAATATTTTTTTAATCACGAAAGATATGAAGGAGATGAATAAGCGTATGCTTTTGAAAGAAATTAAAGAATTTATTAAGAGTCCTACAAGGTTCATTAATTTCTTTCCTCTAACAAATGGTCAAAACTTCATCTTAGTTTGAATCTTACTAAGAGGTCCACTAGAGATCATAAATTATTAAAGAAATAGCAAGATATTACTTTAGTCCCTTCCAAATGATCGAAAAAAAGAAAGAAATAATCAATATATTTAAAGTAATTATATATTTACAAAATACCATCTTAATTCATCCCATTTCACCAAATTAGGGATGTGATATGGTTTTGAAGGATGAACTGGATGTGGAGAGTTCCAATAATATTTATTTCTTGAATAAAAATTTGTTTTTTATTTATTTCATATATATATATATATTTCATAATCAAAACGGGGGATACATGTTCCACCATGATTCTAAATTAGAAGAGAGAATAAGAAATGACAAATCTATTTATTCTACTAATAACCTAGCCATATCTTGTATATTATAAGATTTGAGACTCTTTTCAAATCTTATTCCACCTTGACCAAGGATTTTCTAGTCATATTATTTGAGAATAGATGAAACATTTTCTCTAATTCACCTAAAATAATGAATCATCTCTTGATCACTCAAATATCTTCATATAGTTCATGTTACACCTAATGTCTACTCTTTCTTTATCTCAATTAAGGTAACATATAACAGTATCAAAGCATAACATTTTCTTTATTAGATGAGTTAGTGATATGAAGTTTAAGGATCACTTATGTAACCGTCACACGAGCCTTTCCATAGACATAGGTGGTCTCTCCATATGGAATTCTCATGTAGGTAGGTTCAGTGTACATGTCTTATGAGAAGCACCTGCATATTAATTATAGGTATCCCTTATACCTCAGCTCATGAGAATAATTGTTTCTTTTGATAAAGGAAAGAACATAATATGTATTGGTCTCTATGGGTCTAATGAATGTTGAGTATTTAAGAGAGCATCGACAAGAACATTTTAGGAATAATGTTTTGATGCAATAGAAATCCTATAATTATAACACCTTTATAATTTTTTTTTTAAAGAATTTTTGTCCTGTGGACTTTATTTTTACTCTAGATTCATTAATCAAATATTACATGAATATAATAATATCATGTGTAACCAATCAATTAGTTACTAGGCATATTAAACTAACACACTGATAAAAGGAAATAGCGTTGAGCATAAGTGGTATCGATGGTCCTCTTGCAGTGTAGAAATGGCTACAAAGCATATTAACCAATCCTATAATGTTTTGAGCACCATTTGTTGATTTGTGGGATCGATGGTCCTTTTGCAGTGTAGAAATGGCGTTGAGCATAAGTGGTATTTATAGCAGAACATGAAGGTTTATCTTAGACTTCCTAGTCAAAAAAAGAACTTTTCATGTTTTAAAAGGAAAGATAGGTGGTCGCAATTAATCCTAACATTACAACAATATTTCAGCATGATATATAGTAAAGTTAAAGTTTGTTGTGGATTGATTTTTCGCAATGTATATCTTTATGCTAACAAATATAATTGTCAATTTAACCATTTCATCGGGTGGAAATTTTATCAAAAATTTTCAAAGGTCTTGTGTTATATATGGTTAAAATTGCAAGTTAGTCGGACAACTAAAAAGCCTAGCAATAAGGCTCAAAAGCTAGTATGCATGATTTATATTTATTTTTTATTTGATTTAGGATTCTTTTTCTTATTTGATTTAAAAATCTTTTATTATTTTTAAAAAATTATTTAGGATATTTTGTATCTATTATAAATAAAGTTATTTAATTTGTATTTAAGTTTTTTTTATAGACTTTGATTTTAAAATAGCATTTGTATGGGAGGAAAACTCAAAACTTTTTGGTTCTTGATAGAATTTATATTGAATTATTGAATAATAACTATTTTTGTGGAGTTTTTTTTTATTTTTTTTATTATTTGCTAATTATTGGGTGTGGATTTAAATTCTAATAATGTTAGTTAATCGGTTAAAAGTAATCGTTGTGCCACGCGAGAATTAAATAGGTTTCTTACTTTTAAACTTCCATCCGAGTAACCAAAACCAGAATATTTTATTATTAAGAAAAACCTTTTCTCTTCAATACAATACCCAACACTAGTGATCAAATGATCAGAACCCCCGCTAGGAGATAATTATTACAAAGCAGAATCCAACACCTTCAACTGAAGTACAAGAAATACTTAAGAAACCATCTTGACATACTTATATAGTACTTGCTTGTTCTTCTGCAGCCTTTAATTATTACAAGGTATAGGAATTTTCAGATTCAGGCATCAGGATTTGCCAAGAAGTAAGCCTCGACAGCCTTGAACAGTCCTTCGGTCTTCTTGCCATCCTTCTTGATTTGATCCTCCTTGATCTCAGCACCATCCTTTATATAGTACTTGCTTGTTCTTTTGCAGATGGATCCTCCCTCAGGGGTGGGCACAAACTTATGTTCGAAAATGACTTTCTCAACTCCCTCCATCCAGACGTTAGATTCAATCAAACTGAAGCTGTATGCGAAATTCTCTTCATCAATTGTTTCAATCTTCTGCTTCACGTAGGTGAGTCCTTTGCCTGCAAGTGAAATCTACAGTGTTATTTCTTTGTGCAACACATATAGCTAGCTAGTGATACACTAATTTCAAGGCCACCCTTTAGTTTGTTCTTAATATATATGTATATATTAGTTACAGCAAGCAGCTAAGAGATGATAGAATTGGTAACTTACCTTCAACAAAAGTGACCTTCCTTATTGTTCCTGGCCCTCCATTTCCTTCAATTATCTCGGAGCTTACAATAGCTTGCGGTAGAATTTTAGGTATAAGAGTATCAGTCTCAAGGCAATAGACCTTGAAGAGCTTGGCAGGAGGGACAGCGACAGAAAACTCATTTTCAAAAGTGATGAGACCCATGATAACCAAATAGTAGTTACAAAGATTACAGAAGAGAGAAATTAGAGGGGGGATTTGAAGCTATGAAGGATGGTTCTGGGGTGAAGAAATGTGAGAATTGGAGGAGGAATTTATAGGATAAGTGTATGAACGTCTCATCTGGATCAAAGACTGTTTACAAGTCCCTGCCCCCTTCATCGTTCTTATTTTTTGTAGAATTATTGTTTTGGTCAATATAAGCAGCGTTGAAACTAGAGAAATTATAAAATTCTCAAGTTGATATTGTAAATCTGTCAGAACTAATTTATTCCATCGAATGACGCTTCCTAAGCAGCCTTTTCACATGCAGCAAACAAAACTTGAATTTATTTCGCACTCCAAAATCCTTCATTACTCGTAAGAAATTGGTGGACAAGAAAATATTAATAAACTATGTTAGGAGTCATAGTTTTAAGTCGTCGGTCAAGCCACCAAGAAAGAAAAATAGCCCTTCTATTCACTTTTGAAAAGGATATATATAGTTTCTTCTATACGTATTTAGTCTCTTCAGTTTGGAAATTGATTATTTTAGTTTAATTTTAAATTTTTAATTCTCAATGGCTGAAATCAAAATCAACTCTAATTCATTGCAAATTAAAAGGAACTGTATCCAACTGTTTAGATTCAATTTGATAATAATTTTTTAAAAAAATTTCCTAGATTTTGAATTCTTTCTTCCTTTATTTATTTTTATTTTTTTTGTTAAAACGTCACTCTAATCTAATTCCTATAGCATCTAGATGTTAGAAGTATATGTGTTTTTTTTAAAAAAAAGCCTTAACCAATCAAATTTCACAATGTGTAATTTTTATTTTATTTTTATATAAAAAAAGTAAAACTAAAATAAATAACATGGAAAATAAGATTGATTTCATATATTTCTTGGCTAATCTTTGACATGTGGAATGAGATGAGATATTTAAAATATTTTGTCAGAAATACAAGATCCCATAAATAAAGATGAAGCAAAATATAAAATAATATAATGTGGTATTAGCAAAAGACTAGAGTGCCTTTACAAATCTCTATAAATAAATGGTTTCATCTTAAAAAAAAAAAGATTTTAAGAGATATAAAATTTTCTTCAAGATAAGCTCTTCAAGTAAGAAAGTTCTCTAAAAAACTCTCAAACCTTCATCATCTATGCTTGAGGTCTACAAAGAACGAAACTCTTTTGAATCAAGTTTAAACACTTTATAAGAGTTCTTCAACAAAAATCTTCTTCAAGATGGTCTATTCAAGCAAGGAAACTCTCTTAAAAGCTATCGAGCCTCCTTCATCTATGCTTGAAGTTTATAAGAAACGAAACTCTATTAGATCAAGTCTAAACGTCCTATAAGAATTCTTCAACAATAATTTAAAGATAAATCAAAGGTACTCTTCAAAGTATTAAATCACCAAATCTCGCTCTACAATACATGCCTAAATTTATGTTCTAGTAAACCACAAATCTAGGCTTGGTTTCACAAATAAATCAAGTCATCATAAATCAAATTCAATGGAAGAATAAAAAGATTGTTTATTCATTTGTATTTAAAATAGAAATTTTACCCATTCATATATTTTAATAAAATTTAATATATGTACATGTGTGCTTGTTTAATTTCAGGTACTCAAAATTGTGTTTATAAATTTTTGATGACTCTACTAGGAAAATCTCTACCTATCATCACTTCCTTTCAAGAAAGAATTTCCAACATCTCTACCTCTTAATGGAAACTAGGAAGAACATGACCACAATTGTTGCTTCCAAAGACAACAAGACTATTATTTCAAGTCATTGATACTCTGTTAAAGATTCTCCAACCTAGTCTCTAAAAAAAAATCCATTATCGAGTTGTATGAGAAAGTGCAGCTGATTCTCAACCCAATATGGACAAATGAATACGCAAAGGGAAAGAGTGCTCGCTACTCAAAGGCTGAAATTATAAGTAACTCCACCTCAAAATTCAAGTGGGGCACGTGACTTTTCATCGACCCTCAAGGTGACTACTTCGATAATTAACTTGTGGAGACTTTTCCATGACAACTAACATCTCCAAGAAAGGCTTCAAGTTTTGTTACCATGTTAGTGATGACAACTAAGACTATATCTTTGGCAGAGTAAGTGGCTAACTTGGCAACACTTATCAAGGGGCTTTCAACTTCACTCAAGGTAAACAATCAAGAGATAGTGAAATTGATGAACAAGCTTGAGAGTATAAACGAGGGAGGCCAAACTTTGGTTATTAAGATTTTGTAAAAAGATCACTTGAATGTTGTTGAGGATTCTACAATCGGAGCTATAAGGAATATCTGTGGTATTAGATCTTCACCATGAGTCAAGTGAAAGAGCTTATCAAGGAGGCTATTATGGACCAAGTAGAAAGTTCAGTTTAACCTTCATATTTTTATACGAAGCTATACACCCAAAGGAATGACCTATTAAGGATATTTAGGAGGAATTAGAACATGGGTTGTTTAACTGCTTCTACAACACTCGTTGTATGGTCAACATGATTGAACTCACCAATACGTGTTAATGAGCAAAAGAGCCTGTAATCGACTACATTCATCGGTGGAGAAATCTTAGCCTTAATTATAAGAATTGACTTATTGAAGCTTTTACTTTAGATATGTGCGTTTAAAGGATGTATTGGGCACTACATTACATTTTACAAGGCATCAAACCTAAGTCTTTTGAAGAATTGGCTACTCGAGCACACGACATGGAGCTTAGCATTGTTGCAGTCGAAAACTCAGCATTACTTATGCAAGAGCGTAAAGGTTATGAATTCTCATAAACAACACAACCATTGGAAAATGGTTCATCAAACATAACACCAGTTGAGAAATAGTTCATCAAGTTCCATAACCATTACGAAATAGTTCGTCAAGCACAGCAACCATTAAGAAATAGTTCGTCAAGCACCATAACCATTGAGAAACCATTATTTGAGCTCCACAATCGCTAAGAAACAGCTGTTCAAGCTCTAAGACCATTGAGATATAGCTCGTCAAGCACTATAATAATTAAGTAACAGTTCCCAAAAGCCATAATTGTTGAGAAACGGTTCATATACCAAACTTCAAAAGCAACAACTATTGAGAAACAGTTCACGCATCAAATCCTATGTAAAAGCCAGTAATCATTGAGAAATGGTTAACACCAAACACTTTGAAAAATTATAATCACCAAAGCAATCTATATAACACCAAGTCAAGATGGTTAACCTATATTTAAGTTCCAAAATAATGTTTTAAGAAAACATTGAATATTACAAAAATAAAAAAATAAAAAAAACAAAAACATGAATCTTGATATGAAAACTAAGATGTTTAAATGTATGGCAAATGCATTTTTTTTATAGGAAAAAATCTACAACTATTGATAAGGTGGCTAACTATGGATTTGATGTTTGGACAAAACATCAATGATATCATCATAATTTGAATTGATGGTCTTCATGAAAGTTGTAGATAATTATCTCATCTTTTTAAAAACTAGGGGCTGATTTGGGCTTCTAGAACTCCAGATATAGGCTGAATACCAAATAATATTTAGACTGCAGGATAGATTCAGACTTCTCTTTTGTTTCTAAGATTTATACTTGAAAACAACAATATTGAGTCTTAGGCTCTTCATGAATGTTTTAGGCCTATATCTTAGCTTTCTATCAAGCTAAAACACACCTGAATTCGAGGTTGGGAGATCCAATTAGAACCTAAAAACCAAATGGTGTTCCGGTATGAATAAAACCAATCCAACTAAGATTTGTTCTCTAAGCCTAGCCCTCTCTTTGTCTCTTCACATAAACCTCATTTTCAATAATTAGACACATGAATCGGTCCTCTAAATTGTGAGATATGCCTACTTTACAAACCTGCATTTAAAACTAAACATATACCATAAATTAAAGATATCTTATATTATCAAAATTGTTATTATAAAATGTGCTTAAGTCAGGGAATGTAATAATACTTTAAATGTAACATGTTGATATAAAACCTTAATAAAATACACTTTTAAGTACTTATCACACCCTTGAACCTGCTTATTACTAGTCCTTTGTAATTGAAACATTAAAATAGAAAAACAATTATAGAATCTAAAACCAAGACATTCATCATTTTACTTCTATTGATCAGTCCAACAAAACAATTCTTATTAGATTTATATTTCTACCATATACCTCTTAATCAAGATATTAAAAAGCCTTTTTTATGTTCAATATATTAACATATAGTTATAAGGCTTTGCTTGGAAGAAAACAAAATTTTATCTAATATTTTTCTAAGGTTAACTTTCTTTGGTTGATATATATATATTCTTTTCTCATTTGTTTTAATATCATAACTTAAAAAACAACACAATGCATCTTTAACCCATGTAACGAGCTTTAGGCTAATAACTCCCAAACAAGTTGGCCTTAAGGTATTAGGTGTTGAGACACCCCTACGAGCTTAGTAACTTGGGTTGCAAATACTTAAATATAGGTAGTGCAATGTTTGATTCCCTTAAGCTTTCTCCTCGATCTATATGACAAGCTTTGGACCAATAACTCTTAGGTCAGTAGACTTTAGGGTATTAAGTATTAAGACATCCTTTTGGCTAATGACATTCTAAGAAGATGACCGAGATGAATAAATAATTAGCTTTGGCTAATGGCATCCTAAGGGGATGATCGGGATGAATAAATAATTAGCTTCGGCTAATGGCATCCTAAGTGGATGACTGGGATGAATAAACGATTGGTTTCGACTAATGGCATCCTAAGAGGATAGCTGAATTTAGGAGTTATGAGTTAGTTTCAAGAATTGATGCGTTCATGTGTACTATGTTTTAAATATACCAAGTATATGAAAGAACTATGAATATTATGCTTTAAACAGAGAATAATGTTAGTTCAGTTAACGATATTCAAGACGGATGACCGGGTTTGAGTATTGTAATTAGCCTCGGTAATTGACAAATTATTAAGGGTGGTATTTACATAAGTAAGGAGAAATGAAAGAGTTATTCTCTTTTGGTCAATGAATGAAATGTAACGTTAATATTGCTTTATTATGTTTTTAAATTGCTTATAATGCTTGAAATTTCCTTGTGCTGTAACAGGGACATCATACCAACACGGTGCGTAAGAAAATCCATTTCCCAGCTTACACATTTTGAAAAGAACTATATATTCGCATGTTATGAGTGATATGAATTTAGTATAAACAGATGTGTTAATCGCTCAATTAGTCATCCAATCCCTTTTGTAAAGACTTGTAATGAAAAATTGAAATAGAACACGGATGTGTAAGTGCAAACATGTAGATATAATGTGTAAGAATATACGTATGTGGTATTCTTCTTATGTGGATGTTATGTTGTGAAATTTCATGAGGTTAGGATAAATGAAAGTACTAGTAATGTAACTTGTTGTTCGACAGTCTTGTATGAACTAGTGATGATAACGAGACTAGAACAGGAATGTGAATTTAATAGTATGTCAATACGATATAATGTAAACCTATGAGTATGAAAATATAATATTATGGGCATGTGTATTGAGAATCCATTTTATGGAAACGTTGATTTATGTTATCCTACGTGGATTGTACCTTATTAATGAATGGAATGCAATTATAAATCTGCAGAATGATATGGTGAAAAATATCCAGAACCTGACGAATTATATATATAAAAAAAATTCCATCAATTTTAGCTTTGAAAAAGCCAAGTCGTTACATTCCGTAACAGTTTAACATTCTGCATAACACAACAGTAGACCCTTCGTATTACTCATCCAACCATTCATGATAGTTAATGTTTTGTTCAATACAACAATAGATCCCTTGTAATACTGATACAAAAATTCATAACAATTTAACACTATGTATAGCACAATAATAGATCCTTCGCAATACTTATATAAACATTTGTGACAAATAACTTTCAACATAATACAACGATAGATCCTTCGTAATACTAATACTACCATTCGTGATAATTAACATTCAGTATAATACAACGGTAGATCCTTTGTAATACTTATACAACCATTCATGACAATTAACATTCAGTATAATACAATGGTAGATAATTCGCTGCTGACACCACAATTTGTTCTTAGGATCCAGCATAATCATACAATTTTAAGCATGAACATCTACATGCATTTCGGTTCCAACATACATTTTGTTCTTAGAATCCAACAGAATCATACAATTTTGGCATGAACATCTACATGCATTTTGGTTCCAGCATAAATTTATTCTTAGAATCCAGTAGAATCATACAATTTTCTAACATAAACATCTACATGGATTTGGGTTCCCGCATACATTTTGTTCTTAGAATCCAACAGAATCATACAATTTCAGCATGAACATCTACATGCATTTCGGTTCCCGTATATAATTTGTTCTTAGAATCCAGCAGAATCATAAAATTTTCAAGCATGAACATCTACATGCATTTTGATTCCAGCATACATTTTGTTCTTAGAATCCAGCATAATCATACAATTTTAGCATGAACATCTATATGCATTTCGGTTCCAACATGCAATCTGACCAGCCCTTAAGTTATAGCCGACCCTTTACCAAGTTTTGTCCATTCAATCTATTCATTTTTCTGTGTTAATTGTTCTAAAAATTTAGCCCCTATTCATCCCTATTTTCTTGTCCTTTAAGTTAGTTTCGATTTCCTTCACAGCTAGTCTAGAAGTCTTAGGTCATTTTCTTAGGGTCTTCTTCCTTTTTTTTGGTTCTAAGGTCCAAAGAAATAAAAATCAAATTAACTTGTAACCCGGTTCATGAAATTGTGATAATTAATAAAAAACAAATAAATAAATAAACATAAATTATAATTCATAATAAATAAAATGATGAAAGATAAAATTAAAAAAAAATAGTATTTGGTGAGGTGACGGAGTTTTGCTAATGTTAATTACATATCCAATGAAAAAGTGAAAGGTTGTTGTATTGAATAAGCCAAGCTTCACCGTCGGTAACTTTTGGCAGGTAACCAAGATAACCCAATACAACCAGTAAAATTACGGTTTGACAAAAAAAATTCAAGATGACATATTTTTTTAAAAAAATATTGAGATGACAACATATTGATCAACACTAGTTAATCTATCAAATTTTCAACCATGGTTATAAGACGATAAAAACCCTACTGAAAATAAATCAAAATAAATTATAAAATTTAATTTTTAATTAACCCAAATTTAAAGGATGAAATTGAAAAGAAAATCAATTAAAAAATTATAACTCAAATCAACCAAGTTCACTTTCCAAACTCACAACTCAGGTCATGAGACTGTGATAACCTCATAGAAAGCAAATAAAGATAAATTATGTAATTTAATTCTCAATCAACTCAATGTTGAAGAATAAATTTTTAAAACAATCAATTAAAAAATTAAAAGTATGTTAACAAAGTTAATGAGATGAAATTATAAAACTCAATTCTAAATATGTTGCAAGAAGTAATTAGAAAAAAATCAATAAAAAAATATAAAATAAGTCAACCAATTAACTTGCCTTCCTTCTCTCACTGCCCTAGCCAGCCTGTTACACACCCTTTCTTGTCATGGTTTCAACCATTTTTTAGTACTCTTTAACTCTCCTTTCCTCTCAAGGGTTCAAGAGGGATGTATGCAACTGAGTTGGGGGTCTTATCTTTGGGAGAAAGGGAGAGGGTCTGCTGCATGCAGCTAGCTGGTTTTTCTTTGTGAAAGAGGGAGATTGTTGCAGTCTAGGGCTGCTGGCCGCCCATTTGGGGAAGAGGAAAGGTCACCCTCCCTCTCTCCTTGCATTTATACCCCCTCTTAAATGAGAGGGAAGTGTTTGGTTGCTGGATATCTTTGGTTCCTATCCCTCTTTTGAGTTATCCTAGGTTGGTTCCTATTACAATTATCCCCTAAGATATGCTGGTCCAACACTAATTTTTATTGAGTTGAGTTTTACAGTGTCGCTGCCGATTCAGAAATCGGCAACGAAAAACTATGTCGCTACCGATTCAGAAATCGACATCAACAGTGCAGTCATTTCTAGCTTTACTTTTTTTAGGTGTTGACAAGAACTTAGTCGCTACCGACACAAAAATCATCAACGCAACACATTTCTATGGTTGACGCTGAAATCATCAACGTAACAAATTTATATGGCTGCCGTTGAAATCGTCAGTGCGCACAATTTACTGCTGACTCAAAAATCATTTACAAAAACTAAGTCACTACTGACCCAGAAATCATCAACGAAACACATTTGTACGGCTAACGCTGAAATCATCAGCACACACAATCTACTGCAGACTCAAAAATCGTTGACGAAAACAGAGTCGCTGCCAAACCAGAAATCATCAACACAACACATATCTACAATTGATGCTGAAATCATCAGCGCACTTAAACTACTGTTGATTCAAAAATTGTTGATGAAAGCTGAGTTGCTACCGACCCAGAAATCATCAACACGATCCAGTTTTGCGGCTGCCGCTAAAATCATCAGCGAAATCTGTGTAGCTGTCGATCCATAAATCGACAGCGATGATTAAGTCATTTCTGGTCTTACTTTATCCCTAGGTTGTGTATAGGGTTCGCGCTTAGTCTTTCCCCTTTATAACACAGCTAAACAGAATTTGGACAAAGACTATAACCAACCGTGTTCAATGTATAGAAGTTGATCTAATATGACCTGGTTAATTGGACGAGTACCAAGATAACCCAATACAACTAGTAAAATTACGGTTTGATGAAAAAAAATTTAAGATGACATATTTTTTTAAAATAATATTAAGATGACAACATAGTGATCAACATTAGTTAATCTGTCAAATTTTCAACCATGGTTATAAGATCATAATAACCCTACTGAAAATAAATCAAAATAAATTATAAAATTTAATTTCTAATTAACCCAAATTTGAAGGATGAAATTGAAAAAAAAATCAATTAAAAACATATAACTCAAATCAATCAGGTTAACTTTCCAAACTCACAACTCGGGTCATGAGACTGTGATAACCTTATAGAAAGCAAATAAAGATAAATTATGTAATTCAATTCTCAATCAACTCAATGTTGAAGAATAAATTTTTAAAACAATCAATTAAAAAATTAAAAGTATGTTAACAAAGTGAATGGAATGAAATTATGAAACTCAATTCTAAATATGTTGCAAGAAGTAATTAGAAAAAAAAATCAATAAAAAAATATAAAATAAGTCAACCAATTAACTTGCAATCCGGTTTATAAAAATCCGGTTGAAGAGGCTGATGATAATTAATACAAAAACAAATAAAAAAAAACATAAATCATCATCTATAATAAATCAAAAGTTAAAAAACAAATAATAAAAAAACAAAACAAATAAATAGTATTTGGTGAGGTCGCTAACTGATTTAGTGTTTTGCTGGTGTTAATTACATAAGCAATTGAAAAGCGAAACCCCCCGCAGCGGCAGTTGTTTTGAATAAGCCAAGCTTCCCCGTCGGCAAC